>JGI26523J50269_1000402_pt1 | contig 27706 bp, 24 predicted proteins | sample ThiBio_inoc_biof_FD_50269 | JGI IMG/M metagenome (IMG submission 50269) | reverse complement strand
AACCCATTACCGGTTGTGCCAATGCCAGTACCGGCTTACTCATTATGTGACTATACCGGACTACCGTTATATGAAGAATTCGATTTATCGACTAAGATTCCGGAAATCATCGGAACCACAACAGGATTAAATGTAACGTTCTATTTCAGCCAGGCAGATGCTCAGGCAGGAGTAGCCGGTACCGAATTACCATTGTTGTATACCAACCAGGTACCTACGGTACAAACCATTTTTGTACGTGTAGAAAACACCACCACGCATTGCTTTAGCGTAACAGCTATGGATTTACGAGTAGAACCGCTTCCGGTTTTAGTCATGCCAACAGCAGCCGTGATGGTATGTGATACCAACAGCAACGGCTTTAGCAGCTTTGACCTGACGGCTTTAATTCCGAACATGTTAAACGGAGAGCCAAACGTAGCGGTAAGCTTCTATGAAACCCAGACCAATGCAGAAAACGGCTTAGACCCTATTACAACGAACCCTTACGACAACATTAACCCGTTCACCCAAACCCTATGGGTATTGGCTACCAACACGGTTACCGGTTGTAAGAGCGTTTACTCGTTCAACCTTCAGGTAAACTCCGCACCGGAGATCCCAACGTTGATTGACTTAACCAAATGTGATGAAGACAATAACCCTCATGACAACCAGACCTATTTTGACCTGACGGTACAAACCCCGATCCTGTTAACGGCACAAACCGGTCCTGCAACAGACTATGAAGTACGTTACTTTGTATCTCAGGCATTTGCCGAGGCAGGAACACCGTTTATCGTTAGTGATGCTAACTTTATGGGAACAGACGGTCAGGACATCTGGGTACGTATCAACAACCTGGTAACAGGCTGTCATAACATCACGCGCTTCAAATTACATGTGAACAGTCCGTTACTGTTAACCCAGCCGGATCAGATCACCAAATGTGATGAAGCCTTACCGAATGACCAACGCACAGAATTTGACTTAACCATCAGAGAAAACCAGATCACAGGCGGAGCAACAGGTTATACCTTTGCTTACTATGCCAGTACGGTTATTCCACCAGCTGCGGGTACTTTAATTACCACTCCTACAGCTTATACGAACACTGCTACAGCCCAATCGATCGTGATTGGTGTGACCAGCAACGAAGGCTGTACGAGCTATATTCGTATGACGATCCGTGTAACTCCGTTACCGGAACCGAAATTCGATCCGCAGCCAATAGTAACCTGTGATGATGCTTATCCAAACGATGGTATCACTACTGTAGATGTAACAGTTAATGCAACCTATATCCAAAACGGAGACCCTACTTATGTATTGACCTACCATGCGAGTCAGGCCGATGCAGAAGCAGGAGTAAACCCAATTGCTACGCCAACCAACTGGTCTAACCAGGATGCTAACGGAAATGCGCTTCAAAGCGTATGGATCCGCGTAACTACAGCTCCGGCAAGTGCGGCAGACAGATGTTCTTTAGTAGTAGAACAACCAATTGTGGTAAACCCATTACCGGCAGTTGGTCCGATGACTACCTACTACCTGTGTCAGCCAGGCACCAGCGGCAGTGGCATCTTTGATCTAACCACCAAAGACCCGCAAGCCTTGGCAGGTCAGAACCCGGCCGACTTTACGGTAACTTACCATGAAAGCCATGCCGATGCCCAGAACAATACCGCTATTATCACTACGCCATCGAATTACCCGTATACGAATGTAATTCCGGCGAAAGTTATCGGTGTTCGTATTGTGAACAATGCAACAGGATGTGTGAACACAGCCTTCTTTGAACTGTTAGTAGAAGAGGAAGCGACAGCCACGGCTCCGGATCCTGCAGATACAACAGTTTGTGATGAAGACGGCACCAACGATGGCTTCCATACCTTTGACCTTACAGACTTATTGGATGCTCAGATCATGAACGGTCAGACCAATCCGGATTATGTGATTCATTATTATGCCAATGCCCAGGATCTGATCAATAACAACCCGATTCCAGCCAGTACAAACCCGGCGGATAACGGACATGTTGTTTTCACCAATACGATTGCTTACCAGCAAACGATAATCGCTCAGGTTACCCACACGACAACCGTTTCCGGCTGTCCTGCAAATGTAGATGTGATCCTGGTTGTTAACCCGCTACCGGAACCAACACCAAACGGCGGATTTGTATGTATTGACCAGGAAACCGGAACAGTACTAAGCACCCATATNATCAACAGTGGCCTGGATGCAGCGACTTACAGTTTTGAATGGTTTGATGGCACAACGCTAATTGCAGGAGAAACCGGACCNACATTAGAAGTNAACCACCCGGCGACTTACTCAGTGGTAGCTACAAACATTGCAACAGGATGTCAGAACCTACCGGTATCGGTAACGGTAACCCAATCGGAACCGGCAGCAGTTACAGCTTATGTATCGAATGCNTTTACCGATAACCAGACCATTACGGTTGAAGCGATCGGAATCGGAGAATATGTTTACCAGCTGGATGAAGGCGATATTCAAACGAGCCCTGTATTTGAGAACGTAACCCATGGTTCGCATACGGTAACGGTATATGACAATAAAGGCTGTGCTAGTGTNACGATCCCGGTAACGGCGATNAACTATCCGCATTACTTTACTCCAAATGGTGATAATTACCATGACACTTGGAATATTGGCGATTTAGAGAATGATGCAAGCGCAAAAATTTATATATTTGACCGATACGGAAAATTATTAAAACAGATCAAACCATCAAAAGTTACGGGTTGGGATGGAACGTTAAACGGTCAGCCGTTACCATCTACGGATTACTGGTTTACAGTGACCTATACCGAACAAGGACAATTAAAAGAATTTAAAGCCCATTTCTCATTAAAAAGATAACTCATGAATATTTTTAAAAAACGTTATTTAGTTTTAGCATTATTTTTATCACAAATGTCTTTCGCACAGGAAGGGATTGCAGTTTATTCAGATTATTTATCGGATAACTATTATTTGATACACCCATCAATGGCGGGAGCTGCTAATTGTGGTAAAATAAGATTAACAGCCCGACAACAATGGTTTGGGCAGGATGATGCTCCGGCATTACAAACTTTGAGTTTTAATACCAGCGTTGGAGAACAGTCCGGTATTGGTATTATCGCTTTTAATGATAAAAATGGGTATCATTCTCAAGTGGGAGGGAAATTGACTTATGCACACCACATCCGATTTTCAAGAGGTGTAAACGACTTGAATCAGTTATCTTTCGGTATGAGTGCAGGGTTAGTACAAAGTACTTTAGATGAGTCTAAATTCGGTCCTGAGTTTGATCCGATTATTGACGGAGGAATGAAACAGAAAGATTCTTATTTTAATGTTGATTTAGGGGCTTCATATCATTTCCTTGATTTCTATACACATTTCACTGTTAAGAATGCTGTATCGAATAAAAGAGATATCTATACAGATGTAGAAAGCGATAACCTTAGAAAATACTTATGGAGTGCAGGTTATGTTTTTGGAAACAGAGATAACGGCCTGTCATGGGAGCCATCTTTCATGTTACAGTATGTAGATAAAACAAAAGAGAAAACGTTTGATATCAACCTGAAAGTTTATAAAGAAATGGATTTCGGTAAACTTTGGGGAGGATTGTCTTATAGAAGAAGTTTTGACGGTGCTCAATATGTGGCCGACAACAGTGTGAGTGATCAGAAGTTGCAATACATCACGCCGATTGTTGGTGTGAATTATAAAAACTTTATGTTTGCGTATACCTATTCTCACTTAACCGGAGATGTTAAGTTTGATAATTCAGGATTTCACCAGATCACATTGGGTATTAATCTTTTCTGTAAAAGAGAACCATACGATTGTAACTGTCCTGCAGTTAATTAATTATAAAGAGATTATTAATTCCGTCCCGATTTTATTCGGGACGATTTTTTTTGAGATAGTATGATCATAAAAGAAGTCAGAGGGAAATACCCTCAAATCCCGGAAGATTGTTATGTAGCGGAAAACGCGACTATTGTCGGAGAAGTTACATTTGGAAAATCATGCAGCGTTTGGTTTAATACGGTGATCAGGGGTGATGTGAATTTTATCAGTATAGGCGATAAGGTGAATATCCAGGACGGTGCAGTAATTCACTGTACGTATGAAAAGCATCCGACCATTATCGGGAATAACGTTTCTATAGGCCATAACGCGATCGTACACGGCTGTACGGTTAAAGATAATGTGCTGATAGGTATGGGAGCCATTGTGATGGATAATTGCGTTATAGAGAGCAATTCTATCGTTGCGGCGGGTTCTGTGGTTACGCAGAATACGGTTGTGGAATCCGGGACCATTTATGCGGGTGTTCCGGCTAAGAAAGTTAAAGATATTAATGCCTCCGATTTTGCCGGTGAAATTGAACGGATTTCGAATAATTACGTCATGTATTCAAGCTGGTTTAAATAGCAGGCTTTAAATAGTATAAAAAAAGGCACTTCATGAAGTGCCTTTTTATTTTTTAATGACCGATTACAACACATTTATTGTTGAAAGTAGGGCAAACAGCATTCATGGTTGGTGAACCCGGGCAGATGCCTAATTTTGTAGCACTAACAGTAGTGTCGTTAACCGGACATGGCGTGCACATCATAAGCGTACTGGTAGCAGTTGTATCTGCTTTTCCTCCGTTTAACTGGCTTGCCTGATTTGAATTTAAACGACTGATCGTCATTTTATCTAAACTTAATTTTAGGTTTTTCTTTTTCATGATTTGAATTAAAAAGGGTTTACTGTAAAACATTTTCTTTGTGATGAAGAAAATGTACTTTTAAAAGTCAGGCAAACCGTATTCGCAACGGGTCTGTTACGACTGACTTACTTGTTTGCCTGATTAGCGCTTAAACGCCTGATTTTTATTTGTTTTAAATTGATGTTGGATTTATTCTTTATAACCGGGAATTAAAATCCTCCTCCGATACATTTTTTCTGTAAGGATGCACATGCTGTATTGAAAGTCGGACAAACGGCATTCATAGTTGGCGAACCCGGGCAGATCCCTAATTTAGTAGCACTAACAGTAGTGTTGTCAACCGGACATGGTGTACACATCATAAGTGTGCTGGTAACTGTAGTGTCTGCACCACCGTTTAACTGACTTGCCTGGTTAGAGTTTAAACGACTGATTGTCATTTTGTCTAGACTTAATTTTAAATTCTTTTTTTTCATAATTAAATTGATTTATTTATTGGTATTTGACTAATAAGCTTATAGTTGGGTAATGCATTTCTTTTGAAAAGACTGGCAATTACTGGTTAATCCGGGGTCGGTCGGGCAAATAGAACCACATTGTGTTCGTGCCGTTGCTGCAGTACCTGTATCGCCCGGACAGGGAGAGCAGATATTCGTGAGTGTAGTGTTTGCAACACCACCGTTTAACCGGCTTGCCTGGTTGGAGTTCAGACGGCTGATCGTCATTTTGTCTAAACTTAATTTCAGATTCTTTTTCTTCATAATTAGTACTGGGTGTTATGGTAGGTATAAACAATAAAAGGACATGAAATGTCCTTTTATTGTTTTATTGGCTAATGCATTTTTTGTTAAAACTTGGGCAAACTGCATTCATTGTTGGTGAATCAGGGCAAAGTCCTAATTTTGTAGCATTTATTGAAGTGTCGTTTGGACAAGGTGTACACATTAATAGGGTACTGGTAACAGTTGTGTCTGCTTTTCCGCCATTTAACTGACTTGCCTGATTTGAGTTTAAACGACTAATAGTCATTTTATCTAAACTTAACTTTACGTTTTTTTTCTTCATAATCTAAATAAAAAATGGATAACGGTTAGATTTATTGTAATCGGTTGTATCCAAATGTAAGAAAAATTTACATGTTTGTTTTTTATTTTTTAGTTAAATTATGTTAAAGTTTAATATTAAGTTTTGTGTAATGTTTTATATGGTGATTTTAATGTAATAAAACAATGAATCCTTATTTTAAGCGGGCTAAGGAAGATTTGTAATATTTATGTAAGAAAAAATAACAAACTAATTCATAGGTTCTGTTTTTAGATTTAAACAGACGGTTCATAAACATGTGGATGTGACTGGACAAAAAGTCATCAATATTGATGTTTAAATTGTTATTTTCTCGCAATATTTGAATTTCCTGAACGGTCGCGGCAATGTTCTCCTGTTTGCTGTTTAACAATGCTAAAAGCGGAGCGTGATCCAGCTCTTCACCCGATTGGGTCATAAAAGCCTCTATCTTTTCCCGGTGGTTCCGGTATTTCGTGTCCAGCTGTCTTTTAAGGAATTTGGAAGATCCGTATTCCTTTTCGAAAGCTGTTTTGAGCCGATCCATAAAATTTTCTTTTTCACCAATTGTAAACCGGAAACTCTCCAGAAAAGCGTCAATGCCTCTCAGGCTGAAGAGCCATCTTAATTCATCGCCTTCTTCTCCTTCATCAATTAAGTCCAGAATGTTAAGGATCATTTCGCTGTCGTGATGGAAAATCTTTTCCGAAAGATCCATAGAATTTTTGCCATAGCGCTCTATTTCCCTTTCATAAGTTTCGTTCTGAATTTTCCAGATATAATGCTGTTCGGTGAACTTTTGCAGATAAGGCGCTAATGCCGTAATAACGCTGTTCAGATTGTTAGTGTCGGTGCAGTGGAAACGAAGCCGTAAATGATGTTTGGGATCCGTATAACGAATGAAAAACCATTTGTCGATAATCTTTTCTTCCATTAGTCTTTCGGCTACCGGCTTAACCATTTCCAGTAGGATGTGTTCGGTTGTTTTTATTCCGGTGTATATTTTATAGTATAGCCATTTATCGCCAATAATAAAATTCTTTTGGAGTGTATTAGTCATGCTTCAGTTTTTTATTATAGTAGGATATTACAATTTGATTCGAATAGGTTTCGTTGTGCTGCTGGTTTTTTACAACTTGTTTCTCATTAAACAGAAACTCTTTCAGCTGGAACTGCTGTAAGGTTTCGGCTGCTTTTAAAAGCATTTTGATGGAGTCGGTATTCCTGAAGTTAATGACTAGCTCATTATCTCCCTGTATCAGTTTAACATATTGCGGTATTTTGTGGGCTTCGGTGATCTCGGCTGTCTTCTTTAAGATTTCGGTGTTATCTGTGATTTTATAAAGTTTTTCAAACACGGATTTTTTGATGTTCCAGGTGGCTTCCTGCAGGATCAGGTTTTTGTATTCAATGCGGGGCATATGATCCAGCCCGTTGAAAATCTGATTCAGGAAAAACGGAAGGTTTCTTTTTCCCTGCGTTTGCAGGTCGCATAAAAAGTGATATATAGGCAGGGAGTTGTTGCTGTAATTATGAGCATTCGTTAAACGGGGAATCACTTCTTTGTTGTGCTTTTTAGAGCGCAGGAGGATGTTTCCGTCATTTTTAACGGAAAGGTATAAATCGTCTAACGGAATTTGATTTTCGGTGCTTAAAGTTGATTTTCCAAGATATGGGATTTCGTATTCCCGGAAACTGGGTCTTGACAGGATATTGCCGGTCCGGGATTCCGGAAGGTGGATTATCTCGGCTAAGATCTTGTCGCTGTTTATTTGTGACTCGGTGTCGATGATCTGCTGGGCATGCTCTCTTAAAACATCGTCTCCGTGGCAGAAACGGCCAATAAGGTTGGCGGCACTTGAATTGCCGGTACCGGTGAATGTGATTTTTTGCTGTCCGTCAATATTGATTACTTCAATCAGTGTTGCCATGGTGTCCGGCAGGTCGTCCCAATTTTCCTTAAAGCTTTTAACATCGTCATCGGTCAGGCGTATCGGCTGGTTCTTTGACGTTGCTTCCATTAACTTTTTCTGGAAAATAAGATCAAATGGCGACCATTCGAATTTCATGTTTTCCGACTGGCCTTCATTGGTGAAAACCAAATCGTCAATTAGCGTGTTAATGTCGGCATTATTGATCTCTTTGTATAACAAACCGGTTTCCGAATCTAAGGCCAGAGAAAGCGGCACTTCGCTTGTTTCGTAACGCTCCCGGAAGGAATCGGCAAACTTCTTTAAGATCGGATTGTAATATTGTGAGGTGATTTTGTTTAAAAAGGTCAGTCCTTCTTTAACGGAATCGGCTATTCCGGTACTTAAATAGTTGGTGTCATGGGTAATGAACATGTCGGTTTGAAACATGTATTTTAAGTTGATCTCCGTACCGATCTGTTCCAGTGACTGTGCTATTTCCAGGTATTTTTGCGGGTCATTGCCTATCGATTTGTCAAGTCCGGAAAGGTCGTTTCCTACTTTTTTCAGGGTTTTGTATGTCGGACTTTCGGAATCAATTTCTTTTAAAGTACTGCACAGGGAATCCAGATAGGAGTCGCCGGTCACCGACGGTTCTAATTTGCTTACCAGGATCTGGTTGTATATCAGTTCATCAATAAAATCTTTTGCATCTTCATAGGTAACCTCTTCGTCAACGATGGCCTGAGCCAAACCGGAAGCGTGTATGCCCTGTTTGGAGAGCGCTAATATTTTTTCTAAATAGTCCGATTTTGTTACGGCAATTAAATGATGCTCCCTTTTTCCGTTAATGTATTTGTATTCTACATAACGGATCTGGTCGCCTACACTATATATTGTAGAGTTGGGGTAAAACAACAGCTGGTCGGTTATGTTTTCGGACTTTAAAATGTCCTGCGACAGGGAAACCAGGTAGTTCATGTCCAGACGGGAATGTCTTTTGTGCTGGTCAATTGCTTTGAGGGTGATGTTGGTCTCTTCGGCAAAATCTCCGGTGGTCAGTCCTGCAAAAAGACCGAAAGGAGTAGGTCTTGTTGCCATTCTGGAAATATATTTTAAGAACGAATTTTTTAGGCGCTCCACTTTTTTGGGATCGTTAATTTTTCCGGCTTCCCATTTTTTGAGTTCATCGTAAAAAGCAGGTGAGGCTAAAAATAGTGCTTCCGCAATTACCGGATTGGTCAGGATGTCTTTGTATTGCTCATCGGTAATGGTTTCGTTGCCGGTGAATTTGCGGTAGAAATCGAGCGAAAGCAGCGGTGTTCTAAGTACAAACTGTGGAAAATTATGATAGGTTGTATTGGCCATTTTTTTAGTTTAACATTAAACATTCATCCCAGGTATTGTCCTGATCGGAAAGGAAATCGATCATCGATAACCCGATGCCGGCAACGCCTTCCAGTAAGGTCAGGTCGCTTTGCCAGATTTCTTCTTTTGCTTTCCATTTTTTAAAGCCGGCATAACCGTCTTCGTGTATTGCCATTTTCAGGCCGTCTTCAATCCAGAAGCGGGAAGTTTCAAGGAATTGTTCGTCGCCCGTTTCGCGGTATATGCGGTTGAAGATTTTTGCTGCTCCGAAGGAACCGTGGCAAATGCCGGGATCCATGATCCGGCTGTCTTCATAGGATGTTCTCTTTGCTGCATGTTCGAAGATGGTAAGTACTTCTTTTTTCATTGTTTCGTCTTCCAGGCAGCCTGCCGCTTCCCACAATGCCAGGGCAATACCCAGATCGCCGTAACACCAGGATAAACGGCTGTATTTGCTTACTTCTCCTTCATCGCTCACCCAGTTCGGAAACATCGAATATGGATTGTCCTCCCGGTTTTTCTGTTCTAAAAGATAATTGGCATTGCCTCTTAACAACGGTTCTACTTTTGAACGGAAAGCTTCAAATTTGTGCAGTTTGCAGAAGAATTTCAGGAAGCTCGCCATTCCGTGTGATAAGCTTAGGTTGTATGCTTTTTCATTGGTTTCATAATTGAGAATAGTGAGCCATTTTATGGTTTCCTTTTCTTTTATCGAATAGCTGTCTAACAGGTCAATAACCTCAACAACATAATTGCTGTATTGTTGCTTTAAAGCGTCAGATTTGGTGTTTCTGTAGCGATTCAGGAAGTAATAGGCTATACCTATTGCACCGTGTAAAAAGTCGTAGTTTTTTAGCTGCATGTTTCGCATCATTTCCGAATGCAGGTAGGTGTCCATTGGCGATAACAGGTCGTCATTATCGTTATCGATAAAACCTTCCTGTTCCAAATGGTCAATTACCCACGCCATGCCCGAAATCCCGGTACAGTAAGTCGGATAGTTGTAGCCGTTGTTCATTTTTTCAAGACATTCCATCAGGATATCTGAAGCAACATCAGAATACTGGTCATCCTGAACCAGGCGGGAATAGTAAAAAAGGAATAATGTTAAACCGGAACTGCCCACTAAAACACCGGTGTCGGTTTCGTGCTGGTATTTTTCCGCAATGGCCTGGTAGATTTCCTGAAGTTTCGCGTATAGGTCGTTTTTAAGCATATTTTTCTTAAATATTTGAGATAAGTCTAATGGTTTTCGGCTTAACATTTAAGAATGGCAGCCAAACAAATTTAGAAACAAATAATGAAAGAAAAAACTTAAAAATGTAATTACTGCAATAAAAAGCTGTAGCAGGTGAGGAGTTTGTTGCTTTTTTGTATTGAAGCCTTATAAAATATAATGGTTTGGCTCTTTTGTTGCAAAATGTTTTTGAAATCGATTTTAGAAATCGGTTTCAAAAACATTAGCTGAAAAGCCGGATATATTTTTAAGCACCTGCGATTTGTAATTGGTATAAAACAGGTGGGTGCTTTCTGCTTCGGTAGTATTGAGCAGGTTGTTTTGTTCCAGTACATTTTTAGTTTGTCTGGCAACCGCTTCCCCGGAATCAATGATCTTAATATGGGCCGGAATGATTTCTTTTATCTGTGGCAAAAGGAAAGGGTAGTGCGTGCAGCCAAGCACCAGGTAATCAATATTGGCTTCGACCATCGGTTTAAGATAGGTTTTGAGCAGTTCCTTGATCTCGTCCGATTCCAGATCGCCGTTTTCAATTAACTGTACCAGTCCGTAACCAACCTGTTCGATGATGTTGATGTGCTTGTAATTGGCAACCGTTTTATGAAACAGTTCGCTGTTCAGGGTACCTTTGGTTGCTAATATGCCTATGGTTTCTGTTTTGGTTTGATTTGCGGCCGGTTTTATGGCCGGTTCAATACCAATGATAGGAACGCTGTATTTTGCCCTTAATTCCTTAATGGCGTTCGTTGTGGCCGTATTACAGGCAACCACAATCAACTTGCAGTCGCGTTCCAGTAAATAATCTACGTTTTTGCAGCTCAGGCGTATAATGTCTTCTTTGGTTCTTTGACCGTATGGAGCGTTTTTACTATCGGCTAAATAGATAGTATTTTCGTTGGGTAAAAGCTGATGTACTTCTTTCCAGATGGAAATTCCTCCAACACCGGAATCAAAAAAGCCTATTGGATTTTTATTACTCATTACACAAATATAAAAAAAAACTGCCCTCATTATAAGGGCAGTTTTTATTTTTTAGCTTTAATTTATTATTTAAAACCTAATTCTTTTTTAACGTCAGCTGATAAATCCGGACCATCAGCAAGGATAACACCACTTCCATCTGTAGAATCTAAAACATATTGGTATCCTTTTGCTTTAGCAACTTTTTGGATAGCAGCTCTTGCTTTTTCCATGATTGGTTTTACAAGATCAAGTTCTTTTTGTTGTAATTCTTTTCCAGCATTTTCTCTGTACTGTTGGATTCTCTGACCCATATCCTGCATTTCTTTAGAACGTGTTTCGTTGATAGCTTCCGTTACAGTTGCAGCTTCTGACTCATATTTTTTTAATTTGGTTTGATACTCACTAACCATAGTTTTATATTGTGCATCGTATGTCTCCCCAATTTTTTTCACTTGAGCCTGTGCCGTTTTCATGTCAGGATAGTTTGTCATCAAATCACTTACGTTGATGTGAGCAACTTTTGCCTGTGCAGAAATTGTTTGACTCGCACCAATGAAAAGTGCAGCAGCGATAAGTAAAGTTTTTAACTGTTTCATTGTTTTAGGTATTTAATTTAATTTTCTGATTTATTTTCTGATGATTTATTTTTTAATTTCTCTTCTCTGTCTTTTTTAGCTTTTTCGCGGTCTTCCAGTATTTTTTTCTTTCTGTCTTCCAAAGCTTTTTTTCGTTCGTCCAGTTTTTGCTGACGCTCCTGAGCTAATTTGTCTTTAGCATCCTGTTGTTCTGTTTTAACATCGCTTTTAGGCTCTTCGCTTAAAGGCGTTTGTGCTGACGGAACCTGTTTTTCGCCTTCTTTCGGAGTAGCAGGTGCTTTTGGCTGTGCTTTATTGGCATTTCTTTCGTCAAGTATTTGCTGACGTCTGTCCGCCTGTTCTTTCTTTTTCGCTTCCAAAGCGGCTTTTCGTTCGTCTAATTTCTGCTGACGTTCTTCGGCCAGTCTGGCTTTTGCATCCTGTTGCGCCGTTGGAGCGGTATTTTCTTCGCCTTCTGCTTTCGGCTGTGCTTTATTTGCTTTTCGTTCGTCTAATAACTGCTGACGTTTTTCCAGCTGTTCCTGTTTTTTAGCTTCCAAAGCCGCTTTTCTGTCTGCAATGATCTTGTCACGGGCGGCTTTACGTTCGTCAATTTTTTTCTGACGTTCCACCTGATCCGGATTGGCACTGTCCATATCTTCCTTACGTTCCTGTGCTTCCAGTTCTTTAAGCTGTTTTTTATTCATCTGTTCTTTTTTCTGAGAACGGGTCAATACTCTTAAAACCTGGTCGCTGATGTCAAAACGCTGCGCTGCAAAAAGCATCGTCAGATCGGAGGCTTTGTCAAAAACAAAATCATATTTCTTTGCTTCGGCTATATCCTGAACGGCATTGAAAACCTGATCCTGTATTGGTTTTACCAACATGGTTTTTTGTGTCATCAGATCTCCCTGAGGACCAAAACGTTTTTGCTGGTAATCCAGCATTTCATTTTCAAGGAACCGGATTTCGTCTTCACGTTCGGAAATCAATTCCTTCGTCAATAATACTTTTTCAGTTTTTAAACTTTCTTTAAGCTTATTGATTTCATTTTTTTTAACTTCAATTTCTTGTTTCCAAGTCTGCGCCTTTAATTCCAGTTGGTTTTTTGCTTCGGCATATTCCGGAGCTTTCTCAAGAATATATTCCATATCAATGTAACCTATTCTGATACCTCTACTTTGCGCATTTGCCGTTAAATTAGCAAACGTTACAAGTGCAATTAAAAAATATTTTCTCATAACATTAATTAAATATTATTTTTCAACTATCGTGCCAAACTTTTTTAAAACTGTTGTCCAATGATAAAGTGCGTTTCCCATCCATTTTTCTGTGTTTGTCCCGGAAGGGCATCAAAACCATAACCGAAATCAATACCCAATAATCCGAATGCCGGCATAAATACTCTTAATCCAAATCCTGCAGAACGTTTCAGGTCAAAAGGATTGTAGGATTTGAAAGAGTCAAACGATGCTCCTGCTTCTAAGAAGGAAAGGGCATAAATTGACGCTGACGGATTCATTGTAATCGGGTAACGCAATTCTAATGAAAATTTATTATAAATCGTTCCTCCGGATTGTTGTCCTTTTTGAGGACCTTCCTGAATGATTGGCGTTAAGGACTGGTTAGGATATCCTCTTAACTGGATAACCTCACGACCGTCCATAGAGAAATTCGCCAGACCGTCACCTCCTAAATAGAAACGTTCGAAAGGAACTAAACCTCTATTTTGGTTGTACGCACCAAGGAATCCAAATTCACCTAAAGAACGAAGTACTAATTTATTATAAATTGTGGTATACCAGTCTGCTTTGAACTTCACTTTATAGTATTCCAGCCAATTAAATTTCTTTTGATCCACTAACGACTGATCGGCAGCAGCATCCTGGTAATTGGTAACCGCATCACCATTGGAATTGATATAGGCGCCTGCAGGAACATAATTTCCGGTAGTAGAGTTGGTATAACCTGCACCGTTATTTTTTAGTTTATAAGCCTGCTGATTTCCTAAATCGCCATAGTCAACCCCGTTAAAAAGGGAATAAGGTAAGGTAAATTTTCCAGAAATACTAAATTCTGAACCATAAGTTGGATAAACCGGGTTGAAACCTTTACTGTTACGGGTCAATCCAATGGTATAGGTTAAGTTTTTAGAGGAACCGTTACCGAATGTAAATAATCCTGTGTTATAGTTGTTTAAGTCATAATACTGGAAACTTAAAACGTGTGATAACTGGAAGTAATCATCCGGAACATTCAATCTTTTTGCTAAACCTACCGATAAGGTTGTAATGTTGAAACTCTGATTTCTGGTTACATCTCTTGTCTGGTAGTTGTACAGGAATTGTTTACTGTGTGAGATGGAAGTGGAGAAACTCACCGGTTTCTTACCACCAAGCCATGGCTCCTGGAATGAAATACTATAGGTCTGGAAATAGCTGCTTCCCTGTAAACGAAGCGACATTTTCTGACCGTCTCCCATCGGAAGCGGTTTGTAGGCATCCCTGTTAAATATATTTTTAATGGAGAAGTTATTGAACGATAAACCAAGTGTTCCGATGAATCCGCCACCACCGTAACCACCTTGCAGCTCTACCTGGCTGGAACCTTTTTCCACAACGGTCCATTCCACGTCAACACTACCGGAAGCAGGGTCGGCATTTTTAACCTCCGGATGGATAGCTTCCGGATCGAAAAACTGTAACGCTCCTAAGTCACGGATCGTTCTGATTACGTCCTGTTTGTTCCATTTTTGCCCCGGACGGGTTCTTAACTCACGGTAAATAACATAATCGTTAGTCTTGTCGTTTCCTTTAATGGTAACGTTGTTAAAGTAGGCGATAGGACCTTCTACGATTCGGATTTCGAAATCAATAGTGTCGTTAGCCGTTCTAACCTCAACCGGGTTAATATTGGAGAATAAATAACCGTTGTTCTGGTATAGGTTTGTTAAATCTTCTGCATCAGGACTTTTCTTGTTAGCGATTCGTTCCTGTAATTCTTTTCCGTTGTAAATATCACCTTTGTTGATTCCCAGTACACGGTTTAGGTCACGATCCGTATATACCGTGTTTCCTAAGAAACGGATGTCTCCAAAGTAGTATTTTTTACCTTCTTCGACATTGAATTTAATAGCAACGGTATTTTTTTCTTTGTTGTAAGTAACAGTGTCCGAAGTAATACGGGCATCACGGTATCCTTTCTCTTTGTATTTCTCAACAACAGAAGCTAAATCTTCTTTATACTTGTCTTTGATGTATTTCGAGGTTTTGAAAAGACGCATCGGGTTAAAAGGATTTTTCACTTTGGTGTTACTCATTGCCTTTTTAATTGCGGAAGTTTTCATCATGGAGTTTCCGGTAATTTCAATGTCCGAAACCTTCACTTTTTTACCTCTGTCAACAAGGATAACCATATTCACATTAGCCTCGGTAGAATCTACCGGAATAGTGTTTATGGTTACTTTGGTGTTGAAGTAACCGTCTTTTTTGTATTTGTTTTCGATGTAGTTTCGGGCTGTAGTGATCAGGTTTTCATTCACTACTTTCCCTTTCTTTAAGTCGTTATCTTTGATAAGCTCTTCACTTTTACCTTTTTTTACACCGGTGATTTTTACGTCCTGTAATTTTGGTAATTCATGAATGTTTAATTCAATGTAGATGCTGTCGCCTTGTATTTTATTGTAATAGATATTGATATCATTGAAAAGTCCAAGCTTCCACAATTTTTTGATGGCATTACTAATCTCTTCTCCGGGAACGCTGATCATTTGTCCTTTTTCCAAACCTGAAAAAGTAACCACAGTTTGCTGATTATAGCTTATTTTTCCTGTAACATCAACATCTGCTAAAATATATTGTCTGCCTGTTTCAGGCTCAGTGTGTTCTTGAGCATTTATTTTGGAAATATTTCCTAAAATTAAAATTGCAAAAAGTAGTTTTATTCCTTTTTGAAGCATTTGTGAATTATTTAATTTGTTCGCTTGTTTTTCCAAATCTACGTTCTCTTTTTTGATAGCTGATAATTGCTTCATATAAATCTTTTTGTCTAAAATCAGGCCATAGTACTTCCGTAAAATAGAACTCGGCGTATGCGATTTGCCATAATAAGAAATTACTTATACGGTGCTCGCCACTGGTTCGTATTACTAAATCTACGTCAGGTAAATTGTGCGTGTAAAGATGCTGATTTATAATTGATTCATCAATATCGCCTGATGAAATTATATTATTTTTAACTTTATCGCTAATGTTTTTAATTGCGGCGATTAACTCTTCGCGGGAACCATAGCTCAAAGCCAGTGTTAACGTCATCTGCGTGTTGTTTTTTGTCTTTTCGATTACCTCGAGAAGTTCTTTTTGCACAGAATCCGGCAGGTGTTGTGTGTTGCCGATACAGTTAAGCTTAATGTTGTTTTTTTGAAGGGTGGGAAGTTCGGCTTTTAATGACTTGATTAAAAGTTTCATTAAAGTTTCCACTTCAAGTTTAGGACGATTCCAGTTTTCTGTGGAAAAGGCATAAAGAGTCAGGAATTCAATTCCTAATTTTGCGCAGCATTCAACCGTTTCTCGAACCGATTTTGTACCGTTTTCATGACCAAAAGCACGAAGCATGCCTTTTTGTTTGGCCCAACGTCCATTACCATCCATAATGATGGCCAAATGTCTGGGAAGGTTGTCTTTATTAATCGTAATTTCTAAATCCATTTATTTATTCTGCACAAAAGCATGGGTTTTGACCAAAAGTATACGTTAAGGTAACTCCGGAAAATACATACCAATCATTACTGTTTAAATTACCAAATTGTAATTTTTTATATTGATCATTCCTTGGGTTACTTCCATCTAAATTATCGGTGAAAGTATAACGCGCTCCGACTTCAAATCCAAGAATAAGATTGTCTGTTAATCTTGTTTTTATCCCGGCAATAATAGGTATAGCCATAGCATTTCTTGAATCGTCTGTTCGGGTTCTACCGTTTATAATATACAATTCATCATATCGGAAAAAACTCACTCCGGTAGCAATATACGGAGTTGTTAAGGGTCCTGAATTGTGTAAATCAAAATCAAAGAAATTGAATTCAAGGGCTAAAGATAATTCTTTTACAGAATTTTCAAAGCTATAGCCTCTGTCTTTTCTGCCGGATACTTTGGAATCGGCATCGCTGGAGCTTATTTTTCCCTGAGTATAGGAAATTCTGTAGGCATGTCTGGTGCTTCGGTTCCATTTGTATAAAATACCAAAACCGAAGTCTTTAGGAGCAATATAGCTTGTTGGTCCCACATCTCCCACATAGTTGGTTCCGCCTAAAAAGACTCCCAACTCATTAATCTGAGCTTGCGAAGTTGTGGCAGAGAATACCAGTAAAAAAACAATAAGGATTCGACTCATTTTTCTAAAATAGTGTGCAAATATAATAATATTGATTTCTAAACCATTTAATTACTCGGATTTTCAATTATTTTTTGATAATCCGTAATCATGCATTAGAACAATAGAACGATTTTATGATGTTTATAGTATAATGAGGCGTTATAAAAACCATTAATTTCGTTTGTCTTCTCCCCACAGCAATTTGTTGCGCAGGGTTTTCAGGAAACCTTCTTCCGGGAATTCTACCATATTAATGGTAAACGGTGCTTTGCTGATGTGGATTTCCGTTTCGTTGTCTATTGCTTTTGTTCCGGAATCCAGTGAAACCAGAAACTGTGGTTCCCTGCTGGAAACTTTCAGGCGGATAGCGGTGTCGTCTGATATGATGAGCGGTCTTACATTTAAGTTGTGTGGTGCAATCGGGGTAATGATGATGCATTTTACATCCGGGGTAATAACCGGTCCGCCGCAGCTCAGAGAATAACCGGTTGATCCGGTAGGTGTGGAAATGATTAAACCGTCGGCCCAATAGGACGTCAGGTATTCTCCGTTCAGACAGGTTTCAATCGTGATCATTGAGGTGGTGTCTTTCCGGGATACGGTTATCTCGTTTAAGGCAAAATTCAGGTCGTAAATATTGCACTCTTCCGGATAGCATTCCAGGCTTAAAAGTGCCCGTTGTGAAATTTTGTAATTGCCTTCAAATAAAAGCGGTAACAGGTTTCCGATGGCATCCTGCTGTACGTTTGCCAAAAAACCAAGGCGTCCGGCATTGATACCTACAATCGGAATGTTTTTGCTTTTTACAAAAGTTGCGGCTCTCAGCATCGTTCCGTCACCACCAATGCTGATGAAAAAATCAAAAGTACTGTCCAGCTGGGTGTGGTTGGAAAAGGTAGGGTAGGCTTTATCCAGAATGCCTTTTTCCAATAGAATGGTATGAAAATTCGCTTCAAAAACCACCTCTGTTTCGTAGTTTTTAAAAACATCAAATACTTTATTGATAATTTCTTCGGTGTTTTTCTGGTAGTATTGTCCGTAAAGTGCTAGTTTCATACGCTTGATGTTGATTGAAAACGTTATATGTTTAAGTATTTGTCCAGATAATCGGAACGGTCTTTTAAATTATTCAGATAGGCATCTTCCTGATGTTCGGAAACAATTTCATAATTATAACGACGAAATGTCTGTATAATTTCATTAAGGCCTCCAAGGCTTATTTTAATCGTAACCTGTACTTTGTCTAAATCGGCTTTCGAAATAAAAAGACCCAGGATCCGGGCATTGTTGGTTTCGATGATCTGCGTGATTTCGCTCATGCTGTAATCGGCTGTTCCTTTTTCAACAATCAGTATGCCGCCTTCTTCTCTTAAAAAAGGAGTTTCATGGAAGAAACGGATAATGTCGTCCATTTCATAATACCCTAAATAATTGTTGTCTTCATCCAGAACCGGAACCAGGTTTGCTTCGTTTTTAGCGAAAACTTCCAGTACATCCAGCCATATCGTGTCTTTTCTGACGAAAAAACGTTCAAAGGTATAACGGAATTCGCCAATTTTCCGGTCGTGGTCTAATAATTCCACATCATGAGCACCAATGCACCCTATGTAGGTGTCGTTTTCAACAACAGGAAAGTGACTGTACGGGAATTCAAGAAATAAATCCTGAGCCGTCTCAATGGTTTCGTCTATTTTAAGGGGGTTGATTTCTTTAATGATGTAGTCAGCGATTTCAGTCATGATATTCTTTTCTTTAATCGAATGCAAAATAATCAAAAATTAGGATATTATAGCTTAATTATACTTTGTATTTTTGTGAGAAAATAGTTTGATTATGACAAAACTCTCTGTAAATATCAATAAAATAGCGACTTTACGTAATTCACGCGGCGGTAATGTGCCGGATTTGATACAAGTAGCAAAAGATATTCAAAAATTCGGAGGACAGGGAATCACGATACATCCCCGGCCAGATGAAAGACATATCCGTTACCAGGATGCAAGGGATCTGGTTCCGGTTGTATATACAGAATATAATATTGAAGGGAATCCGGTGAAGAAGTTTATGGATCTGGTGCTGGAAACAAAACCAACGCAGGTAACTTTAGTGCCGGATGCCGATGATGCCCTGACGTCCAATGCCGGTTGGGACACGCTGAAACACAAAAGCTTTTTACAGGAGATCATTCAGGAATTTAAGCAAAACGGAATCCGTACGTCTGTTTTCGTAGATCCGGTATTGGGAATGATCGAAGGAGCGAAAGAAACCGGAGCCGACAGGATCGAGTTGTACACGGAAGCATTTGCCCACGAATATGGTTTGGGGAATAAAAAAGGTATTGAACCGTATGTGGCTGCGGCAACGCTGGCAAACGAACTGCAGCTTGGTGTTAATGCCGGACACGATCTGAGCCTGGACAATATCAAGTTTTTTAAAGAAAACATTCCCGGATTGTTAGAGGTTTCCATCGGACATGCCTTAATTTCGGAATCCCTGTATCTGGGATTGGAGAATGTGGTTAATATGTACTTACAAAGAATGAAATAATGGCATTGTATTCAAGAATAGAAGGTGAAGGGAAACCGCTTTTAATTGTTCACGGTTTTCTGGGAATGTCCGATAACTGGAAATCCCTGGGAACACAGTTTGCACAGGAAGGCTATCAGGTGCATTTGCTGGATATGCGAAATCATGGAAAGAGTTTTCATTCGGATGTGTTTAGTTATGCTGTTATGGCAGATGATATTTATGAATATTGCCGCGAGCACCAGTTAACCAAAATTGATTTGCTGGGACATTCCATGGGCGGGAAAGTGGTTATGCTTTTTGCAACCACACATCCGGAAATGGTAGACAAGCTTATCGTGGCAGATATCGGTCCCCGGCGGTATGCACCGCATCATCAGGAAATTTTAGCGGGACTGAATGCTGTTGACTTTACAACGAAACCAGGCAGGGGCGAAGTGGAAACAATTTTAGGGCAATATATTGACGATCTCGGAACCCGGCAGTTTCTGCTTAAAAATCTATATTGGAAAGAACCCGGTCAGCTGGCGTTCCGCTTCAATCTGGATGTTTTTATAAAAAACCAGGAAGTGATCGGAGAGGCACTGCCGCAGGGTAATCATTTTGATCGGCCGGTTCTTTTTTTAAGAGGCGGGAAATCCGGTTATATTAAGGATGAAGATTTTGAAGGGATCCGTCATCACTTTCCGAAAGCACAGGTAGAAACAATTGAAAATACAGGACACTGGCTGCATGCCGAAAATCCGGCAGCATTTTTTACAGCAGTAAATTCATTTATAAAAGGTTAAATTTATAAGGTTCACAATTTAAGCAAAGAAATATTATGAGTGCATAATATTTTTCTTAAAAAAATTGTAAAATCCATATTTTGTTATAAATTTGATATATTCAAGATTTGAATATAAACAAATAAAACTAACACATTTTTAACTTATGAGAAAACTGCTATCTTTAACATTGTTAGCCTTGGCTTCATCGAGTGCATTTGCAGGTGGATATCGTGTGAGTCTTCAAGGTCAGAAACAATTGGCAATGGGACATACAGGAGTTGCCGTTGTGAATAGTGCAGAGGTAATGTTCTTTAATCCTGCGGGAATGTCATTTTTGAAAGATCGATTCAATTTGTCCGTTGGCGCTAATATTCTTACTGCAAAAACGAAATTTCAAAATGAGACTTATAACTGGAAAGCTTCAACTACAAATACGGGAACGCCTTTCAATGTTTATGCTTCTTATAGAATAACAGACTGGCTTACTGCCGGAGTTGCGGTTTACTCTCCTTACGGAAGTGAAGTAGCCTGGGATAAAGATTGGGAAGGTGCTCATTTGGTTAATAAAATTGATTTGAAATCAATTTATGTGCAGCCTACAATTTCCTTAAAAGTAAATGAATATTTTAGTGTTGGTGGTGGACCTATTTATGTAAACGGATCTGTTGAATTTAACAGAAACCTTTTCAGAGGGGATAATATCACAGATGCAAACGGGAACCGCCCGGATGTTACTTTAGATGCTAAAGGAATATCAGGATGGGGTTATAACGTTGGTTTTATGTTTAATCCAACTAAAAAAATGCGATTAGGGGTGAACTATCGTTCTAAAATCGTAATGGAAGCCAGAGATGGTGATGCTACCTTTAATGAGATTCCTACTTTTCTGCAGGGAACGCTTTACAATACAAAGTTTAATGCCGATTTACCTTTACCGGCTGAGTTAACCGCTGGATTGTCTTACCAGGTTACTGATAAATTCTTATTGGCTTTTGATATCAACAGAGCCATGTGGAGCGCTTATAAAGCTTTGGTTGTTGAGTTTGCAAACGGAGCACCGACTTCTGTTAATCCGAGAAATTATAAAGATGCGACGACTTATAGAGTGGGAGCACAATATAAAGCCAATGAAAAGTTCACTTTCAGAGCCGGTTGGTACCATGATGAAAGCCCGGTTCAGGACGGTTATTTTGCACCGGAAACACCAAGAAACAGTTCTATGGGATATACCGGAGGTTTAACGTACCAGATCGGTAAAAAATTCGGTGTTGATGTTTCGTTCCTTTACCTGCATTTTGATGAAGTTAATAACAGCTACGATCATTATACAGAAGGAGCTGATAACAATGTTAGTTTCGGCGGAACATATAAATCTTCTGTATTTTCACCAGGTTTAGGTATAACATACAGCTTCTAACTTTTTAATAGGATAAAAATGAAAAATAAATATATATACTTTGCAGTTTTAGCTTCGTTAGGGCTAATGTCTTGTGATCCTGAATTTGAGAACGAAGTAAGCAATCAGAGTTATTCTGCTGGTGATGCCAATTTCAGTTCTTATGTGGCTATTGGAAACTCGTTGACTTCCGGATATATGGACGGAACCGTTTCGAGAGTCGGGCAGCAATATTCTTTCCCGAACATTTTAGCACATCAGTTTGCTGTTGTGGGCGGTGGCGAATTTACACAGCCTTCTTATGAAGAAGATGTGAACAATCTTGGCGGACTATTGATTAATGGTGCTCCGTTTCCAAGTGCTGTTGCAAACGCATTCCCTACGAGATTAATTGTCAATACGGCTGTGGGTGGTCCTCAGAATATTGCGGGAACATCATCCATCAATGTGAGTCCGTCTACTTTACAGGCAAAAGCATATAATAATATGGGAGTTCCGGGGGCGAAAACATTTCACTTAATGTTGCCTGGATATGGTAATATCGCCAATTTAGCGGCGGGTACTGCAAATCCTTATTTTGTACGTCATGCCATTACACCGGCTTCTACAGTTATTGGTGATGCAATGACTAAAAACCCGACATTCTTTACCAACTGGATTGGTAATAACGACGTGTTGGGATATGCAACTAACGGAGGTGTTGGAACAACTTCAGGAACCGGTGCTGCCGATATTACACCATCAGCAGTATTCTCCGCTTCCTATAACGGTATCATTGCGCAGTTAACGGCGGGTGGAGCCAAAGGAGTTGTAGCGACTATTCCATCGGTTACGGCTATTCCGTTCTTTACAACAGTGCCTTATAACCCGATAACTGCGGCTGCATTGGCCAGTGCGCCGGATCCAACCGGAGCAGGAGCAGTTCAGCAGCTGAATACATTATTGTACAGTCCGTTAAAACAAGCCTTAACGGCTTTTGGAGCGGGTACAAGAATTAACCTGTTAACTGCTACCGGAGCGAATCCGTTATTAATAAAAGATGAAACATTGCCAAACCTTTCGGCACAGCTAACGGCTGCGTTCACGCCATCGTTGGGAGCTGCTACAGCGGCTTTCTACGGTCAGGTTTTCGGTCAGGCAAGACAAACTACAAAAGACGATTTAGTATTGTTAACCACAAGAACGGCTATCGGAACTGCTCCGGCCGGTGTTCCTGCACCACTGGATAAATACGGTATTACCTATCCGTTAGAAGATAAACACGTACTGATTCCGTCTGAAAAAGCGGCTATTGCTGCTGCTACATCCGACTTCAACGCTATTATTGTTGCTGCTGCACAATCTAAAAACCTGGCAGTTGCCGATATGAACGCAATCATGAACCAATTGGTTAGCGGATTACGTGTGGAAGACGGACAAATTTATACGGCAAACTATTTTAGTACCGCTACCGTAAATACAGTATTGTTCTCTTTAGACGGGGTACACCCTAATGCAAGAGGATATGCCGTTATTGCAAACGAAGTACTGAAAGTGATTAATTCACATTATAATGCGAAGTTACCTTTAGTAAGTGCAGGAACATATCCTGGTGCTACTATTCTGACATCAAATTAAAAAGTGATTTACTATAGTATCTAAAAGCGCTGAATTTTCAGCGCTTTTTTTGTATTTTTATAACATTAAATAAAACGCGATAGTATGAATTTACTGATTAGACTTTTGATTACTACCATATTGGTGGTGGTGATTGCAAACTTTTTACCGGGTATAACTGTAGACAGCATTAAAACAGCACTTATAGTGGCGGTGGTATTGGGATTGTTAAATACATTTTTTAAGCCGATACTGGTGTTTTTTACCCTGCCGGTCACGGTAATCACATTGGGATTGTTTTTGCTGGTTATAAACGCGGTAATTATTCTGATCTGTGATTATCTTATCGATGGCTTCGAAGTGAAATCATTTATCAGTGCCCTGCTTTTTAGTATTGTACTGTCGGTTTGCCAGTGGATATTGAATATTTTTGTCAAAGACTAAAACAGATAAAGTAAAATTATAGGATAAAATTTTAGCTTATTGAGATACAATAAGTTAAAAACTTGGTTGGGTTGTAAAAAATATATAATTTTGCAACCCAATTTTAGTATGTAAAAAAATAGAATAATGAATATTACAAGAAACAATGTTGATGCATTAAATGCGATTGTAACGGTTGAAGTTACTAAAGAAGATTATGCTGGTCAGGTTGAAAAAGTTTTAGCAGATTATCGCAAAAATGCTAGTATTCCTGGATTTAGAAAAGGAGCTGTACCAATGAGTTTGATTCAAAAACAATATGGAAAAGCGGTTCTTCTTGATGAAGTAAATAAATTGTTGCAAAATTCATTAAATAATTATTTGGTTGAAGAGAAGTTAGATATTCTTGGAAACCCGTTACCTAAAGTTACAGAAGATTTTGACTGGGATACTGAAGACTACAAATTCGAATTCGAATTAGGTCTTGCGCCAGACTTTACAGTTGACTTGGGTGCCAAAAACAAAATCACAAAATTCAATATCGTTGTGGATGAGCCAATGCTTGATGAGCAAGTGGAGCGTATCCAAAAACAATACGGTAAATTAGTTTCTAAAGAGAAAGTTGAAGAAGGAGATGATTTAAGAGGAACTTTTTCAAATGAAGAAAAAGGAATTAACAATTCTGTGAATATTACCCTTGATATTTTCAAAGACAAAAAAACGATTAAGAAATTTATCGGTAAAAAAGCAGGTGATGTAATTGCATTAAGCACTAAAGGTTTATTTGATGACGATCACAAATTAATGGATTATCTGAAAGTGTCTCACGATGACGTTCACGGTTTGGATATTGAAGTTAACTTCACAATCGAAGAAGTAAACACTACTGAGAAAGCAGAATTAACACAGGAATTATTCGATAAATTATTCGGAGAAGGAAAAGTAACTTCTGTTGAGCAATTAAAAGAGAAAATCAAAGAGGATGCTGAAAAACAATTTGCAACTCAGGCAGATCAGAAATTCCTTAATGATGTAACAGAATTCTTAATTGCGAATACAAAATTTGACTTACCGGCTGATTTCCTTAAAAAATGGATTCAAACAGTAGGAGAGAACCCGTTATCACCGGAGCAGGCAGAAGAAGAATACACTAAATCGGAAAACGGATTACGTTACCAGTTGATCGAAAGTAAAGTTTTAGTTCAAAACAACTTACAAATCACTTTTGAAGATTTAAAAGCATTCACTTCGGATCTGATCAAGAAGCAAATGGCACAATTCGGACAAATGGATCCTTCTGATGCTGATGTTGAAAATATCGTTGCCAGAGTATTGTCTAACCAGGAAGAAGTGAAACGTCTTTCTGAGCAGGTAATGAGCGAAAAGCTGTTAAATCTTTTCAAAGAAAAGGTTACAGCGAAAGTTAAAGAAGTTTCTTACCAAGACTTTATTAAAGAAATGTACGGAGAATAATCTTTCGTAAAAAATAAGTATATTTGAACGTCAGACTTTTTTAGTCTGACGTTCTTTTTTAATTATAAACAAAAATAATTACTATGAATTACGGAAAAGAATTTGAAAAATATGCTACTAAACATCACGGTATAAACAGTATGTACTATGATAAAATTGTAAGTAGTATGACCCCTTATATCATAGAAGAACGTCAATTGAATGTTGCTTCTATGGATGTGTTTTCCCGTTTAATGATGGACAGAATTATTTTTCTGGGTACCGGAATTGACGATTATGTTGCAAACATCATTCAGGCACAGCTGTTATTCCTGGAAAGCGTTGATGCTTCCAAAGATATCAGTATCTATATTAACTCTCCGGGAGGAGGCGTTTATGCCGGATTAGGGATTTACGATACCATGCAGTTTATCAAACCGGATGTAGCCACGATCTGTACGGGTATTGCTGCTTCTATGGGAGCTGTTTTATTATGTGCAGGAGCAGACGGAAAGCGTTCTGCTTTACCACACTCAAGAGTGATGATCCACCAGCCGTTAGGAGGTGCTCAGGGACAGGCTTCTGATATCGAAATCACAACCAGAGAGATTTTGAAATTAAAAACGGAATTGTATGAGATTATCTCTAAGCATGCCAAACAACCGATGGATAAAGTACATCATGACAGTGACCGTGACTATTGGATGATTGCTCAGGAAGCAAAAGACTACGGTATGATTGATGAAGTATTAATGAGAGGATAATTTTAGTTAAAGGTGCCTTGCAGAAAGGCATCTTTCTATTTAAGTATATAAAAATGGCTAAAGAAGTATTAGAGTGTTCTTTTTGTGGAAGAAAAAAGCCAGAAACAAATTTATTAATCGCCGGCATCAATGCTCATATCTGTGACAGATGTATTGAGCAGGCGCATGGAATTGTTTTAGAAGAATTAAAACAAAGCGAGAATTCCGGATTACTGGCCGATTTGGTTTTGAGTAAGCCAAAGGAAATCCGCGCCTTTTTGGACCAGTATGTTATTGGTCAGGACCAGACTAAAAAAGTCTTGTCTGTAGCGGTTTATAATCACTACAAGCGTTTGTTGCAAAAGCAGGCGGATGATGAGGTTGAAATCGAAAAGAGTAACATCATTATGGTAGGTCAAACCGGAACCGGGAAAACATTAGTGGCAAAAACCATTGCCAAAATGTTAAACGTTCCGTTGGCTATTGTGGATGCTACTGTTTTAACCGAAGCAGGTTATGTTGGGGAAGATGTTGAAAGCATCCTGACCCGTTTACTGCAGGCAGCCGATTATGATGTGGCAAAAGCAGAAAGAGGAATTGTTTTTATTGACGAGATTGATAAGATTGCACGAAAAAGTGATAATCCTTCCATTACCAGAGATGTTTCGGGAGAAGGCGTACAACAGGCCTTATTGAAGCTGCTGGAAGGAACTGTGGTAAATGTTCCGCCTAAAGGTGGAAGAAAGCACCCGGATCAGAAATTTGTTGAGGTAAACACCCAAAATATCCTTTTTATTGCCGGAGGGGCATTTGACGGTATTGAAAGAGTAATTTCAAAACGATTAAACCGCCAGGCAGTAGGGTATAGCTCTTCAAAAAGTGCCGATCAGATTGACAAAGAAAATCTGTTGCAGTATATCATACCAAAGGATATTAAAGACTTCGGACTGATTCCGGAAATTATCGGACGTTTACCGGTTTTAACACACATGGATCCGTTGGATAGAGAAACCTTAAGAGCGATCTTAACAGAGCCTAAAAACGCCTTAGTGAAGCAATATAAAAAGCTGTTTGCTATGGATGATGTGGAATTCTCTGTTGCTGATGAAGCTTTGGATTTTATTGTAGATAAAGCTTTAGAATACAAATTGGGAGCAAGAGGACTGCGTTCTCTTTGTGAAGCCATACTGACAGATGCGATGTATGATTTGCCAAGCTCAGACGAGAAAACCTTGCATATCGATAAAGCCTATGCAGAGCATTCTTTAGATAAAAACCTTTTACAGCGATTAAAAGCAGTATCATAATATAAAAAAAGCCCCGATTTATCGGGGCTTTTTTTTGCGGTTAACGCAAACAAAAAGGGCGGTCAGATGACCGCCCTTTTCTTATTTGATGAAGAAGGAATCTTATTTCTTAACAATTAAGAATTCGGATCTTCTGTTTTTCGCATATTCCTCTTCGGTGCAATTCTCGCCACAGTTCACTTTCGGCTCGCTTTCGCCATATCCTTTACCGGATATTTTGTCTTTCGCGATTCCTTTAGAGATAATGTACTGAACGGTTGATTTTGCTCTTCTGTCGGA
>JGI26523J50269_1000346_pt1 | contig 31518 bp, 40 predicted proteins | sample ThiBio_inoc_biof_FD_50269 | JGI IMG/M metagenome (IMG submission 50269) | reverse complement strand
AAGCGAGTTCTACTCTTTTAGTGACGTGAGCGAGGATGGGTCGTAAAATATCGTCAGACGATGATTTAGTCGCAATCATATAACTTGCGAAAGTTTAGTAAGAAACTGTTTAAAGGCGAAGATCTTTTATTTACGTCTTTCGTAAGAAAATTAAACAGTTTCCAAACAGGACTTACGATTCCCTTTTCCTTTCAAAAAACTTTTTCATTAACGCAGCGCATTCCTCATCTAAAATCCCTGACGAAACGGTAGTTTTAGGATGCAAAACACCGGCTGCAAATTTAGAAAAACCGCGTTTTTCGTCGCCAGCGCCATAAACAATCCGGGAGAGTTGCGACCAGCCCAGGGCACCGGCGCACATCGGGCAGGGCTCAATGGTGACGAAAAGTGTACAACCGACCAGGTACTTTCCTCCCAAAACGTTGGCGGCTGCAGTTATTGCCTGCATTTCGGCATGTGCGGTAACATCGTTGAGCGTCTCCACTAAATTGTGTGCCCGGACGATAATCCGATTGTTGGCAACTATGACCGCACCAACCGGTACCTCGCCTTCGTTGAAGGCTTTTTGCGCTTCAATCAGCGCTTGCCGCATAAAATAAGTGTCGTCCGGCATATCTTACCTCCTCATTTCATTTTCTTCAAAAAGGGTGGGGTAGTCCATATCCATATTTTTGAGAATGTGATTAATAATGGTTTCCCTGAACCATCGGGAACGATTGGTAATTTTGTATTTCTTCAAATAGAAATTAATAACATCGTATTCTTCGTCGCTAAGCGTAAACTCAGCTTTTTTCGATCGTGGAGTGGGGTGCCCTTTTAATTTGTACATTTTAGTTGTTCTCATTCCTTCCTTGCTGAAGAATTTATTCGGAAAAATTCCGTAAATCCTTTCCAGATACAAAAAAACAAAATATTTTAACACGAAAGAAAAGAATATTGCATAAATTTGTATTTCTAAGTATCTTCGGGTTAAAATATGGCACAACATAATGAGTTAGGTAAAAGGGGCGAGGAGGAGGCCGTAAGATATCTGGAATCGAAAGATTACAAAATTGTCTGCCGGAACTGGAGGCTTTACGGCTATGAGATTGATATTATTGCAGAGGATGAAGAGTTCATCGTTTTTATTGAAGTGAAGACGAGAACGTCTGTACAATGGGGAGATCCGGTGGGTTTTGTGGATAAACGCCGGATGCGCAGAATGATGGATGCTGCCGATCATTATCTGATTAAAAATGATATTGATAAACCCGCCCGGTTTGATATTATCGGCTTGGTTTGGAATGGAAGGAAATTTGAATTGGAGCATATCGATGACGCTTTTTTGCCCTTTTTGTAGGTGTTGTCCGGTTCTGTTATCTAAATAAATATGAATATAGAAGAACTTTACAACTATTGTCTGTCCATTCCGGGTGCTGAAGCAACTACGCCGTTTGATGATGTTACGCTGGTGATGAAAGTATGCAACAAAATGTTCGCCCTTATCCCGCTGGATGCTGCAAGGCTGTCTGTCGCGCTTAAATGCGAACCGGAAAAAGCCGTTCAATTACGTGAAAAATATAGCTGTGTAGAGCCTGCTTTTCATATGAACAAAACGTATTGGAACACTATTTATATAACAGGTGAAATGCCGGATGAGGAATTGAGAAAATGGATCCGGCATTCGGTGGAAGAAGTAGTAAAAAAACTACCCAAAATAAAGCAAAAAGAGTACTATGGAACAGTTGAGTAACGACAGGCAAATTATACGGTTGGAGGAAACGGAATCGACAAATTCTTACCTGAGGGATCTTCTAAAATCACAGCATCTGGAAGAGGGTTCCGTTGTGGTGGCTGATTTTCAGACGGCAGGCCGTGGGCAAGTGGGCAACAGCTGGTATTCGGACAAAGGGGATAATTTACTTTTCAGCCTTTTGATTTATCCGACAGGGATTCCTGCCAATGAGCAGTTTATAATCTCCCGGATGGTTTCGCTGGCCATAAAAAACACCTTGGACCAGTTTGCAGATGATATCCGGATTAAATGGCCCAACGATATTTATTGGAAGGAGAGGAAAATTGCCGGCATTCTCATAGAAAACAGTTTGCAGGGAAAGATTATTGAAAATTCCATCATCGGAATCGGCTTGAATCTCAACCAACAAATCTTTCCGGTAGAACTGCCTAATCCTGTTTCGTTGAGGCAAATTACGGCAACTGAGCAGGATAAAAACTATATCCTGGATTTGCTGTTAAAAGAATTTTTCCTGTTGTACAGGAGTTTACAACAAGGAGAAAAGCAGGTTATCGAAGATGAATATATGCTCGATCTGTATCGGGCGAACGGTTATTACTGGTACGAAGATGCCAACGGTAGGTTTCAGGCAGAAATCGACAACGTGCTTCCGTCGGGCCATCTGGTCTTAAGAACACTCGACACAAACGAAGAACGAATATATGCGTTTAAAGAGGTGCAGTTTATATAATTTCAACTTTCGCATGTTTTCTCAAACAGTGCATGCGGCTAAAACAGATGCCTTTGGATGTTTTACGGGATATCCATAGCTCGCGATGAACGATTTAGTCACAATCTTATGACTTGCGAAAGTTCAATAGTATTAGAAAATGGATAGATTTTAAAATATGAAATACAACAGGATTTTATTGAAACTCAGTGGAGAATCGCTGACGGGAGAAAAGGGGTACGGGATAGATGAAGTCCGGCTGAACGAATATGCCGGGCAAATAAAAGAGGCCGCACAAATGGGCGTGCAGATCGGGATAGTTATCGGCGGCGGGAACATCTTCCGGGGGTTGAGCGGCTTGCAAAAAGGGTTCGACCGGGTGAAAGGCGACCAGATGGGAATGCTGGCCACCGTTATCAATAGCCTGGCTTTGAGTTCTGCATTATCGGCCATCGGCCAGAAAAACAGGGTTTACACCTCCATACGCATGGAACCCGTCGGCGAGCTTTATTCCAAATGGCGGGCGATTGAATCGATGCAAAACGGAGAGGTGGCTATCCTTTCCGGAGGAACGGGAAATCCGTTTTTTACAACCGATACCGCTTCCGCCCTGCGCGGAATAGAGATTGAAGCCGACGCCATGTTCAAGGGCACACGTGTTGACGGCGTTTACACTGCCGATCCCGAGAAAGACCCGTCGGCAACCAAATTCGATACGATCTCATTCGACGAAGTTTACGATCGGGGCCTTAAAGTGATGGATCTTACGGCAACTACAATGTGCAAGCAAAACAATCTCTCCATAGTTGTCTTCGATATGGATACCTACGGGAACCTGAAGAAGGTGCTCTCCGGAGAGAATATAGGAACTTTGGTGCACGTGTGATGAATTTACGATTATTTTCACTATTTTTGCCTACATAACATCAAACAAAAAAATATGGATATCTCATCAATTAAAAAAGATGCCGAGGAAAAGATGCAAATGACATTGGAATTCCTTGAAGAAACTTTTGCACGTATTCGTGCAGGAAGAGCTAATGTGCGTATTCTCGACGGAGTGAGGGTAGAGTATTACGGCAGCCACGTTCCTTTGTCGAACGTATCGTCGATCTCTACTCCCGATGCCAAAACCATCCTGGTTCAACCGTGGGAAAAAAATATGTTGAAAGTAGTTGAAAAAGCTATCATGGATTCCGATGTGGGAATTACTCCCGAAAACAACGGCGAGGTTATCCGTTTGGGAATCCCCCCGCTCACCGAAGAGCGCCGTAAGCAACTTGTGAAACAAACCAAGCAAGAATCGGAAGATGCCAAAATCAGTATCAGAAATTCACGCCGCGAAGGTATCGATGATGTGAAAAAGGCTGTGAAAGAGGGACTCCCGGAGGATGTGGGAAAAGACGTAGAAAACGAACTGCAAAAACTTCACGATAAATACATCAAAAAAATTGACGATAAATTTGCCGAGAAAGAGAAAGAAATACTTACCGTATAAATGTGGGGGTTAGTTATCAGAAATACGGGCAATAACTATCTGGTAAGGACGGATGAGGGAACGGATATGTCTTGCCTGGCAAAAGGAAATTTCCGCCTTAAAGGAATCCGGAGCACGAGCCCGGTGGTAGTGGGGGATAGGGTGAAAATCGATACAAATCCTGATGGGACGGCGTATATAACCGATATTGAAGACCGTAAAAATTATATTGTCCGTAGGGCGTCTAACCTTTCCAAACACTCGCATATTCTTGCGGCCAATATAGATATGGCCCTTCTGTGTGTAACGGTCCGGCTTCCGGAAACAACCACTGTGTTTATCGACCGGTTTTTGGTTACTGCAGAGGCGTACAGCGTTCCCGTTTATCTTGTTTTCAATAAAACGGATATTTACGATAATGAAGACCTGGAATATGTTGATGGTTTAATTCATTTGTATTCCACCATCGGGTATAAATGCATTAAAACTTCGGTGATAACAGGAGAAGGGATGGATGAAGTGCGGGAGCTCGTTTGTGGAAAAAACACATTGCTCGCAGGGCATTCCGGTGTGGGAAAATCGAGTATGGTAAATATGTTACAACGAGACACGACCACAACGCGCAAAGTAGGAAAAATATCGGATTACCACAGTAAAGGGATGCATACCACTACTTTCTCGGAAATGATTGAACTGGAAAATGGAGGTTTCGTTATCGACACACCGGGAATCAAGGGCTTTGGAACCATTGATATGACTACAGCAGAAGTTTCACACTATTTCCCCGAGATCTTCAGGATTTCGTCGAAATGCAAATTTTATAACTGCCTGCATCTGAACGAACCCGATTGTGCCGTGATAAAAGCGGTAGAAAACCGATATATCAGTCAGAGCCGGTACCAGTCTTACCTGAATATCCTGGAAGATATGAACGAAGGAAAATACCGATAATTCGCTCACTAGCGTTGAACTGTTCAACTATACAACTGAATGTCTATTGAATTTCAATCGAATATCAACTAAATTACAATCGAATAATTATGAACAGTGCCTTGATGCTTATTCTCGAAATTCTTTACGCTTTAACCATCATCAGTGTGGTGATTGTGGTGATTTCTGAGAACAGAAACCCCATCAAAACACTTTCGTGGGTAATGGTGCTGGTGTTTTTGCCTTTTGTGGGATTGGTCTGGTACCTCATTTTTGGCCAGGATTTTACCAAAAAACAGTTCATCACCAAACGGATGTACAGCAAACTCAAGAAACGTCCGTTGGACGAAATAGGCACGCTGGAGGAGTTTGTTTATCCTGAAGAACATGTGAGTTTAATCCGTTTGCTGAAAAACCTTGACCATACTCCGTTGCTCGGTGGAAACGATGTCCGGTTTTATACCAATGCCGTAGATAAATTCGAAGACTTGCTTCGCGATATTGAACAGGCCAGACAGCATATTCACGTGGAATATTATGTGTTTGGGGATGATAAAATAGGCATAAAAGTCAGGGATGCACTGATTAAGAAATCGCTCGAAGGCGTTGAAGTACGGATTATTTACGATGGTTTTGGTTCGCGCAAAACGAAAAAGGCATTCTTTGAGGAATTGCGTAAGGCCGGCATCGAAGCGGAACCTTTTCTCAAAGCAGCACTGCCCAAAATTACTTCGCGGTTGAATTACAGGAATCATCGAAAAATCATTGTCATTGACGGCCAGATCGGTTATGTGGGCGGCATGAACATTGCCGACAGGTATATTGAGGGCTTTAAATGGGGAATTTGGCGCGATACTCATGCGCGTATTGAGGGTAAAGGGGTGCAGGGATTGCAGTCGATTTTTCTTATTGATTGGTTTGTGGTGAGCCAGACACTGATCACGTCGAGAAAATATTTTCCCGAGCTTCCCGGTTTCGGGAACATATGCATGCAAACGGTCAACAGCGGGCCGTTTCGTGAAGAAAGAGAGATTTCGCACGGTATCCTGCAAGCCATTTACGATGCGCAGAAAAGTATCTTCATACAAACACCCTATTTTATTCCGCCCGAATCAATGATAGAGGCCCTGCAGGCAGCTGCCATTCGCGGGTTGGACGTGCGGCTGATGATTTCAAAAAAATCGGATGTGCCTTTGGTGCAACTGGCATCGCGCTCATTCGTGAAGGAGATGCTGGAGAGTGGCGTGAAAGTGTATATGTACGAAAAAGGATTTCTGCACTCTAAACTGATGGTTTTTGATGATTCACTTACGCTGATCGGATCGGTGAATTTCGATTCGCGCAGTTTTGAACACAATTTTGAGGTGGAGGCTTTTATTTACGATCACGAGGTGGCAGAAAAAGCCATTGATATTTTTGTCGAAGATCAGCGCTTTTCTCAGATTATTTCCCTGCGTGAGTGGATGAAGAGGCCGAAGAGGCTCAGGTTTGTAGAATCGTTGATGCGCTTGTTTGCGCCTTTGTTGTAGAAAAATATTAAGGGTAATATGGTTAGGATCTATTTGATTGGATATATGGGTGTGGGGAAAACTACTGTCGGTAAGAAACTGGCCAAGTCCTTCGATATCGGTTTTATCGATTTGGATAAGTTTATCGAAAGCAAATACCACAAAACCGTGCCTGAGATTTTTGCTGAATGGGGTGAAAGTGAATTCCGCTCAATTGAACAAAAATCGCTCAAAGAGGTTTCAGAGATAGAGAATGTGGTGATTTCCACAGGGGGGGGAGCTCCTTGTTTTTTTGATAATATCGGGTTAATGAACCGGACAGGAATTACCGTGTATATTCATGCTGAGCCCGAAGAACTGGCAGCCAGGTTACGAGCTTCGAAAACAGTCCGGCCCGTAGTCTCCGGAAAGTCCGGGGAGGAGCTGACATCATTTATTGCCAGCCATTTGTTGGAGAGGGAGAAGTTTTACAAACAGGCGCGGATTGTCTGCAAAACCGATCATTTGATCACAAGAGGAGATGTTTACCTGACAGTTGACAGGATTGCTAACGAAATAAAAAAACTGCAAAAATGATATACGAACCCTTAAGAAGCACGCAATTTGTTGTTCGTGAATTGCTGTTGAAAGCAGACAGACAGAACGTATCGCTCGTTATCGGTATTCCGAAAGAGAATCAGAAAGTGGAAAAGAGGCTCGCGATCACCCCGGAAGCAACTGCTTTGCTCGTTGAGTCTGGTTATGAGGTGGTTATTGAGTCTGGTGCAGGGCTGGCCATTAATTATTCCGACCGGTATTATGCCGATTCAGGAGCTCAGGTTGTAGAATCGAAAGCAGACGTTTTTCAGGCCGACATCATTCTGAAGATCTCGCCGCCTACCTTCGATGAAGTATCGATGATGAAACCGCGCAGCAGTGTATTTTCGTTTTTGCAGCTGCACCTGATTTCATCGGAAACGCTTGAACTAATGCAAGAGAAACGTATAAACGCGTTGGCCTATGAATTGATTCATGACGATAACCAGATTTCACCTTTTGTGACCGCTATCAGTGAAATTGAAGGAGCATACTCCATTTCTGTTGCATCCGAGTTGCTCAGCAGTGCGCACGGCGGAAAAGGTATTTTACTGGGCGGTGTCCCGGGAATTTCACCTACCGAGGTGGTAATTATCGGGGCCGGCGTTGCGGGAACTGTAGCTGCACGTGCGGCACTGGCATTGGGTGCTACGGTGAAGGTCTTTGATAACGATATTAATAAACTCAGAAAAATCCAGCATGAATTGGGACGGATGGTGTTTACTTCCACCTTGCAACCGAATGTGTTGCGCAATGTTTTTCGTTCTGCCGATGTGGTAATCGGTGCCATGCAATATATAAATAAAACGCATTTGTACCGCATTTCCGCCGATCTAATCCGCGAAATGAAAAAAGGGTCGCTCATTATCGATCTAAGGATGTCGCACGGAGGCTGTTTCGAAACTACGATGGAGGCGTGTCTGCCCGACCACCCCCAGATTTTTGAACGGTTCGGTATTTTGCATTTTTGTGAATTGAGCGTGAGTTCGCGCGTGGCACGTACGGCATCCATTGCATTGAGCAATATTTTTATTTCGATGTTCACGGCAATGGCCGATACCGGGGGAGTAGGACAGTTTGCCCGTTTCGACAGGGGATTTGCCTCCGGATTTTATATATTTTCCGGAAAAATGGTCAATTCTTATGTGGCCAACCATTTTAATCTGCCGGTAAACGATATAGGGTTGTTTTTACCGGGACTATGATTCAATTGCGCGCTTATAGCTCCCTTGCCAGTTTCAACCATTGAAAACGGACGTTTTCCGGCGATATCTCTTCCCATGTTGAGGCGTCGAATTCCAGACAGGCAGCCGATGCTGTAGGCAGGTTATCAAGCCTTACGCCGAAGTGGTTGAGCAGGTGGGTCAATCCCGGATTATGGCCAACGATAAGGCAATGGCTGATCTTGTTGGGGATTTTTGATATACATTGTGAAATTTCATCTACCCAGGCCAAATATAGTTCTTTGTCGGTCTCTATTTTCTCTTCCGGATAACCCATATTTTCGGCGGCAATAACGGCTGTTGTATATGCGCGTTTGGCCGGAGAAGAGAGGATCAGTTCCGGCATTCCGGATTTCTGAAGCAGGAAAGCCCCCATCCCGGCAACATTTTTCTTACCCCCCTCGCTCAAGGGGCGGTCATAATCATCCAAATACTCATCGTCCCAGGATGATTTGCCGTGCCGCATTATAATCAGTTTTTTCATCTCTTCTGTTGTTATATCGTAGTTGATAAATCTATACGAAGAACGAAAATTACCCTAGTTTTGTTTATTTTTATTCGATATTCTTTCCGGAGAGGCAGCTGGCCTCCCTGACGGTTAATTACAATTTTCCATTTCGTGAATATAATATCCTTTTTCCCGGATATCGGCTTCCCACCGGAGTTTTATTTTTTCCGTATGGCAATACTTGCTTTCTTTGGATGTGAGTGGTTGTCCTTCCTGTCCCTTTGTTTTAAGGTATTCTTTCCCGTAATTGTAAATCACGTTTTCATCTTTTAAATCCGCCGGAACAATGATATCGAAATGCATTACTTTTCCGTCTCTTTTTGTTACATAAGTGTCCCAAACAGCTACTTCCATGATTTTATGTTTTAAGCCGGTTGTCCTGGCACTATTGCCATCCGCAAATATAGTCAGGATAGCTGAATAAAACAAATCTCTTTACCACAGGTTACCTCTGTTTTCGCTGTGAAAAATAATACCACATTGCCGAGCAAATCCCTTTTATCACAGATGTGATAGAGATGGCCCACCAAACGCCGTTGACGCCGATGACTGAAGCCAGGAATATAGCAAGCGGAACGCGTAAAGTGTTGAAAACGATGCTTACAACGGCTGGAGGAGAAGTCTTGCCAATCCCGTTGAACATCCCTTGCGTGGTAAGCTCCAGCATCATAAAAATCTGTGATATGCCAATAATAAACAGATAATCGCCGCCGGCCAGATAGGCGGCTCTCTCGGGGATGAAAACCGAGAAGATCTCACTGCCAAACAACATGAACGATGCGGTTACAATAAGTCCCAAAGAGACCATAGTCATCAGGGTATATCGATAAGCATACCGTGCCCTCTCCATCTTGCCTGCGGCAAAGTTTTGCGCCACAAAACTTCCCAGCGCCGTTGCAAATCCCTGCGATGTGTTCCACGTAATTCCTTCTATTTGTCCGCCTGTGGTTTGGCTGGTAACGCCCAAATGTCCTCCGTGGATGGAAGCTATGCGGGTGAGGTTCATATTGATGATGGAAAAATAAACATTCATGGCGGCTACGGGAACTCCAAGCTTCAGAATATTGAGCGTGTAGCTTTTCCGGAGTTTTATCCAGAATGCAAACTGCCCTAAAACGCCGTTCTTCCTTCGTAAGTGGCGGATAAACAGGATAGATACCACTACCTGCGAAAGTGTGGTGGCTAACGCCGCGCCTTGCGATCCCATTCTTGGAATGAATCCGAAACCGAAAATAAAAAGCGGGTCGAGCATAATATTTAAAATTAACCCTGTTGCATTAAAATAGAAAGGAATATCGCTTCTCCCTGTGCCGATATAAATTCCCGAAAAATTCAGGATCAGAAACATAAAAGGCACACAAAAAGAAATAATTCTCAGGTAATTGATCGCCTCCAACGTAATATCGGCTTCCAGCCGGAAAAACGAAAGGATGAGTTGGGGAAAAAGGAAAAAGAAAATGGCAAAAAACAAACCCAAAATAATGGCTATAGTGGTGGTATGTGAAGCATAAAGCATAGCCTTATCCATCCTTTTTACACCGATGGATTGTCCGATGGAAACTTCGGCGCTCACCTTGGAAAGGAGCGCGAAAGAGTTCATCATCCACATCAGCATTCCCACCGTCCCCACGGCCGCAACCGATTTACTGCCCAGACGGCCAATCCAGATGATGTCAACCATGTTATAGGTCATCTGGATAAAGCTGACAGCCATCAACGGCATCGCCAAGGTGATAAGTTGACGAAAAATACCACCCTGCGTAAAATCGCGGATCGCAGGCATATGTTGCTTATCGGTTGTCACTGTTACCTTGAGAGAAAAAAAGAAGTAACTATTTGACAGCTACTTCTTTTTAGAGCGGAAGACGGGACTCAAACCCGCGACCCTCAGCTTGGAAGGCTAATGCTCTATCGACTGAGCTACTTCCGCAAAAATCAATTCATAATTCTACATTCATAATTCTGCATTCTTAATTATGAATGTAGAATTATTTTGTGTGGGCAGTGATGGATTCGAACCACCGAAGGCGTAAGCCAGCTGAGTTACAGTCAGCCCCATTTGGCCACTCTGGTAACTGCCCCCGGATTATTTGTATTTTTCGTTGAGTGCAATCATCTTTAATGCGGTGATTGCAGCTTCATCGCCTTTGTTCCCGTGTCTTCCTCCCGCGCGCGCTTTCGCTTGCTCCAACGTGTTGGTTGTCAGTAATCCGAAGATCACGGGAATGTTGTGAAGAATATTTAAATCGGTAACCCCTTGTGTGACGCTGTTGCAAACGAACGTGAAGTGAGGCGTTTCGCCCTGGATAACGCATCCGATTACGATAACGCTGTCAAGGTTATTTTTTTCTATCAATTTTTTCGCTCCGAAGGTGAGTTCAAAACTTCCGGGAACATGTTCAACCACGATGTCGCTCCGTTTAACGCCAAATTTCAGCAATGTTCCAATGGCGCCATCCAGTAAATTCCCGGTAACGGGTTTGTTCCATTCCGAAACAACAATACCAATCTTTTTCCCTTCACCACTTGGTGTGGCCCCGGGATCGTATGACGACAGATTTTGTAATTCAGTAGCCATGTCAATTAATTTCCTGATTCTTGAAGCTTGGCAGCTTCGATGTATTTATCTGCTTCCTGTCCCTGGGGAGAGTTGATGTATTTCTCCTTGATCATCCGGAATGTTTCGATGGCCTTGGTGTAGTTTTTGGCGGACAAGTATGCGAATCCTGCTTTATTGTAATAAATGGGACTTAACATTTCGTCGTTAGCTTCTTTTGCCGCGTTGTTGAAGTGAGAAATGGCTTTATCGGTATTGCCCATATTCATATAAACATCACCTATGGCGCCTTCAATAGCCGGAGTGATCAACAAATCGCTGCCTTTGAATTCATTTAGGTATTTCAACGCCTTTTCGTTGTTCCCCAACCTGCTGTAACTGATTCCGGCGTAAGCACGGGCAAGGTTAGCTGTTTTGGTGCCGCTGAACTCTTTCATTATGTTTTCGAAACCGATATAATCGTTGCCGTTTCCGAAAAGTGCGATAGAGTCTTCCTGGTTCTGAAAGAATCGTTCACCTTTGAAGATAGCTGCCTGCGCTTTTTCGTTTCTTGGGTTTTTATACATGTAGTTGAAGGCAATGATCCCTCCAACCACTGCAACAATTGCTAAAAGCGCCCATAGAATGGTCTTTTGATTTTTTTCGATGAAGTGTTCTGATGAAGATAATGCTTCTCCAATATTTTCAAAACCCTTCTCAGCCGTAGCTTTCTTATGTTCTTTTGACATTATTTATCCTAAAATTATGTTATCAAAATTTCGAGATGCAAAAGTAATGGTTTTTGAGCGATAAATAAAATAAATTGGATAATTTTTCTACAAACCGCTTGCTGCTCATTAATCTTTTCCTTAAGTTTGTAGTCATATACATTGTTTAAAGTGAAATTTATACAAAAAACTAAAGCTTAAGTAATGAGGAAAATTATTTTTACAGTATTGATATTCGCTTCTGCGCTGATCCAGGTAAAGGCCCAATCTGTTTTCACTACTGTTCCGGTTGTGAATGGAAAGGTTGTGTTTCAACAATTTATACATATCGATCAGGGACTTACTGCTGATCAACGATATGCTTTGCTCTACAAATGGGGGAAAGACAACTATGCGGGTAATCCTTTATTGTCGGGCATACGCTTTGACGATAAGGCAAAAAGCATAACTGTAGGATCCAAAATAGAGCTTTTGTTGCCTCAGGACAGCAATGGGGTGCGTGAAAAGGTGATTATGAATTATCGTTTCGATGCTACCATAACCAATGCCGGCTGTATGTTAGTGGTGAGGGATATTACTTATCAAAACGACCAGTCTCCAAAATCTTCGCTTTTCCCCAAAACATTTACTGCGGAAGAAACAATTACCTCTACAGCAATTTCTGCCGTATCGGGCCTCGATAAAGAGTTTAAGACGAACACTCAGAAAAGTACATTGTTTTACCTGAATGAGTTGTATAATAATTTGAGTAAAATTTTTAATCTCGACAAATAAAAAATAGGTACCTCACAAAACATTTATATGTCTTACATTTGGCTGTATATGTTGGTGATCGTAACTTATGAAGGTTGAGCGAAAAAACTGATCGGATTTATGCGAAATTTATTTTCCGGAATTTTTGGTAAATACATTTTTTATGGTTAATTTTGCGCCCTGATTTGTCGGAAATACAGCTGAATATTCATAGAAATCAATAAAATACTATATAGCAATGTCTAAGATTTGTCAAATAACCGGAAAAAGAGCAATGGTTGGAAACAACGTTTCTCACTCCAACAGAAGAACAAAACGTAAATTCAACGTTAATTTGTTCAGAAAGAAATTCTATTGGGTAGAAGAGGATTGCTGGATTAGCCTGAATATTTCTGCTTCAGGTTTACGCACCGTTAATAAAATAGGATTGGATGCCGCTTTGAAACAGGCAGCTGAAAAGGGGTATTTAAACGCTTAATTATCAGGAGAAAAGAACAATGTCGAAAAAAGCAAAAGGAAACAGGGTTCAGGTAATTTTAGAATGTACCGAACATAAAGAAAGCGGAATGCCCGGAACTTCGAGATATATTACTACGAAGAACAGGAAGAATACGACCGAAAGATTGGAGTTGAAAAAATACAACCCCATCCTGAAGAAAATGACCGTTCATAAAGAAATTAAATAAAAGGAGTGAATTATGGCAAAGAAAGCAGTCGCAGGATTCCGCGATAAAACTTCAACAACAGGACGCAGCCACACGAAAGTGATCAAAATGGTGAAATCTGAAAAAACAGGAGCTTATACTTTCAAGGAAGAAATGGTCCTGAACGATCGAGTACAAGATTTTTTTAAAAAATAAATCCGTTAAAAATATGTAAAAACTTCCCTGCAAGAACTTGTGGGGAAGTTTTTTATTGACTATTTTGTAGATTTGTACGATATTGCGGGAGTTTGGGAATATGCTTCCGTAAGGGAATTGAAAAAGTAAAAATTACGCAATTATGGGATTGTTCGATATATTTTCGAAGAAAAAGAAAGAGACGTTAGATCAGGGACTGGAAAAAACCAAGGAAAATATTTTTTCTAAATTAACCCGCGCCGTTACCGGAAAATCGAGGGTGGACGACGATGTACTTGATGAACTGGAAGAGATACTTGTTACTTCGGATGTAGGCGTGGACACTACACTGAAAATAATTGACCGGATAGAAGAACGTGTTGCCCGCGACAAGTATGTGGGAACGGATGAACTTACGAGAATCCTTCGTGAAGAGATAGCCGAGCTGCTTACCGAGAACAATTCGGACGATACGGCCGAGTTTACCGTTCCTGAGGATAAAAAGCCATACGTTATTATGGTTGTCGGGGTGAACGGGGTGGGGAAGACTACTACCATCGGAAAGCTGGCCTACCAATTCAAACAAAATGGGCTGTCGGTATATCTTGGTGCAGCCGATACCTTCCGTGCTGCAGCTGTGGAACAGCTTGATATCTGGGGTAAACGTGTGGGAGTGCCCGTGGTAAAACAAAAGATGGGTGCCGATCCCGCATCGGTAGCTTTTGATACGCTGAGTTCGGCAAAAGCAAACAATGCCGATGTGGTAATCATAGATACTGCCGGTCGTTTGCACAACAAAATCAACCTGATGAACGAGCTTACCAAAATTAAGAACGTGATGAGTAAAGTTATTCCCGACACCCCGGACGAAGTTCTTTTGATACTTGACGGCTCTACCGGGCAAAACGCGTTTGAACAGGCCAAACAATTTACGGCTGCCACAGAAGTGACGGCGTTAGCCATTACTAAGTTAGACGGAACGGCAAAAGGCGGAGTAGTTATTGGTATTTCGGACCAATTTAAAATTCCCGTAAAGTATATCGGGTTGGGTGAAGGAATGGAAGACCTACAGGTTTTCCGAAGAAAAGAATTCGTGGATTCGTTGTTTGGGGAATGAAGAACAGAATAGATGTTATAACGCTGGGATGCTCCAAAAATCTGGTGGACTCCGAACTGTTGATGCGGCAACTTGTTGCAAACGGATATACGGTGGAGCATGACCCTAAAGATCCCAAAGGCGATATTGCCGTAATAAATACGTGCGGTTTTATTGGCGATGCCAAAGAAGAGTCCATCAATATGATTCTTGAATTTGCCGAAGCCAAAAAGGCAAAAAGAGTGAAAAAGCTTCTCGTGATGGGATGTTTGTCGGAGCGGTACATGAACGAACTGCAGGCTGAAATCCCCGAAGTGGACAGGTTTTACGGCAAATTTGCCTGGAAAAGCCTGATTTCCGATTTAGGCAAATCGTATTACAAAGACCTTGAGTTTGACCGTTCGCTCTCCACACCTCCACATTATGCGTATGTGAAAATATCCGAAGGGTGCGACCGCACATGCTCCTATTGCTCCATCCCTATCATAACGGGCAAGTACAAATCGCGGCCTATAGAAGAAATAGAAGAGGAAGTACGCCGTTTGGTTTCACAAGGCGTCCGGGAATTTCAGTTTATCGCACAAGACCTTACTTATTACGGGCTCGACAGGTATAAACAGATGAAGCTCCCCGAGCTGGTTGAGCGGGTTGCGGACATAAAAGGCGCCGATTGGATTCGCCTTCATTACGCCTATCCGGCACATTTCCCAACCGACTTACTCCGCGTAATGCGCGAACGCGAAAATGTTTGTAATTATCTCGATATTGCCTTGCAACACATCAGCGACCATATGTTGGAGAAAATGAGGAGAAACATTACAAAACAGCAAACGATCGATCTGATTGCAAAGTTCCGGGAAGAGGTACCCGGAATTCATCTGCGTACGACAATGATGGTGGGGCATCCGGGTGAAACCGAACAGGATTTTGAAGAGCTTCTCGAATTTGTAAAACAGACCCGATTCGAGCGTTTAGGCGCTTTCCCATACTCGCACGAAGAGGATACGTATTGCGATAAAAATTATACGGACGATGTTCCTGCCGGCGTAAAACAGGAGAGGATGAACGTCTTGATGGAGGTGCAGGAGTCCATTGCAGCGGCTATTAACGAGTCGAAAGTGGGAAAAACCCTGAAAGTAATTATCGACCGGGAAGATCCTGAATATTATGTAGGGCGTACCGAATTCGATTCTCCCGAAGTAGATGGGGAAGTGTTGATTGAAAAACAAACTCCACTGAAAACAGGTGAATTTTATGATGTGAAAATTACATCGGCAATGCCGTTTGACTTAATTGGAATTGTTTCACTATGACACACAAAGAACTTATTTCTGAAATGGCGCAGCGGCTCGGCTTTACTCAATCGAAAGTATCGGATTTGCTGGATGCTGCGGTATCTGTACTCAGTGAAAAACTGTCGGAAAATGTTCCGGTTCTTATTCAGAACTTTGGAGTTTTCGAGACCGGGAAGAGAGCGGAACATATCTCCGTGAATCTTCAAACGCAACAGCGACATTTGGTCCCGCCATCCATTGAGGTAAACTTTAAACCGGCGTCAGACATTAAAGAACAACCGGAAACCTTCTTAAATCCGGCCGATTTGCTGGCCAACCAGGCCAACATCCCCAATGCAGAGTCGGAAGCTTTTTTAAAATCGTTGTTCGATCTCATCACGGAAACTCTCTCCGAAGACGAAGAGATCAAAATTAAAGATTTCGGGACTTTCAGGCTTATCCCGATTCAAGAGCGTGAAAGGGGGAATGTAAATTCGTTGGACTTCGTTCCGGCAGCGGCTCTGAAAGAACTTGTAAATAAGCCGTTTTCTCACTTTGAGACGATTTTACTGAATGAGGGAGTTACTTTTGAAGGAGTAGAAGAGGTGGTTGAGGGCAAAACACGACCAACTACTCCAACCGCTCTAATTACTGAACCTGTTCAGCGAACAAAGATACCCCCCGTGTGGATACCTATTTTGGGAGGTGTTGCCATTGCCTTGGCAAGTCTTTTTTTTTTCATGCAGTGGCAAGTCGGAAAACAGCCGGTAAAAGACAGTCTAAATCGTAACAGGCCTTCTTCGCAGACTTCACCTGCGACCATGACTTCTTCTGTAGAAAGAGTGCGAACAAAGGAGTTGCCGGAAAGTTTAGAAAAAGTTGTTTTGCAAGAGGGTAAAACTCTTAGGTTGATAGCCGAAGATAAGCTCGGGAATCGGGAGTTCTGGATCTATATCTTTCTGAAAAACAAAAATAAAATCAAAAACCCAAACATCGTCTCCGTGGGTACCGAACTGATAATTCCCGATCCATCGGAATATAACATTGATGCATCCGACCCTCAATCCATTGCCAAAGCCAAAGCATTAGGCGATGATGAACTGAAAAAATTTTTACAACCTGCTCTTCAATAAGTCCGGTATTTGGCTCGGTTCTTTGGCTACCGGAACCCCTACGGCCTCGAATGCGGCTATCTTTTCTGCTGCAGTACCCGAACCGCTGGAGATGATGGCCCCTGCGTGCCCCATCTGTTTCCCGGGAGGCGCTTGTTGTCCGGCAATAAATACAGCTACCGGTTTAGTCACGTGTTTTTTGATGTATTCGGCGGCACGCTCTTCGGCATCCCCGCCAATTTCGCCGATAAGGGCTATGGAGTCTGTTTCCGGATCGTTCTGAAACATTTCCAGCAGTTCCTGATAGTACAGTCCTACAATGGGGTCTCCCCCCACACCCACGGCTGTGGATTGCCCCAACCCTTTGGATGTAAGGTTGTAAACTACTTCGTAGGTGAGCGTTCCGCTCCGGCTGATCACCCCTGTTGACCCTTGCTTGAAAATCATAGTGGGCATTATACCCACCGTACTTTTAGCGGGAGAGATTAAACCCGGACAATTGGGGCCGATAAGGTCGGCGCCTTTTTGTTTGATGTAATGGTAGGCTTCAACTACATCGAGGGTAGGAACACCTTCGGTGATGCAGATGATGAGTTTTACCCCGGCATCGGCGGCTTCCATCATGGCATCTTTGGCAAATGGCGCAGGGACGAAGATTACCGATGTGTTGGCTTCCGTTTCTTTCACGGCATCGCGCACCGTATTAAAAACAGGGATTCCCTCCACATTTTCTCCGCCCTTTCCGGGTGATGTTCCGCCAACGACGTTTGTACCGTAAGCTTTCATTTTTGCTGTGTGAAATCCACCGTCGCGGCCAGTGATTCCCTGAACGATCAGTCGTGTATTTTTATCGATTAGAATACTCATATTTTTAAAACTAAAAATTAAAAACTTAATTTGCTAACCCGACGGCTATTTTACCCGCTTCACCCATTGTTTCCGCTACGTGGAACTTAGTGCCTTTCAATAATGCACGGCCCTCTTTTTCGTTAGTTCCGGTTAATCGGATTACAATAGGAATATCGGTTCTTATCTGGCTGAAAGCTTCCAATAATCCTTTTGCCACATCGTCGCAACGGGTAATCCCTCCAAATATATTGATGAGCACTACCTTTACATTTTTGTCACTCAGCAAAAGTTTCATCGCTTCAATTACTTTGGTGGGGTTTGAGCTTCCGCCGATATCCAGGAAATTGGCAGGCTCTCCGCCGTACAGCTTTATCATGTCCATAGTGGCCATTGCCAATCCGGCGCCGTTTACCATGCACCCGATTTCTCCGCCTAAATGCACGTAACTGAATCCTTTACTTTTAGCGTTCTGCTCTTTCTTTTCTTCTTCCGTAGGTTCGAAAAGCGCGGCAATTTTGGGATGACGGTAAAGGGCATTATCATCGAAAGTCATTTTAGCATCGACGACTTTAATCTGGCCTTCATCGGTAAGTACCAACGGATTGATTTCTGCCAGTGATGCGTCGGTATCCACAAATAACTTATACAGCTTTTGGAAAATTGTTGCTGCTTCACGAACCAGTTTGATGTCGTCAAATAGTTTGAAAGCAGCCTCACGAGCCAGGTAGTCGGGTACACCGATAAGCGGATCGATAACTATCTTATGGATTTTTTCGGGTGTGTTGCGCGCTACTTCTTCGATCTCCATTCCACCTTCGCGGCTCAACATCAGGATGGTAGATTTCGATTTCCTGTCGATCACATAGCTGACATAATATTCCGAAGCGATGTTCACCGCTTTACCTATAAGTACTCTGTCAACGATAAATCCTTTGATATCCATCCATAAAATATTGGCAACATGCTGCCGAAGTTCTATTTCGTCTTTAGCGAGTTTCACGCCGCCCGCTTTTCCACGTCCTCCGGTATGGACCTGCGCTTTCACCACCACTAACGGAGCATCCAGTTCCTGGTATGCCCGCACTGCATCCTCAACGTTACGACAGATATATGCTTTGTCCACCGGCAGCCCGTACGATGCTAATAATTCTCTTGCCTGATATTCATGAATTTTCATGGGCTTTTCAATTTTTTTTTAAGTTTTGAATTAATATTTTCGTAAAAGTAGAAATTTTTTCCTGATAAAAGAAAATTTTTTACATAAAAGCAGCCGTAGGGAGTTCCGTTGTTACAATTCCCCGGTTCGTGTCCCGGATGATTTAATTGCCAATCGGCTGTTTTGGAGTATCTTGTTCAGTGATTTTGTAAATCTATATCTTCAATTGAAATAATCCGTTTGGAGATGGCGTAAATGGTTAATCCGGACTGGCTGCGGATACCTGTTTTGGAGGTTATGTTTTTCCGGTGCGTAACTACCGTGTGAATACTGATATTGAGCGAATCGGCAATTTCCTTATTGGAATAACCGTGAACCAATTGGGTGAGTACATCGAGTTCTCTGTCGGTCAGGTTATCGTCATTCGACGGAGCTTTTAATTCACTATCGATCCCTATTCTTTGCAGTTTGGACAAAACCTGCTCTACGGTGTCGAAAATGGTAAACGATGAGTCGAGCAACGCTAACGAATGATTATCGACAATGCTTAAGTTAATTCCCACGATGGAGAGGCCGGGATGATTTTTACGAATTTTTCTTGCTTCCTTCTCCCTGTTTACCAATAAAAGCGGGTTGATGATCAGCAGATCCACTTTTTTTGAATGAAGGATATCTGCCAGGTCGTCTAATGAGTCCACTTTACAAATTATGCAATCGATCTCCGATTGAGAGAGGACCGTGTGCAATCCTTCATAAATAATCTGCGAATGCACCATAATGGCGATATGTAACCGATGCCTGCTCATACTCTCTCCATGTTGTATCCGAATGGAATTAAGATGGTCTCTTCAATCAGCGAATGAATATAAAGATCATATTCCAGCTCAAACAACGAGAAAAGCAATTTACGGCGTAAATTCAGGTCATCGTTGATTATTACATATTTCAATAACAGGTTTTTTATGTCTTTTATTTTCAGCTCTATATCGGTGTGATGTTCACTGTACTCCTTGGCCGAATACAAATTGTTTTTGTTGTTTGGCTTGTGGCTTATAAGTTCTATAAAATAGGGGAAAGCCACAGTGTCTTCGTAATAGAGATGGTCGATAACCTCGGCGAAGTATTCATTAAAAAACTTCTCGAGCAGTTTTAATTCCTTCTCGGGATGATTTTCTTGCAACTGCTTTATATATGCACTTATTTGCGGGTATTTATCGTTGCGATAGTAATCGTGGCTGTTTTTTAAAAAGCGCACAATCTGCTTCACATCATCAACAGAATCAATGGGGTTCTCTTTGGGCTTAAAGCCGTTGTACAGGTTAGCTATCGAAGTAAACAGTTTTTCGTTGATGCCTTTCTCCTTACACAACTGGCTCATGGTGAGATCGCCGACCCGGAAATCGATATCGAAATGCTGCATCATCAGCAGAAGCAACGGATTTTCTTCGATCAAGTCAAACAATTTCATCCCCGATTTAATATATGTCCGAGAAACGTTATACATGAAATTAAGTTTAGAACGTAAAGATAACTGTTTTGTTTGTTCAACGGGAGAACAATGCCTTAAAATAAAATTACAATTTAACTTTTTTCGGAATCTTGATTTTTATGGTTATTTTTGTACATCGAAAGAGATAGAAACTATGCAGGATTTTAACGCGCTTCTGATCAATAGGAGAAGCTATCGGAAATATTTAGACGAACCCTTATCCGGAGATGCTGTCCGGCTTATTATGGAAGCTGCTTTGCTTTCTCCGACATCCAAAAACAGACATTCCTGGGAATTTGTATTGGTGGAAGACAAGGAAATGCTTGCCAAACTTTCCACATGCAAGCCCAACACCGCCGCTTTTGTTGCCCATGCGGCATTAGCGGTTGTCGTTCTCGGAAACCCTCTGGAAAGCGATGTCTGGATAGAAGACGCATCTATTGCCGCCATCAACATGCAACTACAGGCCGAAGAACTGGGTATCGGCAGCTGCTGGGTCCAGGTTCGCGGCCACGAATTTTCGGAAACCGTCACATCGGGAGAATACATTAACGACATGCTGCAAATTCCGATGCCACTGGAAGTGCTCTGCATCATCTCTTTCGGGAAAAAGGAAAAACAACGTTCACCCAACAACGTTGATAATTTGTTGTGGGAAAAGGTACATGTGGGGAGTTATAAATAGATGATGAATAGCGCATTCTATTGGTGAAATAAAATATTTATCAAAGTTATATTTCGATTTTTTTTATGTTGGTTCAGTTCTTGTTTCTAATTTTTTTATAAGATTTATACTTTTTTGTTGCGAAAAAATGAAGTTTAGTTATAATCCGGCTCTTATCAGAGTAGTATTAAATAACTTATGGCGTAAATTTTAACATAGAAAAGTTGAAAACATTTGAAACATCTACTAATTTTGCAGAAACCAACAAAAACCACAAATAAATAACATGGCAAAAGTACAAGGGTATGTAGTTGTTAATACGCAACGTTGCAAGGGTTGTGATCTTTGCGTTGTGTCGTGTCCTACGGATGTGCTGGAATTGCAGCCGCGGGAAGTGAATGATCGTGGATATCATTACGTTTATATGAAAAATCCTGAAGAATGCATCGGTTGCTTCAACTGCGGAACCGTCTGCCCCGAAGGATGTTTGACCGTTTATCGTAAACGGTTGGACAAATAAGTAAACGTATTGTTTCTTAAGTCTTATACTAATTAGGAAATCAAAAAACTGAATTTTAAATTATGACAGAAGATGTAACATTAATGAAGGGAAACGAGGCTGTCGCATATGCGGCAATCCGCTACGGCGTAGATGGATACTTCGGATATCCCATTACCCCGCAATCCGAAATTATAGAAACACTTATGGAAGCCGCTCCATGGAAAACAACAGGAATGGTAGTCCTTCAGGCAGAGAGCGAAGTGGCAGCCATCAACATGGTATATGGCGGTGCCGCCTGCGGAAAATATTCCATGACTTCGTCATCGAGTCCGGGAATCAGCCTTAAACAGGAAGGAATTTCCTATCTTGCCGGCGCGGAACTGCCTTGCCTTATCGTAAACGTGCAACGCGGAGGCCCGGGATTAGGCACTATTCAACCTTCACAATCCGATTATTTCCAAACCGTAAAGGGTGGGGGGCACGGCGACTACAGGCTGATCACGCTTGCACCCAATTCCGTTCAGGAAATGGCCGACTTTGTATCGTTGGGCTTCGATTTAGCGTTCAAATACCGCAATCCGGCCATGATACTTACTGACGGTGTTATCGGGCAAATGATGGAGAAAGTGAAACTGCCCGAATATCAACGCCGCCGTACCGAACAGGAAATACGTGAACAATGCCCGTGGGCAACACTCGGAAAAACAAAAGAGAGAGGGCCCAATATCATTACATCGCTGGAACTGGATGCGGCGCTTATGGAAAAAAACAACGAGCGCTTCCAGGCAAAATACCGGGTAATTGAGCAGGAAGAGGTTCGTTATCAGGAGATAGAATGCGAAGATGCTGATTATTTGCTGGTGGCTTTTGGATCAGCTGCCCGTATCTGTCAGAAGGCAAAAGACCTGGCAAGAGAGGAAGGGATAAAAGTCGGCCTCCTCCGGCCCATCACCTTGTGGCCTTTCCCGGGCAAAATACTCAATGAGTATGCCGGTAAGGTGAAAGGTATGCTCACTGTGGAGCTCAATGCGGGACAAATGGTGGAGGATGTCCGGTTGGCAGTAAACGGGAAGGTTCCCGTGGAACATTATGGACGCTTAGGCGGAATTGTCCCCACTCCCGACGGAGTACTGGATGCATTAAAAGAAAAAATAGTAAAATAAAAACCTACAGCCGTGAGCCCAAAATTACAACAATTATTTTCGATACTGTTCTTGCTTTTCTTTCTAGCAACAGTAGTTGTCTATTTCGTTTCTGACAAAAATATGAAACTTACTTGGATTGCAGGGGCTTGCGCCGTTGTTTGTTATTTCTTATACCGATTCTCAAAAAGATAAAATTATGGATATTAGCAGTATAGTTAGCCCTGAAAATCTGGTTTATGCCAAACCGGAAATTATGAACGACAACCACATGCACTATTGTCCGGGTTGTTCACACGGCGTTGTCCACAAAATAATTGCCGAAGTTATTAAAGAACTTGACCTACAGGAAAAAACCATCGGGATCGCGCCGGTTGGATGCGCAGTTTTCGCATATAAATACCTCGATATCGACTGGCAGGAAGCCGCCCACGGGCGTGCACCCGCTTTAGCAACGGCCGTAAAGCGGCTGAACCCCGACAAGATGGTTTTCACTTACCAGGGCGACGGTGACCTGGCCGCTATCGGAACCGCAGAGACCATCCACGCAGCCAATCGCGGGGAGAATATCGCTATTGTTTTCATCAATAACGGGATTTACGGGATGACAGGCGGACAAATGGCTCCAACAACACTCAGTAAAATGGTAACATCTACCAGCCCCGATGGACGCGATGTGCAAATGATGGGTAATCCGCTCAAGATTCTGGATCTGCTGGCGTTGCTCGACGGAGTTTGTTTGGCAACCCGTGTAAGCGTGCATACCGCGGCAGCCGTCAAGAAAGCCAGGCGAATGGTGAAACAGGCATTCGAAAACGCTATGGCTGGCAAAGGCACTTCCATCGTTGAGGTTGTATCAACCTGTAACTCCGGATGGAAAATGACGCCTGCCGATGCCAACAACTGGATGGTGGAAAATATGTTCCCTGTATTCCCGATAGGAGATTTAAAAAATATTTAATGCTTAAAAACAGATGTTACAAGAAATAGTTATCTCAGGATTTGGCGGCCAGGGAGTTTTATCAATGGGTAAAATTCTTGCCTTTTCCGGTATTATGGAAGACAAAGAGGTATCCTGGTTCCCTGCTTACGGGCCCGAACAACGCGGCGGGACGGCCAATGTTACCGTTATTATCAGTGATAAACCCATCAGTTCGCCGGTTGTTAACCAGTATGATGTGGCCATAGTGTTGAATCAACCGTCGCTGGACAAGTTTGAAGAAAAAGTAAAACCGGGCGGAGCGCTCATTTACGACGACTACGGAATTCGTCACAAAGTGAAGCGTAAAGATATCAACGTTTACAGGATTAAAGCCATGGATGAATCCTTGAAGATGAACAACACCAAGGTATTCAATATGATCGTATTAGGTGGATTACTGAAGATATCGCCTATGGTTCAATTAGAAAATGTAATGGAAGGGCTGAAGAAGACGTTGCCCGAACGCCATCACAAGCTCTTGCCGATGAATGAACAGGCCATCATGAAAGGAATGGATATCATTCAACTGGAGCAGGAAGCGGATTATTAATAACTTTGAATTCGGGAGCCGGTTTGATCTTTTGTCAGGCCGGCTTCACTATTTTTTGTCAGGCCGGCTTTTGCGTTTTTTCTCCGGTGATTTTTGAGCATATTTTTTGCCCGGGTTCTTTTTGGGTTTGTCGGAATGTTTTCTGCTCTCCTTTCGCGATTTCTCGGGATTGTATTCGGGTACGTCGCCCAATTCAGGGGGAACGGGTATTTTGTAGATATTTTTTTGCAGGAACTTCTCTATTCTCGAAAAACGGAACTGTTCGTCGGGCGAGACAAACGTAATGGCCATTCCCGAATCGCCGGCACGAGCCGTGCGGCCGATACGGTGAACGTAATCTTCAACATCGTAGGGTACATCAAAGTTAATGATAAGTGATATGTCGTCGATATCGATACCGCGGGAGACAATGTCGGTGGCTACCAGAATATCTACTCTTTCGTTTCGGAATTCGTGCATTACTTTATTGCGTTCCGTTTGTTCCAGATCGGAATGCATGGCGTCAGCCGACAATCCCATTTTACAAAGCGTTTTGGCAATCTCCTTAACTTTTTGTTTCTTTCCTGAAAAAAGAATGACCTTGTTGGGCTTTTTATCGGAAAACAGTTGTTTCACGATTTCTATCTTCTGAGGTTCGTAACAGATATAGGCCGATTGTAAAATAGTTTCGGGCGGACGGGCAATAGCGATGGCAATTTCTTCGGGATCGTGTAAAATGGTTTTTGCCAATTGTTGAATTTTTGGGGGCATTGTTGCCGAAAACATGATCGTTTGCCGTTCCTTGGGAAGGAGTTTCTCGATTTTCATAATGTCATCGTAAAAACCCATATCGAGCATTCTGTCCGCTTCATCCAGAATAAAATACTTCACTCCGGAAAAATCGATTTTGTACAGGTTGATGTGCGAAAGCAACCTGCCGGGAGTAGCAATTACCACATCGGCGCCGTTGATCAAGCCCCGTTTCTGAACCTCCCAGGCCTCGCCGTCGTTGCCGCCATAAACAGCTACCGACGAAAATGATGTGAAGTATGAAAATCCTTCCATCTGTTGGTCTATTTGTTGTGCCAACTCTCTTGTGGGAGCCATGATAATGGCATTCACCTTGTGCCCTTCGTGCGGTTCGGTTTGAAGGTTGTTGAGCAGTGGAAGCAGAAAGGCTGCCGTTTTACCTGTCCCCGTCTGTGCACAAGCAATAACATCTTTTTTCTGGAGAATAATGGGTATGGCCTGCTCCTGGACAGGCGTGGTTTCCTTAAAGTTCATTGCCTGTAAGCCATCTAAAAGAGCATCGCACAGCGGAAGTTCGGTAAATAACATTTCGATTTTCTAAAATTTCAACAAAGATAGTGTTTATTTTCTTCTTTGATACCGGCAATTACCGTTCCGACAAATAAATTTCGACAGAACCTTTTTTGTTTTCGAAAATAATTATACCTTTGCACTCGCTTTTTTAGAGAAATTTGCAATTTGCAAGGAGAGATGGCAGAGTGGTCGATCGCGGCGGTCTTGAAAACCGTTGAAGTGAGAGCTTCCGGGGGTTCGAATCCCTCTCTCTCCGCTGATAGGTTCAGACAGAACTAAGACAAAATCAGACAAGTCCCGTAAAATGAAGGTTTTACGGGATTTTTTCTTTACCCGCCAAAGACATTTTGAGGACGAAAAAAGGGATCAACCCTAAAAGTTGTGGAGAGATTCTAAATGTTTTACCTTTGTAGCATGAAAACAGGCTATGAGTTATTGTTGCCGCAGGGCATGACAGATTACTTTGAGGTAATAGAGGTTGAAGAGATCGACAAAATTATCATTTTACATCTGGAAGAGAAAAGTTTATCGCCATCAGAGGTGCCGGGAAGAAGCTTTATATCCAAAGGTTTTTACCCGTCTGTCGACATTCATGATTTTCCCATCCGGGACAAGGGTTGTATCCTGCGGGTGCGTCGCCGTCGCTGGCAGGACAAGCGAACGGGTGATCCCTACATGCGTGACTGGGATGTGATAGCCGACGGCACTCGCCTGACCCGTGAGTTCGTCGCTTTTTTAAAAGCATTATCTCGATAGCGAGCCGGTCAACTGTACCACCCTGGGTAAATTCTTCCATCTGGACGGCAAGAGGCTTGAAGAGTGGTACAGATGCTATCTTTCAGGTTTTCACCAATGGAAGGCACGCGAACACGCCGCAGACTATCTGCTTTTTCCCGAGAATATAGGCCCCTACCTGAGCATCGATGAGACTGCATTGAGTTATGACGAGCTCTATACGATTGTCACCAACAAGGAGGCAAAGGGTCGCAAAGGTTCCGTGGTGGCCATTATCAAGGGAACATCGGCGGAAACGGTAATAAAGCATCTGGGGAAGATTCCTGCCAGCAAACGCAGGAAAGTAAGGGAGGTAACCCTGGATATGGCTGCCAACATGGAACTGATTGCCCGGCGGTGTTTCCCCGCGGCAAGTCTTGTCACAGACCGTTTCCATGTCCAGAAGCTGGCTGTCGAAGCCCTGCAGGAGATGCGTGTTGCCTACCGCTGGGAAGCCCTTGACCTGGAGAACAGGGAAATGGAACTGGCCAGGGAAACCGGGCAAAGTTACAAACCCATACAGCTCGGGAATGGGGATACGCATAAACAACTGCTGGCCAGGAGCCGGTATTTGCTTTTCAAGGCAGACGACAAATGGACTCCTTCACAGCGTGTACGGGCTGAAATCCTGTTCCACTATTACCCCAACCTTGAAACAGCTTACAAGCTGACAATGCAACTCAAAGGCATTTACGAACATACTACGGACAAAAGGTTTGCCCTGGGGCGGCTTGCCCGGTGGTATGAAGCCGTGGAACAGTCAGCATTCAAGACCTTCAATACTGCCAAAAGAAGTATAGCGGCCCATTACACAACTATTATCAATTATTTTGACAGACGAGCCACAAATGCTTCGGCGGAATCTTTCAATGCTAAGATCAAAGCTTTCAGGGCTACATTAAGGGGTGTAAAACATATTCCCTATTTTTTATTCAGGCTTACCAATATTTATGCCTAGTCCACAAGAATTCGGGTTGATCCGTGGAACCCACACACTTCAATGTAGAGGCACTGGTATGCCCGAAAAGGAAGATGTGCAAGCCCACGCCATACTTTTGTATAGCATGAACAATGCGCCATCGTCTCCTTTTCTAAAAATTACCAGTTTTCTACATTGAGACGTTCAGCGAACGTTATGTCTATATATCAAACGAGACTACTCCCGTTGTCTTTTCTATTTTACAAAGCAAAGATACAAATTTTAGCCGATTTCAATTGTTTTTTCAGGATTAAATGTGTGATGTTCATTGTGAGAAACATATCCCAACTGGTTGCTTACACATTTCGTTTTTCTGATTATCTTATCAATATTCCGGTGCGAATGTCCGTAAATCCAGTATTCTATCGGACTACTCTTGATGTATTGTTCCAATTCAACTGTAAAAGCGCCGTTTATTTTACTTCCGGCAAAATCGGGCGAAGCCAACTGAAACGACGGAACATGATGCGTTACAACAATAATATGTTCCGCTGTGCTCTTCGTCACTTCGTCCTGAATAAAGCGGAAACATTCGTCGTGTTCACGATTGAAGTTGTCCCATGTCAACAGCTCACCATTGTATAAAATCCGATGAAAGTCGCTAACGCCACGTTCGGTAATGTAGGCTTCTTCCAATGAAATTTTCGCCCATAAGGTTGAAATGATAAAGTCAACGTTTTCTATCCGGATAACAGCATCGTAATAACATTTCACATTGTCCCGAATCGAACAAACCAAACCATGCGGCATGTTGGCCAAATCGTAGTATTTGTATAGTTCGTGGTTTCCAACAGCGACAATCACTTGCTTATAATTTTCCGAAGCCCAATCCCAAAACGGATGCTTGCCGTAATTGTCATCATTCAGATAACCGATATCGCCTGCAAGAACGAGAATATCGCCCACAGGTTTCAATGGATTCCGTTTCAGGTAGCTGTAATTATCCGAAAATTCCAAGTGTAAATCCGATGCATATTGAATTTTCATTTTATTCGATTCCAAATATTTCTTTCATAATACCGAGAAAACCACGAATATCATCATCGGTACGCTGTAAACTGTCTCGCAAAGACTGATTCGGTAAAGATTCTTCCATTGTGCTAATGAAAACGCTTACTTCATCTTTCATCGTAGCCGATAATTCAACAGGTGTAAGCGGGTCGATACGCATGGCAAAGAGTTTGAAAACATCATCCCTGTGCTTTTTGATGTCGGCGCTGCGAACGTTCGGATTGATTTTCTTTTCTTCCGTCAAGTTCAGAAATGCCTTTACTTTCAAGCACAGAAGGGACAACGGGTCGGCAATACGAATGCCTTCTTCAATGATACTGCTATCAATGGTGTGACAATAATATTCTTCATCCAACAGAATAGCCGAAAGGCTTGGAATTTCTTCACCAACAGGAATGGGTGTTAAGTGAAAGCCTGTTGGTTCACCCAACACGTCAGGATATTTAGATAGCAATTCTATTTGTACCGGATAGCCGTTCTTTGGGTCGCTAAACCGGAACAACTCGGTCACAGGTTCTTTGTCTTCCCGCTTACGTTGACGGGTTTCGTATTCGCCATCAACAATAAAATCCCAAAAGCGTTGACCAAATTCAGGTGTCATCTTTTCAATGACCAATATCATATCAATATCGTCGGTTGCACGCGGACGCATATCGGTGTCCCGTAATGCAATATCGCAGGCCGTTCCCCCAATGATAACATAGTTATCTTCAAATCCGGCGAAGTATTCTTTGAATTTTTCCAGTCCTTTTACCATTTTATTTCCTCTATCATTATTTCCAATTCTTTTTCAATTCGTGAATCCGGGTCGCCTTTCATCGACAAGTACAACGAAAGTTTATCGACGATACCACCATTCAGCTGATAAGGTATCGTTACCGGATATTTCCATATTTCGATTTTGTGCAAACCTTCTATCTCGTTGTATCGACCATTTGTTGGATTGAATTGCTTTTCCCATATTGCAAATGTTCCATTTTGCTCTGGATTCAAGTGCGAGTAATGCGATAAAGCATTTATGCCGCTTATGCTGAAATTACCTTTGGGCACAACATCACAATATAAGGTTTTCTTGACAGGCGATGACAAATAACTTTGGGCTTTTGTCCACAATTCACGCTTGGAAATGCTAAAACGAATGAATTTAATTCCTGTATCATCTTGAATTTCGGTATCGCACAACTGACAGTTTTCAAGGCTCATGACGGCACGCGCCAGCGTTACATAGTTGTAAGGCACAATTTCTTCCAACTTCTTAATCGTGAATTCATTTTCGTTTTTCTCATCCAATAGATAATATAGCAGCACATATTGTGCGGCAGGGGTTAATCTCATTGGGTTCTTATCTCGTTTTTTAGCCTGAACATTCACAATTAAAGATGGCAGAAAAGCGTATTTATCCGAAATGATAAAATACACCTCTTGATTTATGAGGCGTTCTCGTTCATAATAGGTCAACGAATCCAGTAGGACAACAACTGGCATATTCATAACCGCTTCAACCTGCTTCGTAATTCGTTTATAGTTCAAAGGGGTTATGGATTCCTGTGTGTTTTTGGCTCGAATAACACATAAAATCTGATTATTGAAGTCTATCGTATAAAACGAAAACCTTAAAAGCATATCAGCATTAAGGCCGCGCAGCTTATCCCGTTTTATCGGAATCAACTCTTTTTGAACGCCTAATATTGAAACTATATTATTCATAATCAGTTATTATCACTTATTTTTGCACTGTTATCATACATAGTGATAATGATGCAAAAATAGTGATAATAGTTGAATCGGCAAACTCATGACTATAACTTTTTTTACTTTCTTTGTTTTTAGGCGGATAGCAAAAAAGTGCAGATTTAGGCAGTTAAAACCTGCAAAATCGCTAACATAAGATTCTTTCCAACCAGCAATTGGATGATGCAATACTGAATGAAGCCATACAGGAACCTTCAATAACAGATCTACTGTTTACCAGGATACCCATCCTTTATTCACAGATTCCTTTATGAAAGAAGATGATCGAAATGCGCAATGGAAACGGTTTTTGAAAAAGATAAAATATACAAGCAAATACGCTATCGTTGTGGCCTTGATTTTTATTTTCATGACTTGAAATCCAACGTTAAGATAAGCATTTTCAGTGACATATTAGCTAAATATGCTGCTTTTTTTAACTGCGAAACATAAATAATTATTTACCTTATAAATAAGATGGATATTCACATTGTTTTCGGTCGATGTGCAAAAGGCATTTTAGTTAATAGTGGAGTATTTCTGCCGAATGAAATAAAGCTTATTTGCTTAGAAGATATTCTCAATATAGGACCAATTTGTGATTTGGACGATTCTCCTCAGGAAAGAGAAGAATGGTTGGTTAACGTATATGAAATTAACACATTGGAAGAAAGGGGGGTTAGGAAAATAGTGACCGAAGATATTGAAAAAATAAAGACTCTGCTTGAAAGTATTAATGAAAACAATAAGGTGTTTCTATGGACAGGCATTGATCCTATAGATATTATAAGTACAGCCAGATTACTTTCCCATTTTCCGAAATCACACAATAATGTTTATATCGTAGACTACTCTAACATCGCTGTAAAGAACGAATATGGAAACACTGTATTTCCCCGCTCCTTAGTAACTACATCTTTAGAACAAGTCAAAGTTATTGCAAAAAAATTTAAAAAGATGAGTAATGAAGAGTTCATAAAATGGAATAAATTGTGGAGAGAAATCAAAAAAGATACATCTCAATTAAGAATCCTTGATAAAAAAGGCAACATAAAAGGGAAGGAAGAATCGTATTTTGACTCTCTTTTAGAATCTTATTGTACAAAAGAATTTCAAAAACCTGCCAGAATCATAGGAGCTGTCTTGTGTGATATTGACTTTAATGTCGGAGATGGTTATTTAAATTGGCGTTTAAAACAGCTTGTTGGCAAGAAAAAGATAGAAGCAAGAGGAGAATTAAATGAAATGAGAGATTATGAAGTAAAGCTACGGTAATAACTCTTGACACTATCCCAATAAGTGTGTAAGTAGTAATTGAAGGGTCTTTACTTATAGCTTAACCCTGTCTGCAAAGATAATCAAAAATTGATTCAAAATCAGCCC
>JGI26523J50269_1000327_pt1 | contig 33189 bp, 33 predicted proteins | sample ThiBio_inoc_biof_FD_50269 | JGI IMG/M metagenome (IMG submission 50269) | reverse complement strand
TCCGAAAACAAATTACTAAATTTGAACTCACTAATCAAGACTTAGGATTGGCAACAACCTGATTATGAACAACAATAAAAAACGTTAGTCAGAAGCTTAAACCCACCGCACAAATGGCACATTTGTTTTTTGCCGACACACAAGCCAACGCTCAAAAAACCAAAAGAGCCATTTTTTGCCAACGCACCGACAGAAAAAGCTAACTTTGGACTGTAACTTTGAGAACAAAATAAATGACTTTAGAACAGTATATTGACAACATAAATAGACGCTATAAACTTGGAAACGCTACCGAACATACTTTTCGTGGCGACTTACAACAACTATTAGAAAGTTTAGTGCCGACAATCAGAGCGACTAACGAACCTAAAAGACAAAGTTGCGGAGCTCCCGACTATATCTTGACCAAAAAAGATATTCCTGTTGGTTTTATTGAAGCCAAAGACATTGGCGACAAAGACCTTGACGGAGCAAAGAAAACCGGAAACAAAGAACAATTTGACCGTTACAAAGCATCGCTCAACAACTTAATTTTTACAGATTATCTTGATTTCCATTTATACATTGACGGAGTTTTTATAACAAAAATTGCAATAGCTGAAATACAAAATGGAACTATCGTTCCCTTACCTAACAACTTTGCAACTTTTACAAACCTCATTAAAGACTTTTCAACTCACGTTGGGCAGACGATAAAAAGCAGTAAAAAATTGGCAGAAATGATGGCGGGCAAAGCCCGCCTGCTTTCTGATATTATAGAAAAAGCATTGACGAGTGATGAAAACAATCAAGAAAACAGTACACTTAAAGACCAAATGAACGCCTTTAAGCAAATCCTTATTCACGATATTACACCAAAAGGTTTTGCTGATGTTTACGCTCAAACCATAGCTTACGGAATGTTTGCCGCTCGTCTGCACGACCCGACTTTACCAACATTCAGCAGACAAGAAGCTGCCGAACTCATTCCAAAATCAAATCCATTTTTACGCAAACTCTTTGGATACATTGCCGGACCCGATATTGACGACCGTATAAAATGGATTGTAGATAGTTTAATTGATATTTTCTTAGCTTGCAACGTGGAAGAAATTCTCAAAAACTATGGAAAGTCAACCAAAATGGAAGACCCTATTATCCATTTTTACGAAACTTTCCTAAGCGAGTACGACCCAAAATTGCGAAAAGCTCGGGGCGTTTGGTACACGCCTGCACCTGTTGTAAATTTTATTGTTAGGGCTGTTGATGACATTTTAAAAACCGAATTTGATTTACCTCAAGGACTTGCCGACAACAGCAAAACTAAAATCAAAATAAACTTACAAGCTACAGACAATCGCTATAAAGACAATATTAAAACTGCGGAACAAGAAGTACATAAAGTTCAAATTCTTGACCCAGCAACAGGTACAGGTACATTTCTTGCCGAAGTAGTAAAACATATTCATGAAAAATTTGAAGGACAACAAGGCATTTGGAGCAATTATGTGGCAACACATTTATTACCACGCTTGAACGGTTTTGAATTGCTAATGGCAAGTTATGCAATGGCACATTTGCAGTTAGATTTACTACTTACCGAAACTGGTTACAAACCAACAACCGACCAACGGTTTAGAGTTTATCTGACCAATAGCTTGGAAGAAAGCCACCCCGACACAGGAACACTTTTTGCAAATTGGTTAAGCACCGAAGCCAACGAAGCTAATTATATCAAACGAGATACACCTGTGATGTGCATTATCGGAAATCCACCGTATAGTGGAGAAAGTGCCAACAAAGGCGATTGGATAATGAAGCTGATGGAAGATTATAAAAAAGAACCAGGCGGAAAAGAAAAACTGAAAGAACAAAACTCAAAATTTATAAATGACGACTATGTAAAATTTTTGCGTTACGGACAGCATTTTATTGAGAAAAATGGAAGTGGCGTTTTGGCTTTCATCAATCCGCACGGCTTTTTAGATAACCCGACTTTTAGAGGTATGCGTTGGAATTTGCTAAAAACTTACGACAAAATTTACACCATAGATTTACACGGAAACGCAAAGAAAAAAGAAACCGCACCAGACGGAAGTGCAGATGTAAACGTATTTGATATTGAACAGGGCGTTTCGATAAATTTCTTTGTAAAAACAGGGAAGAAAAAAGCCAACGAGTTGGGTAAAGTATTTCACTATGATTTGTTCGGAAAAAGAGAAGAAAAGTATGATTTTCTTTTAGAAAATTCTTTGAAAAGTACATCATTCAAAAACATTGTTCCTTTTGCAAACAGTTATGTTTTCAAAGAAATAGACGAAAAAGCACACAAAAATTACGACAAAGGAATTAACCCAACGGAACTTTTTAAAATCAATGTAATGGGCTTTCAAACCCACAGAGATGATTTTGCAATTGGCTTTGAAAAACAAAGCATAAAAAGTCGTGCATTAGATTTAAGAAATCAAAGTATTTCAAACGAAGAAATTTACAACAAGTATTCTGTAAAAGACAATCGTGATTGGAAATTAGAAAAAGCACGAAAAGAAATTCAAACAGACCAAAATTGGGAAAATAAAATTATCGATTGTGGTTACAGACCTTTTGACGATAGACCTTGTTATTTCAGTTATGTTGCAATGGATTATCCCCGAAAAGAACTTATTCAGAATTTTCTAAACAAAGAAAATCTTTTAATTGGTATCGGCAGACAAGGGCTTGCTGTTGGCGATATTGAATGGTGTTTAACAACGGTTTCAAAAAATCCTGTTGATGCAAATATGTTTAGACGTGGCGGTGTAAACTTATTCCCACTCTACCTTTACCCTGAAACCAACGGACAACAAAGCATCGAGCAAACAGCAGAAAGAACGCCCAATCTAAATATGAAGATTGTAAATGAAATCGCTAAAATTTTGGAATTGCAATTTGTTGCTGAGAAAGAACAAAACGAAAGCACTTTTGCTCCAATCGACATTTTAGATTACATCTATGCCGTATTGCATTCTCCAGCGTACCGAGAAAAATACAAAGAATTTCTGAAAATAGATTTCCCAAGAGTCCCTTTTCCAAAAGATAAAAACACGTTTTGGAAATTGGTAAAATTAGGAGGAGAAATCAGGCAAATACATTTATTGGAAAGCCCGATTGTAGAAAATTACATCACGCAATATCCCGAAAGTGGCAATAACATTGTAGGTAAACCTGTTTACAAAAATGGCAATGTGTATATCAACGACACGCAGTATTTTGCCAATGTTCCCGAGACAGCTTGGAATTTCTACATCGGAGGTTATCAACCAGTACAAAAATGGCTGAAAGATCGTAAAGACAGGACTTTAGAATTTGACGATATTCTGCATTATCAAAAAATTATTGTGGCATTGACCGAGACAGATAGACTGATGAAGGAAGTTGACAATATAAGTGTAATTTGATACAAAATACACCAAAAAATTTAGCAAAAAGAAGTACCTTTGCGGACTAAAATTTGTATTTTAGTCAAAATTTTCGTATTCGTACGCAAACGCAAAGAATGACAGGGCAAGAAGTAATAGAATTAATAGGTTTAGACAGAGCCAAATCCGTAAATCCTAAGGGTAAAAAACTCTTGGAAAGCGAGTCTATTGTGTTTGACCAAATACGTGAATTTGGAGTTGATTCAATTTATTTCAATACTGATGAAAAGGGAAACAGCTTCCCTGCTGTATTCTTGAAAGAGGTAAAGACTTTTGATTTACCAACCTTACAAAACATTACAGATATTCATAAAAAGATATGGAATTACAAAAAAGTATTGTTCTTATATGTTTATTCAGAAACTGAAATCCGTATTTACAATTGTTCTGAAACTCCTCTAATTAAAACACAAGAGAATTTTGATTACGCAAAAGAACTTCAAAATATTGAAATAAAATCGTACCAATATTCTGATAAAGAGCAACTTGAAGAACTCAACAGGCTGTTTTCAAGAATTGCCATTGACTCGGGAATAATTTGGACTTTAGAAGATGCCCAATTTGTTAGAGATAAAATAAAACTTCAACGAAGGGTTGATAAATATTTGGTAGAGAGTTTGGTAAATACTGCAAATCAACTCGAACGGCAAGGGCTTGAAATTAATTTTATTCATAAGATTATTCTTCGTTCTTTATTCTTGTTGTATCTTGAACACAGAGGAGCAACGGACGAAAAGTTTTATGGGCAAATCAAAAAAGGAACAAAATCATATTTTGACATATTAAATGACGTAAAAGCTACTTACGACTTATATGAAAAGTTGGAAGAGTATTTCAACGGCAATGTTTTTACATTAGAAAAGGATAAGAATAATCAAATAACAGAAAAAATATCTGTTGAGCAACTTCAACTTATACAAAAATGCTTTGTCAGTGGAAATGATAATACGCTACAAGCCAAATTGTTTGATGATTGGAGATTGTTTGATTTTAGTATTATTCAAATTGAACTATTAAGTGAAATTTATGAAAATTTCTTGTTTAAAACCGACCCCGAACTAAAGAAAAAAACAGGAACATACTATACCCCACCTGCCTTGGTTGAGTTTATTCTGAATGAAAAATTACCAACTAATAATGGAGAACAGAATTACAATGTAAAGGTATTAGACCCAAGCTGTGGTTCAGGTATTTTCTTAGTTGAGAGTTTTAACCGATTGGTAAAACGCTATGAGAACCAGTATAAAGCAAAACCAGATTTTGCCACTCTGGTTAAGTTATTAGAAGAAAATATTTTTGGAATTGAAATTAATCCGCAAGCCATAAAGGTAGCGGCATTTAGTTTGTATTTGGCGTTGGTTGATAAATTAGACCCAAAAAATTTATGGCAAAAGAAAAAACATCGTTTGCCAAATTTGATTAATAATCCTGACGATTCATCATTAAAAGCACAAGGTAAAAATCTATTTTGCAGAGATACCATTCTGCAAAATGTAGAAATTGAAAATATTGAGTTCAATTTGGTAGTCGGAAATCCACCATTTGGAAAAACTGATTTATTAGAATCCGTTCGCAATTATTGCGACAAATATGGTTTTGCCAAAGAAATGGTTTTACCATTTCTACACAAGGCAACAAAGTTTGCCCCCAATGGAGAAATAGCTTTGATATTTAACACCAAAATTTTAACCAATACAGAAGATGTTTATAAAGATTTTAGAAAATGGTTATTCAATGATTGTTATGTAGAGAAAGTTTTCAACTTCTCTATTCTTCGTAATACAAAGAAGAATTTTGGTGGACAGTTGTTTGGTGATGCAACAGGGCCGATTAGTATTGTGTTTTATCAAAAAGAGCTACCTAAAATACCGTTTGATAAAATTGCATATTACGCACCAAAAACTTTCGTAAAAACTGATGTTATCGATGGACTGAATATTGATTTTACAGATTTAAAATATCTCCCAAGAGAAGAGTGCCAGAAATCTGATACAAAAATTTGGAAAATTTCAATGTGGGGACATAGTTTAGATTTTGAATTATATAAACTTATCTCAAACTCCTTCGATACTCTTTCAACCGTTTTTGAAAGAAACCCAAATAAATGGATTAAAGGCACAGGCTTACTAAAAGCAAGTGCGGAAAACCTAGATAAGGGTAAAGCTCAAAAAGTAAATGAGAAGATTATTGACACAAAAAAAATATTGCGTTTTTATACTAATTCAACATCGTTATATACTACGGATAAATTATTTAATCCCAAGGATTTCAAAAAATTCACTCCTCCTTTTTTATTAGTGAAAGAAGGACAACAAAACTGGATGTATTGTGCAACAATAGTTGACTATAATGCATTCTTCTTAAAATCAGCTTTTGGAATAAAAAGTGTTGAGAATGATGCTTATAATAAAGTGATTGCAGCCTTAATAAACTCTACTTTTGCTAAATACTATTTGTCTTTAATTTCTTCTTCGTGGGGAATAGAACGAGAAAGAATTCAACCTAATGAGATTCTATTGCTTCCTTATCTAACAGAAGAAAAGAATATTCATAAACTAACAGTAATCTCATCCTTGGTCGATAAAATAATAGAGGATGAAAAGGCTGGAAAAACTAATGGCATTCCAAATATAGAAAAGGAAATTAATGAGCAAATCTTCAATTTACTAAATGTAGATGATAGACAAAAAAGTCTAATTAATGATACGATTACTTACAATTTAGATTTATTAGAAAATAAAGAAAAATCAAAAGCTCTTTGTCCGATTCTAAAAGAACAGACGACAGAATATGGAGCAACAATAAGTGCTGAACTCAACGAATTTCTTGATGGTCAGGATTTGTTTGCAAACACGACTGTTTTTGAAAGCATCAATAGAAATTCACCTCTAATGATGATAAAACTTTCGTTTGCTAAAAAGCAAAAAGAAGTTATTAAATCTAAAGAGTTTATTGATGATGAATTGAAAAAAATTGACCAACATTTATGGGAAGAGAAATCGAGCAATATCTATTTCAGAAAGAAACTGAACTATAAAAAAGGTGATGATATTTATATCATTCGCCCCAACCAACGTAGATTTTGGTCAAAATCAATGGCAATAGAAGATGCATCTGAGTTAATTCTTGAAATATTAAACGGGAATTAATGATGGCATTGAATACGATTGTTTACGAAAAATTCAGAAATGCTTTTGAGCAAAAATGCTGTCAGTTAATCATTGAAGCATATCAAACTTCTCTAACAGAAAAAGTAATACAATTAGATTGGAACGAAAATGATATTTCGTATGAGCTATATGAAAAAATGGAAGCAAACCCAAAAAGGGTTTCAAAATTCAAATTACATTTATCTCCCGAATTTCGTATTCCTAAAAATGTGTCCAAAACAAAAGGTTTTTCAGATAAATTACCCCGAATTGATTTAAAAATGGCTCATTTTGCTTTAAAGCAAGAGTTTAAATATTTCTTTGAAGCAAAAAGATTAAAAGAAAAAAGTTCTGATTTAAAGAGAGCATACATAAATGAGGGAATGGACAGATATATTTCTGAAAAGTATCCAATCGGCTGTATGTTGGGTTATCTTCTTGAAGGCAAAACAGATGAAACGATAAAAGGAATAAACTCATTGTTGGAGAAAGACAAAAGGAATACAGAAGTCTTAAACTTAAAGTCAGAGAAAGTATTAAAGTCTATTTACCAATCCAATCATTCCGATATTGATACTTTGAAGCATTTAATATTTGACTTTACAAACATTTCAAACTGACGATGCCAACGCTCAAAACCATACACATTTGCAATTCGCACAACCCAACCGCACAAAGCCAAAATTGCAAAAGAGTATGGTTTTCCCAACGCAGACAACCACACGAAAAAAAGCCGTCAGATAACAAGGTATTGCCAAAAGCGGGGCTGAACGGCTTCGATTGGACATTTTTGCAAGGTTCAACATTCGTTCTTCGATTGAACTTTTGTGCTAAAATCCCCGCCTTCGGCAATACCCGAAACGTTGGTGGCAACCTTACGGACACCGCTACAAACTGAAACGACAAGACATAATTTTGACAAATGGGAACAGACCTTTACCAATTAGGAAATCATAAAATCCGTTTCAAAGAACGACATTTCAGCGAGTTGACAACTGAAATAAAAACAACTCTTGACAATACTATTTTCCCCAATGCTGAATTTTTAAGACTCGCTGCATTACGTTGGGCAAATAGCGAACCAAGAAACATAAGAGATATACGAGAAATAAAAACAAAGCAACATTGGACTTTTCGGGAGGAAAATGATTATTACAACTTTAAAGAGGACAAAGAAATTGAGTTTTATGGACCATTTCATTTACACTTAACTTTTGACGAAAACAAAATTACATTTTGGAATCCGCCTTATAGATATTGGCAATGGTTTGAAATGGACGATGATGTTCACCGTGACGAATGGAGAAAATATATGCAACACGTTGTAAAACTATTTGGTGGCGACAAAGTTGTTTATCTTGCAGACAACGCACATCCTTTAGAAGAATTTATTGACTACGAAGGAACTTTTAAAGAAATGGAGAGTGCACTTCAGGAAAAATACGGTAAATCAAAAACAACATTTAAGGAAGTTGCGGACGATTTTGACAATTCATATTTCATTGATGATTTTAAAAGTATTGATTGGAGCAAAAGTGAACTGCTTGACGAATATTTACCCGAGCCAGACGACACATCTTCAACAGCGTATGACTTAAATGTATATTCCGTGAAAGACAATCTTAAAGAATTGGGTTTCCGAGATGAAGTTTTGCACCATAAACGCATTGACGACAAAATACATTTCTATCATCTTGCTACGGTTGACGGTCTTTTGTGCGTTCATACAGGAATAGTTGGCGAACAAGAAAATTTAGCGGTAACACTTGACAAATATGCACCATTTACATACGACAATCTTGAGGAAAAAGTTGAAAAAGACGGCTACGGAAATCAATGCGACATAAGTTTCACAATAAAATTCAACGGTTGGAATAACATCAATAGTTGGAGTGACGCATTAGCAGAATTTGAAACAGAATTGTTGTGGAGTGGCTTAGGGACAAAAGGCGGTGGTTCATATGATGACGGAGAAAGAGAAGAATGGTTTTATGCCGTTGATGAGGAACTTGCAATGAAATTGCTTTTAGACTTAGGAAAAAAATACAAGGCAAAAGGGAAAATAGAAGTCTATCGCAACTATGCTGAGATAGACGAATTTGATGAAGATGATGACATTTACAAAAACAGAACTCTAATATTCAAACAATGACAAAAAAGGCAGCCACCAACATCGTATTGGCAATAGGCGGGCTGAACGGCTTCGCATCAACGGAAGTGCAAAATTCAACTTTTGTTCTTCGATTAAAGTTCGGTGCTAAAAACCCCGCCCATCGCCAATACGCGGCACGTTATAGGGCATTTTAAAGACGACAGTAATCGAATTAACAAACATAGACAACCAATCAAAACACACCAGTATGAAAACAAATCTAATTATCATTACCTTATTCTTTGCACTTATTACAAGTTGCAAAAAGGACGAATTTCCAATTGACAAAGACACAATCCAAGTGACAATCAAAAACTCGGACACCTACACTTACAATACAGGAATTAGCGGTGACGAAGATGGAGCTAAAATAATAAGACAAGCAAAAAATTATCAGAAAAGCGAACTCAGACGCAATGAGACAAATAATTGGGTGGTATTCTACGACTACAAACCCAAAGCTAATTTCACTGGACAAGACTATATTGAGATTGAAACATATGAAGGTTCAAACGGAGCTAGTCCACCGACAACTATCAAAACAGTTAAAATTTTGTTGACAGTTACAAAATGACACAAAGCAAAATGACAGTTAGAATTAATTCACAACATTAAAAAAGTAACCTTAGACATAAAAAGAAAAACGCCCTATAACACACGTTTGGCGCAATGGGGGCTGACGTTTTACAATCAAAAATCTGGCTACTATTGTACATTTGTGGTAGTTGCTAGTTTAGTTTTTCAAAAACCCCCACTGCGCCAAGCGTGGGACCGTTATGTGCTATATTATGACGACCAACAACTATCTGACAATTGACAACTATGCAACAAATAAAACGACTCCTTTTAGTAACACTTTTGACCTTAAGTTTTGGGACAACTTTTTCTCAAACGGTTGACAGTTTAAGTGTATTTCCTAATCCATTTGCAAGTTCAACGACTATTCATTTCGACATCGTGCAATCCGACACAATTACACTTAGAGTTTTTAACCTACTTGGACAAAATGTAAGGACGTATTTCCAGACAACAATTTTACCAAGTGGCTCATACAATATCAATTTTCAAGGGGACAGTTTACAAGACGGTGTTTATATTGTTCGGCTTGACATCGGCTCAACAAAATCTATTACTAAAAAGGCTGTTAAAAGCGGCTCGACATCAATTCTTGAAGACTTTTCTTTGATTAACAAATTAATTGTATTTCCAAACCCAACAAATGACCAAATCACTATTCCTATAAATGGTAACAAGACAATTATCGTTACAGACCTTAATGGTAAAATCGTAAAGTCATTAACTACAGACCAACAAATAATTTCACTATTAGGCATTGCGAATGGACAATATTTTATAACTATCTTAACAAGCCAAAACGAAGTAGTTACGACACAAAAAATACTGAAGAGTGAATAGAAATACAGCACATAACACACGTTTGGCACAATGGGGGCTGACGTTTTACAATCAAAAATCTGGCTACTATTGCACATTTGTGCAGGCTGAAAGTTCAGTTTTCCAAAAGCCCCCACTGCGCCAAGCGTGGGAACGTTATGCGTCACCCTAAAACCCACCGCACAAAGCCACCGCTCGACAGACAAGACAACAAAAAAATTCCAACATTCTGACTGACTATATGGAATTTATTCCTAAATTTGCCAAACATTGACAAATAAAAAAATATGAACTCAATAGGCAAATTTCTAAAAGAAACCCGAGAAAATCTCGCTTTGCAGTTACAAGACGTTCAGACACGAACAGAAATTGACTTGACGGTTTTGAGTAGAATTGAAAACGGCAAGCGTTTTCCGACTAAACCGCAACTTTTACAACTTGCACAACTTTACAAATGCGACAAGCATAAAGTGCTTGTTCATTGGTTAAGCGACAAAGTTGTTTCAGAAATCAAATACGAAGAATTTGGAATTGAAGCATTGCAAGTTGCAGAAGAAAAAGTTTTATATGGCAAATCAGTTACGCTTTTTCCCGAACTCAAAGCCGACAATGCCATTCAACTTGAAAGCAGACGATACATCGGAAGTAAAGCAAAATTGACAAATTGGATTATTGACACAATCAAAAACGAAACGAAAGACGTTAGTTCTTTAATTGACATTTTTGCAGGAACGGCAAGCGTTGCAAAATCTGCATCACAACACTTTCCTAAAATTATCATCAATGACATTCTTCACGCAAACAACGTAATTTACAATGCGTTCTTCAAAAACGATTTTTGGGACAAGAAAAAAGTTGAGGATATTATTGACTATTACAACAGCATAAATCCAACCGAATTGGAAGAAAATTATTTTTCTGAAAATTATGGCGACAAGTTTTTTGACAAACTAAATGCAAAACTTATCGGCTACATAAGAGAAGATTTAGAAAACAGAAAAGAAAATCTAACTGACAAGGAATATTCTGTTTTATTGGCTTCATTGATTTACAACATTGACAAAATTGCCAACACCGTTGGGCATTTTGACGCTTACATCAAAAAGCCGATTAAATACAAACAACTCAATTTGCGTTTGATTAAACCAAGTGAAATTCAAAACGTTGAAATTCATCAAGAAAACGCAAATGTGTTAGCAAAAAAAATCACGGCAGATATTGCTTACATTGACCCGCCTTACAATTCACGACAATATAGCCGTTTTTACCACGTTTACGAAAATCTTGTAAAGTGGGACAAACCGCCACTTTTTGGCGTTGCGTTAAAACCACAAGCCGAAAATATGAGTGTGTATTGCACCGTAAACGCAGGAAGAGCGTTACAAGATTTAGTTCAAAATCTAAACGTAAAATATCTTGCAGTTTCTTATAACAATACTTACAATTCAAAAAGTCATTCATCAGAAAATAAAATCAAATTAGAAACGATTGAAAGTATTTTGAAATCAAAAGGAAAAACAAAAGTATTTGAGTGTTCACATCGTTTTTTCAACACAGGTAAAACCGAGTTTGACGACCACAAAGAATTATTATTTATCACAAAAGTAAATGGCAAATAAATTCATTCGTTCGCCATTGTTTTATGTTGGCGATAAATACAAATTGCTGAAAGAAATAAAACCGCAATTTCCTACGGAAATTGCCCGTTTTATTGAGCCTTTTTCGGGCGGTGGTTCGGTGTTTCTAAATGTTTCGGCTGATGAATTTTTGCTTAACGACATTGATAAAAACGTTTTCTTGTTGCATAAATTTTTAATCAAACACGCTAAAAAAACGAACACGTTTTTTAATGAAGTTGAGAAAATTATTTATGAATATGAACTTTCACGTTCCTATAAAGAAGATATTGTTCCAAACGAACTGAAAGTAAAATTCAAAAAAACGTATTACGCAAAATTCAACAAACAGAATTTTGAAAAACTAAAAACCGATTTCAATAACGAAAAAGAATTTAACCTTTACAAATTCTACGTTTTGTTGATTTATGGTTTTAACAGAATGATACGTTTTAACAGTTCAGGAAAATACAATTTGCCTGTCGGCAATGTTGATTTCAACAACAATGTTGTAACTGCATTGAACAACTACTTTGAAAAAGTAAAAAGCCAAAAAATAAAATGGCACAATTTGGATTATGCAGATTTCTTGCAAAAAGTCAAACCTACAAAAAACGATTTTCTGTATTTTGACCCACCGTATTTGATTACTTTTAGCGAGTATAACAAATTGTGGAACGAACAAAATGAAAAAGAATTGATAAAAACATTGGACAATTTGAACAAGCAAAACATTCGTTTTGCTTGTTCAAATGTTGTTTTTTACAAAGGTCAAGAGAACAAGATTTTTAATGATTGGGCAAAGAAATACAATGTAATTCCGATTAAAAGTAATTACATAAGTTATCACGACAACAGTATAAAAACATTTACGGAAGTTTTAGTAACGAATTATGGCGACAGACAATAAAATTAGAAGAAAGGTTACACCAACCTACAAACAAATGGCTTTTGAAACAGCTGTCAGAAATCCCGAACGCTACAAAGGAATTTTGACAGCAATTTCGCCATATATCAACAAAACGTTGAATGATGAAACGCTTTTACAAGTTGTATCTTCAATGTATTTAAGCGGAATTGTTTCAAGCGAAGGTGTTGAGATTGATGAAAATTCTACGATTGAAAACATTGCGGAAGCTGTGATTTTTGTAAACAGAACACGAAAAGCCGATGGCGGTTTTCCTGAAGGTTATCAATCACGTTTTTGGACTTATGTTAGAACACTTTCAGAAATGGGTTTCGTATTGGCACAATACGAACAACCTTTACAATTTTCGCAAGTGGCGTTAAAACTCATCAGCAATGAAATTGACGAGCAAGAGGCGTTTTCAATTCAAGCAATGAAATACAACAGGCGTTCGCCATACAGAAATGTGTTGAACGATTTTAACTATTTCAAATTCATTTTGGAAGTTCTGAAACAACGTGAACGAATTTCATATGAACAATTTGTTGTTTCAACTTTCAGTAACAATGGAAACGTAAAAGAATTTTTGAAAATAATTGATGAAAACACTTTTGGCGAACCGTCAGAAGTTGAAACATTTTTAAGAACAGAATACGGAACAAATCTAAAAGCACAAACAATTTTGCGTGATTATCCAGACGTTGTTTTACGACTTTTGATTATCACGGGTTTTGTTTCAATTCAGTTTAGAGGTAAAGTTTTCATTTACCGAAACATTGCAAACGATGATTATATAAACGATTTACTTTCGGTAAAAATTGAACTGACAACAGAAGAAAAAGAAAACCCAAGTTTGCATTTTGCTAAACTTGAAACACATAACAAACAATTACTTGATATTGTTTACAAATTCCGTGAAGAAGTAATTGAACAAGACGGATTTGAGTATGTGCAAAAAGTGTCTGAAATTATTAAACTCTACGAACTAAACGAAGAAAAAATAGTTGAAAGTATTGGTTATATCGGAACTTCAAAAAATATTGTTCCTGCGTTCAAATACATTGCAGAACCTTTGAAATTAGAATTTTATTTGAGTTTAATTTTAGCATTAAAACACGGAAAGGAATTTGCGATAAGACCAAACTACAAAGCGGACTACGTTGGTTTACCAATTTCACACGCACCGGGCAATACAGGCGACATTGAAGTTTACTCAAAGAAATTGTATTGGCTCATTGAAGTAACGCTAATCCGAAACAAAACTCAACAACTGAACAGCGAAACTACATCTGTAGTCAGACACTTTTTAGAAGACAATAAACTAAACAAGTATCTCACAAAATATCTTTCGTTCGTTGCACCTGTTATCCATCAAGACACGAAAGAATTTTATGATTATTCCGTTGTGCGACACAAAATCAAAGAACAGAATTTTTACTTGAAACCTTATACAATTCCCGAATTTATTGACACAACATTGACAAACCAAAACTTTGCAGATATGGAAACTTACACAAACAAAGTAATTGACGATTTCAGAAATAACCTTAACTGACCGACAAAAAGGGCGAACGCATAACATGCGTTTGGCGTCATGCGGGGTGAAGTGCTTAAATTCAAGTGCAGTTTTTCAAATCAACTTTAGTGCTGGGTTGACAGTTTGGTGCTCCGAAATCCCGCACGAACGCCAAGCGCAAAAACGTTGGCAGCAAAGCTAACGGAACTCTCGGCACAAAAAGACCATTCCGACAAAACAAAATTCCGTTTGACTAAGTTGCTGTAACGGGACAGCAAAATGGCAAAAAAAGAAGTACTGACGGACTTTTGGGTTTACGAATTACTCAAAGAAGCAAACATAAATCTACATCCGCAAGGAAGCAACATAAAAGAAATTGATGATGCACTAAAATCAGCTTCAAAAGCTGGAACTGGGAAAGTTGGCTTTCCTGAATATTGTGGAGTTATCAAAGATTTTGTTCTTATCATCGAAGACAAAGCAGATGTTTCTAATCACATCAAACGAAACGACAAAGACATAATTTGTAACGCAGTAACAAGTGTAAAAAATTATGCGGTAAACGGAGCTTTATTCTACGGAAAACACATTGCAGAAAAAACATCGTACAAAAAAATCATAGCTTTCGGAGTTTCGGGAAACGAGAAACGACACAAAATTTCGCCCATTTTTATTGACGAACGTGGTGGCTACAAAGAGTTGGAAGACGTTGAAACTTTTACGCTTTTCAACGACAAAAATATTGACGAATATTACACTATAAACATTCTCAAAGAGCAAACACCCGAAGAAAAAACGACAGAAGAAATCTTGAAAGATGCAAAAGCTCTTCACGAAGATTTACGCAATTACGGAAGCATACAAGACAAAGACAAACCATTGATTGTTTCGGGAATTTTGTTGGCTTTAAGAGAAATGGAATACAAAGGTTTCAGTATCGAAAGTTTAACAGGAGACGAAACCACAACGGACGGAGAAAAAATTTACGAAGCCATTGAGAAAAATCTCAAAAGAGCCAATGTTGCACCACAAGTAAAAAAAGACAAATTGTTAAGCCAGTTTTTGGTTATCAAAGACACCAAAGCGATTAACGAAATCAATGAATACCTAAAGAAAACACCATTAAAACATTACACCGAATTTCTTTACGAAAACATTTACAAAAACATCAAGCACATCAGTTCTTCTGAAGATTATTTAGGTCGTTTTTACGGAGAATTTATGTCATATTCGGGTGGAGACGGACAAAATTTGGGAATCGTATTGACACCCAAACATATAACCGAACTATTTTGCGAATTGGCAGAGTTAAAAACAACTGACGTTGTTTTTGACCCTTGTTGTGGAACAGCAGGTTTTCTGATTGCTTCAATGCACGATATGTTGCAAAAAACAAATGATAAAACGCAACAGAATAGAATCCGAAAAAACCAGTTGCACGGTTTGGAATTGCAACCGTATATGTTTACGATTGCGACAACGAATATGATTTTGCGTGGAGACGGAAAAAGCAATTTAGAGCAAGAAGATTTTTTAAAACAAAACCCAGCACAAATACACCTTAAAGGTTGCACAGTCGGAATGATGAATCCGCCTTATTCAATGGGAAGCAAAAGCAATACGAGTTTATACGAAATCAATTTTACCGAGCATTTGCTCAATTCCATAACGCAAGACGGAAAAGTAATCGTGATTGTTCCGCAATCTTCAATGACAGGAAAAACCAAAGAAGAACAAGCGATTAAAGAAAATATTTTAAAAAATCACACTTTGGAAGGTGTGATAACTCTCAACAAAAACACATTTTACGGAGTTGGAACAAATCCGTGCATTGCCATTTTTACGGCAGGAGCTCCGCATTACAAAGACAAAGAAGTAAAATTCATCAACTTTGAAAATGACGGTTTTGAAGTGCAAAAACATCGTGGACTTGTGGAAACTGTTCACGCAAAAGATAAAAAACAACATTTGCTTGATGTTTGGTTTGACCGACTTGAAGCCGAAACCAAATTTTGTGTAAATACAACTATTGAACCCGAAGACGAATGGCTACATTCATTCTATTACTTCAATGACGAAATCCCAACCGAAGACGATTTTGAAAAAACAATCGGAGATTTTTTGACGTTCGAGTTTTCGATGATTATGCAAGGACGTGAATATCTGTTTGACAACGAAAAAAACTAAATTATGGAATTGAAAAACAGAGAATGGAAAGAGTTTTCTTTGACTGAAGTTTTTACACAAATTCAGAGAGGAAAACGATTGAAAAAAGACGACCATACTCACGGAAATATGCCTTATGTTTCTTCAACAGCTTCAAATAATGGTATTGACGGTTTTGTAGGTAACAAAATCAGAGTTAGGATTTTTGAAAATTGTTTAACCTTAGCTAATAGTGGAAGTGTCGGTTCAACTTTTTATCAGCCTTTTAATGTAGTCGCTAGCGACCACGTTACGAAGCTCGAAAATGAAAACTTCAACAAATACATTTATCTGTTTTTGGCAACTATGGTTTCACGTTTAAATGAAAAATATAGCTTCAATAGAGAGATAAACGACCAACGCATAAAAAAAGAAAAGGTTTTACTTCCCATAAATTCCAAAGGAAAACCCGATTATATTTTTATGGAAAGTTATATGAAACAAAAGGAAAAAGAACTTTTAGAGAAGTACAAAAATTATGAATCAAAAAAAGTCTAACTATAATCTCGAAAAAAAAGAATGGAAAGAGTTTTTCATTGAAGATATTTTTCAAATAAAATCAGGAAAACGACTTACTAAAGCTGATATGATTAGTGGGAAAATCCCTTTTATTGGAGCAACAGATTCAAATAACGGAATTACTGAATATATTGCAAACAAAAATTCTTCTTATGACAGTAATGTACTCGGAGTAAATTATAACGGAAGTGTTGTTTACAATTTCTATCATCCTTATAAAGCTGTTTTCTCTGATGATGTTAAACGATTATCATTTAGAAATGTAAAAGGAAATAAATATCTATATCTTTTTGTCAAAACAATTATTTTACAACAGAAATCAAAATACGAATATGGATACAAATTTAACGGAGAAAGAATGAAGCGACAAAAAATATTGTTACCTATAAATGTTGATAACAATCCAGATTATGAATTTATGGAAAACTATATGAAAGCATTGGAGACAAAACAACTGAAACAATATTTACAGTACAAAAAACTGAAAACAACAAACTGAAAAAGAAGCCCAGCTGCCAACATCGTATTGGCAAAAGAGCGGGTTAAGTGCTAAATTCAACATTTGTACTTCTATTCCGCAAAAACCATTTTTTATTTGCTGAAAAAGTGTAAATTAGCAAATAAAAAAAATGGTTTTGCTAACGTTGGTGCAAAATTGAAAGTTTCGTCTTTCTAATCCGCTCCTTCGCCAATACGCGGACCGTTAGCGGGCATTGTAACACGACACAGAAAACATAATGACAGAAAAAGAACTTTCATATTTTTTTCCTTACAAAGTTGACAAAGAAAACAACTTCCGGTATTTCATAAATAAACGTGACGAGTTTATAAGAAGATTTATTCCTAACTATGATGGAACAAACGTTCAAGAGTTTTTAGAAAATAAATCTTCATTGAGCGAAGCAGAAAAATATGACTTTTTGTATCTACTCGAAAATTTTGGAAATTGGAGTTGGTGGTTTGAGCACGGAAAAAATATATTTTCCTTTTCTGAAGACCTTTTATCAATGCTTGAAAAAAGTGATGTAAGTGAAGTTACACCTGACTATTTTCATTTGCCATATGACATTTTCTATATTTCACTCAAACCTCTAAATCTCAAAATTTCCAAACATAGTGACGCTATAATTGAAGGCGTTTATATTGACCACAATTATTGGAATCCAATGGGAGAACACCCAGAAGGCTTTTGTGATTTATCATTTCATTTTGTAGGGGATTTTAAACAGATATACTTAGACTTTATTCCAAATGTTAAAAGCCGACTTCCGTATTACATTGACAAAGAAGAAAAGTTTGACGAGTCACCTTTAGGTAGTTTTTGGAATGTTTGGTTTTGGTTTGAAAAAGGAGAAGGTAGAGAAAACGTTAAACAAGCCGTAGATTATTTTTTACAAGGGCTTAGAGAAGAAATTTTTCCCAAGGACAATGAAACAGAAGTAACGGACTTTGATTTAGACTTTTACAACTCTACTGTTGAGTTACTTAAAAAAACCATAAATCTTGTAATCAATTGTATGTTGTATTTATCTCAACCAAAAGAAAAGATTGATATTGAAGAAAAATACCCAAGTAATCTACCCAACAACTTTGACAAAAAATTAAAATTCGCAAAGACAGTTAAAGAACAAAAGAAACTTGATGAGAAAATTGAAAAATTAGGTTTTACAAAAGTTAAATACGTAGGACAGTCTTTTAGACGTAACAACCAAAATTTATTTAGTAACTCAAGTGTTCAATCTCATTGGAGACGTGGACATTGGAGAAATCAAAAATATGGAGAAAAATTATCTTTAAGAAAAACAATTTGGATAATGCCGACAATTGTTAATCAAGAAAAAGGACAGCCGAAAAAAGGACACATATACGACATAGATGAAAAAACAACGACCCGCTAACACGGGTTTTGCGTCAGGCGGGGTGACGTGCAGACTTGGAGCTTTGTGCTTCTATTCAAGTTCAGTGCAGGTTGACAGTTTTGTGCTCCGAAACCCGCCCGAACGCAAAGCCCGAAACCGTTAGCGGTCAGCTTAAAAGACGACACGAATGAACATTAACAATTACAAAATATTAATCTCAAATCTGCCTGTAAGACAACAATGTTTTACGACAAAACGAACAACTTGGACAAAAGCGGAGAATGAAATTAAGTGGCTAAAAAATCTCAATGACAAGTTGTTTGGTGACAATAAAACTTTGACAATAAGCCGTCAAGACATTTTTGAAACAAACGAGCCGAGAGAAACAATTATCAAGACAATTTATTGGGGCTACACAGCAGGAATGCGTGGAAATCATTTTGTAAATATTCTGAAACACATTGACACCATTGAAAACGTGTTGCGGACTTTAAGAGATAAAACAAACCTCACAACGACAGACTTTAACGACCTGACACTAACTTTCAAAAATGTTGCAGGACTTGGACTATCAACTTATAGCAAACTACTTTACTTTTTCAAAATATCATTTAACGGCAATCCTTGTTTAATACTTGACCAGCGACTTATTGACGTTTTTGCGAGCAAATCGTATACTAACTTTCGGCAGTTAAGCAATATTCGTTATGACAACGCTGAAAAAAAATATCTTGACTTCTTAAAGCTTGCAAGGCAGGTTGCAAGTAACATAGAAACAGAAGGAGAAAACATTGAATTATTCCTTTTTACTTTCGGAAACAACTTAAAACCAACAAATATGATTTCAAATATGTGGGACGGATACTGCCCTGAAAGTTTATTAAAGGATAAAACAGTTCGTATGCGACTTAACCAAAGCGACTTTTTTGAAAGTGAAGAAACCGGACTTCAAATTTGTATCATTCCAGGAGTTCAAGCAGTAATTTTAAATTTTAGGGGAAAAGGAAAATTTAGAGAAACACCAACATATGGCGATGAAGTTGAAAACGGAGAAATTTTAAGTCCTCAAAATTCTGACAGACCACCTTTTAACAATCCGACAACTGCATTTGGTGAGAGTAAAGAAATTGAAAATTACATTGCGACAATTCATAAAGACAATGAATATTCAGCTAAATAATGACGACAGAAAAGAAAGCCGAACCGCTAACAGCCGTTTTGCAAAAGCGGGGGTTTCGTGCTTCTATGACAGTGAAGTGCTAAATTCAAGCTTTGTGCATCTAATAAAGTTTAGTGCTAAAAATCCCCGCCTTCGCAAAGCGGCAAACCGTTAGCGGCAAGCATTGACAGCGACCCCGCAAGACAAAACGGGAAAGCCGAAAACCGACCAAAGTAGGCAGACAAATAAAGGGAATAAACAATGGCAAAAGCAAAAGTTTTCATCGTTCCACAGGAATACAAAGCGAAATACAAAGTATTCTTCGTTGACCAATCCTACAAAGAGAAAAATGCTGACATCATCAAAGGCGGTGAATTGGTTAAGCAGGAGTATCAAGCAGATGTAAAAGTATTCATCGTTAATCAAGAGTATAAGGCTGACATTAAGATTATGCGGAAAAATTTTCCAAGCTAATAATGGAAACAAACTATTATATGGTTCGTGCGATGACTTCAAGCGAACAGGACTTTAAAGCATTTTTTGACAACAGTGTAGTTGCCGTTGGTTGGAGTGAAATTGATTTTTCACAATACGCTTTTGACAAATCGGAAGAACTTGCTGAAGCAGTGGAGAAAGTGTATTACAACTCCGACAATGTTTTTGCCCCGACTGTCAGCAAGAAATTGAATGAAGTAAGACGGTTTCACAATATCCAAAAGGGTGATTTCATAATCATTCCGTTTTACAATGCAATCCGTCTTGCTGTTGCAGACGACAAAATTCTCTATGACGAAAGCGCATACGACTTAGACCTTTCTAATCAAAGAAAAGTGCAGTATGTTCGTTCGGGGGACAACTTCAAGACCATTCCGAGAGACGTTCTTTCCGAAGCTTTACAGAGGCGACTTAGAGTGAGGGGTTCTACTGTTTCTGACCTTTACGAGTTTAAGGACGAAATTGAAAAACTATTCAGCAAAGACGCATATACTTGGACATCAGACTTTGAAGAGAAAGAAACTAAACTCAAAGACAGCTTTAAGGAGAAACTGATTGGTAAAATCAAGTCTGGTAAGACCAATTTAAAAACTGGCGGCATTGGACTTGAACATTTAGTGCAAGAATTGTTACAATGTGAGGGTTACAAAGCGGAAGTTTTAGCCAAGACCGCTTTTCAGTTTGGCGATGCTGATGTTTATGCTGTAAAGTCCGACAAGTTTCAGGAAACCAAAATTCTTATTCAAGTTAAACATCACAACGGCTACACAGACGACTGGGGACTTCAACAACTTGACGAGATAAAGAAAAACTCGGAACATAACGACCATAAGTATGCTCTGATTACAAGTGCAGCAATTAGCGATAGCGTGAGAAATATTGCAGACGAGAAAGGAATTATTGCGATTGATGGCAACGAACTTTCTGACTGGATACTTGAAAACTTGAGCAAACTTTCAGCAGAGACAAAAATTAAATTAGGTATAAGTGCAGTGCCACAGTTCTCCGATTGACAGTATGCCAGCCGCTAACAAGGGCTTGCCGCAAGCGGGGCGACAGTGCTTAATTGAAGTTTTGTGCTTTCTATTTACATTCGTGCTTGCCGACAGGTTAGTGCTTCTAAGCCCCGCCTGACGGCAAGCCCCGAACCGTTAGCGGCAACTTTATATGGGTGTGTCGCTTTAACCCTTTGTTTTTTATTTTATAGTTTTAGTTTTGACCTTCTTAAATTACATTTTATGACTGACGGACTGCCTGATTCATTTGCTGACCTTAATCTTATTTTTACACCTGACAATGAAGGTTGTGTTCTTTGCAATAAAGAAGACTTATCCTGTCATAACAATTGGATTTCTTCATTTGACGGTCAAGAGTATAATGTTCATATTTCCACTAACACTACAAGGACAAAGTTTCATGTTTCTGCTGTTTTAAACCCTTCTACTGTTTCTCCCTTAGACATTGATGCCAATTTTAAAGACGAAAAAGCTGCTGCAAGATTTGTCTGCAAAAACTTTTTAGGATTTAAGTGTGTTTAGCAATAGCCCATACCAAATCTGCAACATCATTTGCATGTATAACACTATTATCATTTATCACCATAAATGGGACATGTTTTACACCAAATTTGTTCATGACAGATATTAACTCTTCATCTGTGTCAAACTTGACAATTTCAAAATAGCTTTCTGGTAATCTACTTTTTGCAATACCGCCATACATCCTGCAAGGACTACATCCTTCTTTACTATAAAACTTAATCTTCTTTTCTGACATCTTTCTCAACTTCATTACATTTAACAGATTAAAAACTTAAAAACATGAACAATCCATATTGTCCAAAATGTGACAAAAACACAGACAACGTGGTCATGTTTTTAGTGTTATTGACACATCGGTAACTGACAAAGTTCATTTAATTAGTATTAAACGATAGTTTTACCACCGATTGCTAAAACTCTAGTTTGAGCAGCAATACAAACAGTTTCTGCTTGGTTGACAGTAAGACCCTTTAACACTTGTAGGACTTCTTCCACTTTTTGACAAATTATTTCTTGTTCTGACATTTTTTTATATTTAATTACATTTGTATGAATAAACCAAGCAATTATGATTTCTAAAAGAGTGATAGAGTTATTCCAAACAGGATTAAACGAGTTTGACAAAGAACTTGAAGACTACAAAAAGGACAACAAGATTGATAAACCTATCTTTCACCATTATCTTACTACTTTATGGTTAATTCCTCCTTATTTAAGTGAGGAAGGTGTCTACATTGACCCTAAAACACCAGACTTTATTAAAGAGCGATATAGACAAATTTACAACAGTGCAGTTATTCAAGCATCTAAATCTTAACAAAGTTCTTTGTAAACTCACACCAAGCATCAAACAGTGCTTTTGGTGGACAGACAAATGTTCCTAATCCTTCAAATTCAAAAGTTACCCATTCTGTATTGGGTATAATTATTAGCGGGTTTTGTTTTTGTTCTGACATAATGTAATTATTTCGACCTACATGTTTGATAATTAAAGCAGCCGCTAACATTGGTTTGGCAAAATGGGGGTGGTAACACTCCTTTTGCTTATTTTCTGTTATATTCGACTGTTGGCTTAACTAATGGAGGTTGGTCTATTTTTTGCCCCCACTTCGCCAAGCCAAATCTCGATGTAGCGAAATCCCTCCGGGCTTTCGCTACATCAGGAAGGCGGCTTTGCATAGATGCACGAAGCCCTACGGGACTTCGTACATCAAGCGGTTTTACGAAACGTAAAACGCTTCGCAAAGCCGCCTTCCTGTTACCTGCAAGGCTATGACGACCGACATTGCTAACATTAATCAGACAAATAAAAGACAAAATAATCCACCCACATTTTAGCACATTTGGTTTTGCCCGACACACAAATCAAAGCTTCGCAAAACCAAAAGAGCTAAAATTTCCCTCCCACACCGACATTCAAAATGCTAACTATAGTATGTGGCACACGTTGCATACTAAAGGTAGCTTTGCACTTTCAATGTTGGTATGACAAAAAAGAAAATTCTTATAGCATTTGGAGACAAAGTAAGAGAACTCCGCAAAGAAAAAGGGCTTTCACAAGAAGAACTTTCCTTCAAGGCTGATTTGCATAGAACCTACATTGGAATGATTGAAAGAGCTGAAAAAAATATCACTCTGACAAACATTGAAAAAATTGCAAAAGCACTTGATGTTAAAGTAAAAGACCTTTTTGATGAAACCAGATAAAAAATACATAACAATATCAGACAACTTAAAGCACATTACAAAACTAATTGACGAGTTGGTTTTGCTTCCAAGATTGAAAGCACTTGAGTGGTCACAATTGACAAAGCAAACTCCCAATATGAAAATCGGTTACCCTGGACAACACTTAGCGAGCCTTGTTGTTGGTATGGTTGGAAGTAAAACTGGTGCAAGGGGACACGACATAGTTGACGGTTCAGAAGTTAAATCTTGCAGTAGAGTGGATGCTTCTGATAAATGTAAAGATTGCGGAGAAAAATTGTTACGAACAGAAACACTTTGCCCTGTTTGTGGTTCGGACAATATCGCCCGAGACAATACCTCTAAATGGCTTTTCACGATACGAAGTGAAGCGGACTTAAAATTACTTACACAAAATGTTAAGAGAGTTTTACTTGTTTTAGCTGACTATCCTAACTTCGATAAAGACGACTACGAAGATATAAGATTTCAAGTTTTTGAAATTTGGACTAACTCCCCAAGATGCAAAGCGTTCAAGGCGACTATGATTGACTATTACAAAAATGTTTATTTATCCCATAAAAAATTGGATGGTGCAAAAACACCTGCACCTCAAAATTTTTGGCCTTACGATTACAGATTTTATAAATGTAATCCGATTAAAACATTTTCTTGCTTAGTAAAAAACGCAAATACAAAACCTAAAATAGTTATTGAAACTTATGTTGAGCCGGCAACTGACAGGTCTGCACTTCCTTCTGAAATTATGCCGACACAACTAGCCAAAAAGGAAGAATTTATAACAATGATTGGTAAAGCACCTGAAAAAGCCATTAAGAAAAACCTTGTAAAAGGTAAGTCTTACAATGATTTTTTGAAATTAGTAAAAGATGAACGGTTTTCCCTAAAGGCAGTTTTAGAATTTATGCCAACTATTGATGAAGACCTAAGAGAGTTTTTACCGATTAGACCTGCGAAACCTTTTAGCATAGCTACTAAGCACGTTAGACGCTAATCAAAGTTTTCAATGGATTAGTAATACTTTCCACTCTCTCCTTAACCACTTTTATATATTCTTCACTTGCATCGAATGTAATGTAATTTCTTCCAGCCATTTCCGCTGAAATAGCGGTAGAACCACTACCAGCAAATGGGTCAAGAATTAAATCTCCTTCATTGCTACTTGCATCAATTAATCTGCGAATTAACTTAATTGGTTTCTGCGTTTTATGAAATCTTTGTTCAGAATAAAAATCTATATCTCTCCAAACATCTGTAAACCCCATTTGCGGGTTGAATGTTTGAGACAACTTTTCATAAGGGTATTCAAATGATAATACCTCCTGTAATTTTAACCATAGCTCAAGTGTTGGAACTTGTTCACATACGTTTTCGCCTGTATAAATGCTCCACATTCCACCGCCATTACTTTTGACACCTAATCTCTCATTTATTTCCTTAGAACTTAATCCTAATTCCTTTTGTCTTTTTTTAAGTAATTCCTTTATAAATGGCTTGCTATCCTTGACAATCATCAAAATTGTTTCGGTTACATTTGGAAATATTTTATAATTTTTTGTTGCACGACCTGAAACAGAACGCATTCCTTTATCCAAAATAATTTGTTGTCTTAGTTCTAGTCCATATTTTTCTAAATGCGGAACCAATAATGCAAGTGTTCTAAAATAACCGAACAAATAAAAAGTTCCACCTTTCCTTAAAACATTTGCAGTTTCAGAAATCCATTCAAGTGACCAAGCGACATAATCAGCTTCAGTTCTCCATTGATAATCCCAACTTTCTCCAATGACTTTCCAATATGGCGGGTCAGCAATAACTAAATCGACAGTTTCTGCTTCGACTTTTTTAAGTTCTTCGACACAGTCACCGTGTATTATTTTCTTTATTTCTTTCATTTCTGTTTGCTAATTATAGTATGCAAATCTACGACCATTATTTCGACCGTGCAAATCATTTCGAAAAATATTTTTCAACAATTTCAAATGTAATGAAAATGCCAACGCATTTGGCGGCACATTTGCATTTTTTTCAACACACAATCCCCCTAAAAAATGCAAAAGAGCCACCAAGCAATCGCACAAAGACACAGCGACCTTGAAACAGTAAACCTTCGACAGACAAGAAAGCCCAGCAGGTAACAGCGGTTTGGCAAAAGTGGCGGTTCAGTGCTTCGTATGACAGTTTTTCGTATAATTGTAGTTCGGTTCTTCGTATGAAGTTTTGTGGTAAAAATCGCCACCTTCGCCAAGCCGCAAAACGTTATGCCTCACCTTAAAACCAAGTCGAAACCAGACAACTGATAGAAAAGGTTTTGTAATTGGTGGACGTATTGCAGACGATTTTCGCCTCTTATATTTTTAATTGGTAAAAACCATTGCCCTTGTGAATTATACCAACAAAACCAAAATTCAGTTTTATTGCTTTTCACGGCTTTATCATTAATCCAATCATATCCGTATGATGGGGACAGATGGAAACGGTAATCATCATTTACCCAATTTGACCAAAAATTGTTTTCAATTTGCCTTTCTCCGGGTGGAACTTTTTGAAACTCGATAGGTTGAAAATCGGGTGATTGGTTACGCCTGAATTTCAACATTATTTCTTCCGTAAGCGCAATAGGTTGATATTCTTTTGTTTGCTCCCAAATGTCAAAAATTGACCTTGCATCTATTTTGACCATTACACCATCGCGCATTAAATAATTACCGACACGTAAATCGACAACGGATAAAGGCGAAGGCATAACATTCGTTTGCCGCAAGTGGGGGGTTAGTGGTTCATTCATAATTTCTGCATTTAATTAAGTTTAGTGGCGGTTTGAAATTTAGTGCTTCGATTGCCCACCTGACGGCAAGCGAAAACACGTTATACGACACCCCTGAACGCCACCGCACATTCAAGCACATTTGGTTTTTCCAACCGCACAAATCCTACACAAAAAACCAAAAGAGCTTGAATTTTTCCAACGCACCCAAAAGAAATCAACCTGAACCGCAAAAAAAGTCGACAAACTATTTCACAAAATTGAAACTTTGACTACTTTTGGACAAGAAATTGTCAATACAAAAATATGTCAATAAATATGACTTCTTTCGGTGAAACTATCAAGCAACTGCGGTTAGACAGAAAACTAACCCAAAGAAATGTTGCAACTTTGTTAGACATTGACACGTCCGTCCTTTCAAAATACGAGAAGAACAAACGTCAACCGTCCGAAGAACAAATCGAAAAATTTGCAGAAATATTTAATGTGGATAGCACCACATTGAAATTTGAAGTTGTGACAGACAAAATTGCCAATCAATTCGTTGAAGATAACATCGATTCTAAAACGGTAAGAGTAGCGGAAGAAAAGGCAGAGTACATAAAACTAAAAAAGAAAATTTCTTAAATAAATATAGAAATGGCAAAAACATTTTCACAAGTAAAGTTAGAGTTTGATAAAAAATATTCGACTGCAATAGAGTTCGATAATTTTTTGCCGGAACATTTGACTGTTACAAAGAAAACAACACTAAAGAAAAAAAACGGAAGCAATAACGAGCAATATTATAAATGGCAGTTTTTTTATTCTTTGGTTTATTCGGGAATGTACTCTAAAGATTACATTGGAACAGAAGTATATTTTCCAAAAGGAAATAAAAACTCTGCACCTATAAAATTTGATGGAGCAATCTTTGACGACACAAATTGGTTTGAACACTACAAAGATTATCATAACAACAAAAGCCAAGAAGCACTTGATTGGTTGAGAAATCACATCATCGCTGTAATAGAAATCAAAAAAGAAAACAGCAAAGACGTTGAAACTGTTTGGAATCAACAACTAAAACCTGCATTAAAGGAATCTGAAAACGATTTTTGCCTTGGAATTTTATACGATACCGAAAGACTGTACCTTTTCAAAAAACAAGAAGGTAAATTTTTACGTTTAAATGAAGGATATAATACTAAAAAAGAAGCAAGTCAGACTAAAGACTTACAACTTCATTTAACTGATTCATACAATACAATTCCAACATACGAACAGTTATACCAAAAAATTTATCACCCCAAAATAGACCGAAGTAAAAGGACTATTGACGATTTAGAAATAATAAGTGGGGTTTATAGTACCCAATTAACAGATGGTATTTCTGCAATTTTGCGAACAATGGACAAAGTAAGTTTGAAAAACCAAAGAGGTTATGAAATACTTATCCAAATTATCGCATTAAAAATATATGACGAGAAACGAAGTGCAAAAATCAGTTCTTTTCTTGATTGGTATAAATCAGATTCAGAAAAAGAACGTTTGGACTTGTTGTTTTTTGTAACTGACAGAGAGCGAAATTATATTGATTTATCTGATGACGAAATTCAGTCTTTCATTGATAGAATGAGAGAATTATATAATGAAGCATCTCAAGAATATCAATTTATTTTAAAGCGTGATGACAGAGAAACAATAGTTTGGGAAAAAGAAGAACACATAAAAATAATTGCTGAAATCGTAGAACAATTTCAAGATTACAGTTTTGTCAAATCTCATAAAACAGATTTATACCAAATCGTTTTTCATAAATTCGCAAGCGAATTTTCTAAAGCAGAAAAAGGACAGTTCCTTACCCCTATTCCAATTATTGATTTTTTGGTACAAATTGTAAACCCAAGAAGTACGGAGAAAATAATTGACCCAACATCAGGAATTGCGGATTTCCTTTCTGTTTCCTATGTCAATTCCGAATCTAAATTAGACGATAACAACATTTATGGATTAGACAACGATGAGCAAATGGTAATGCTTGCTCAGCTTAATATGCTCTTGAATGGTGACGGAAACGCAAGACTAAAACACAAACCTGATTTAGGTTCTATCATTTGGAAATTTGATGACCGAGATAATTTAGTTGAGCTAAATTCCAAATTACACAAAACAGGAAATTGGGATAATTGGAAAAATCAAACAAAACTCAAAAAATTTGATGTCGTTCTCACAAATCCACCATTTGGAGAAGATAGAGCATTTGAACCCAAAGATTCTAAAGAAAAAGAACTTATTGAGTGCTACGAAATGTGGAATTTGTACGGAGGAAAGAAGGTTGATTTAGGGGTTGTTTTTTTAGAAAACGCATACCGAATTTTGAAAGAAAATGGAAGAATGGGGATTGTGTTATCTAATTCAATTGCATCAATTGACACACATAAACAAGCAAGAAAATGGCTAATGGATAAAATGAGGATAGTTGCCATTTTCGATTTACCTGCAAATGTGTTTGGAGAAACAGGAGTAAACACTTCTGTTATTGTTGCCTATAAACCGAAAGAAAAAGAATTAGCAAAACTTAAAGAACAAAATTACCAAGTCTTTTTCAGAGGAATTGACAAAGTTGGTTACGAAGTAAAAACCAGTAAACGTGTAAAATTTTTCTCACCAATTTACAAAGTCAATTATGAAACATTTGAAACGGTAATTGATGATGAAGGTCGTGTTGTTTTAGACGAAGAATTTTCACAAACAATTCAGCATTTCAAAGAATGGTGCAAAGGACAGGAAAAAACACTTCAAGATCTATTCATAAAAAAGAAATAAAATGAACAACAGTTATATAAGAATACCAGAATCAATATCTATAAAAAGCATTGAGGAAAAGGGATTTACCTTATCTTCTTCTCAATATATGGATTTGATTATGCCGAACAATAACTTTAAACTTGTTGGAGATTTCTTATCTCGTCCATTGAAAAGAAGTGATTTAGGAGTTGAAGTTGGAAGCATTAACTATATTAACCAATCGCCTTTTTACTTTTTACGAACGAAAGCACTTCAATCCTATTCTTTTTTACCTGAAATTACTTCAGAATCCACATTGCCAGTAATGCCAAGTGTTTTTGTAAAACAGAACTTAAAAGAAGGAGATTTGCTGATTTCAAAGGACAGCAATATTGGAGAGATTGTAATTTTAGATAAAGATTATCCAAACATTATGACATCCAGTGCCATTTATAAATTACCTGTAAATGAGCATAAATATTATTTACTTGCTTTCATTAAACATCAAATATTCAGAGAGCAATTAGATTTTATGGTTCCTAAAGGAGCAACAATCCGACACGCAAAAACAATATTTTTGGATTGTAAAATTCCTATTCCAAATAAAAACAGAGAAGAAACTATAAAATTTGTTGAAGTGCTTACACAAGCAATTGTCAACAAAGAAAAATTGATACAGCAAAGACACAATCAAATCCTTGATTCAATTAAACTTGAACTGACTAATAATCAGAAAAAAAATCAATTCAGATTTGAATATCCAAGTTTGAATGAATTAGAGTTGAATAATCGTCTTGATGCTACTTATTACTCTGAAAAGCACAAGTCTTTAATGTTTCCAACTTTAAATTATAAAAATGGTAGTTTACCATTAACAGAACAAGGATTGGAACTCAAACCAGGTCCAAGTTTAGAAATAAGACTGTTAGGAACAAGAATTGACTGTGATAAATATATTAATGGGTTTTATAGATTAGTAACACCAAAGCAAATATTAAATAACGGAACTGTAAAGAACTATGAATATATAGGAACACCTAAAGAAATTCCAACGATTCAATATGGAGATATTTTGTTTGGCGAGAGCGGAACAGGGAGAAGTATGGTATATTTAGATGATAACAAAAATACAATTAACAACGCTCACGCTCATATTCTAAGACCAATCAAGGGTAAATGTTCTTTAAATAAAGCAATTACTGTTCGTTGTATTATGCAGTATTATAAGGAAATAGGAATTATAGACTGTATAACCGTTGGTGGTTCAGGAGGACATTTATCACCATCATATTTTGATAGAGTTTATATTCCATCTTTTCCAGAAGAAATACAGAATAAAATAGCTCAACTATACCATAATCCGAAGGTTAAATACAAATTTGAGAAGTGTAATACAAGTAACTTCTTAGATGCAGATACAAAATATAATGAGCAAGCAGGAATATATGAACTTGATAAAACTGCGACTTTTTTAAAGGAAAAACTAAATTTAGCAATTGATAATATTGTAAATGACAAAGCTGTAAATATTGGGTTTAGTTAATCCCGACAATTTGGTAGCACATTTGCATTTTCCCAACCGCACAAAGCCAATAAAAAATGCAAAAGAGCTACCAAACCAACGCTAACTGACAAACGAAATAAATAAAGGGGCGGTCGTATAACAAGGGTTTTGCAAAAGAGCGGGTTAAGTGCTAATTTCAGCTTTTGTGCTTTCTATCCGCAAAACCATTTTTATTTGCTTAAAAAATGTAAATTAGCAAATAAAAAATGGTTTTGCTAACCGTAGTGCTGAATTGAACTTTTGTCCTTTCTAATCCGCTCCTTCGCAAAGCCCCGAACCGTTGCCTGCAAGCTTAGGACAAAACCCGCAAAAACAAAATTTGTATCTTTGCAACATAAAAGGAAGATAAATAATGGCTAAAAAGAACCAATCAACAAGGTTGACAACCCAACATAAAAAGTCCCAAGGTGTAGTAGGTATCTTTGGGGAAAATGCCAAATTACACGACTTGACTGTCGGTGAAATATCAAATCTTGTAATTACTCAACTGCAAGAAGAATATCCGCAATTGACGTTTCAATATAAAACGAGCATAAGAAAGGAAGAAATAAACGAAGCCTTAAAGAAAATTGACCCCGAATTGGGACAAACTCTTTTTGTTCCAAATTCAAGCATCAAACCAGATGGTGGCATAATTGAAGTAAAAGACGATAGCGGTGAATGGAGAATTGTTTTAGTTTCAGAAGCCAAACATCAAGGCAAAGACATTGAAAACATTAAGAAAGGACTACAAGTTGGCACAGCAGAAAATCAGGACTTAATGGCTGCTGGGAATGCAATTGAAAGGTCGCATAAAAACATATCAGAAATCGCTAACTATATGCTTTCTGAATCTCATTTTCCTTATGTCCTATTCTTAGAAGGTTCAAACTTTTTGACAGAAACAATTTCAATTAAACGACCTGACGGAAGAATTGTAACACTTGAATATAACTCAGGTATGTTGAACAGGTTAGATAGATTAACTGCGGCAAATTATGGAATGCCGATTAACACTAATCTTTGTGTAAATAAATTTGTGAAGCACAAAGACAAAACAATAATGCTTCAAGCCACATCTATTTACACGCAAGGAAATGGTGAAAAGTGGAACAACAAAGAAATGTTTGAAATAATGCTTGATATTTCAAAAACATCTCTGAAAATTTTAGGAAGTGATTTGTTCAATCAAATTACAAAAAAGTAAAAATATATGGCAAGGAACGCAACAAATAAATTACTGCAACAAGCTAAAAAATCAAAAAGCGATGAGTTCTATACTCAACTTTCTGATATTGAAAGTGAATTGCAACACTATAAAAATCATTTCAAGGATAAGGTAGTTTATTGTAATTGTGACGATGCCCGTATTAGCAATTTCTTTAAATATTTTGCTGACAATTTCAAAGAATTAGGACTAAAAAAACTAATTGCTTCTTGTTACCAAGAGCAAAAGATTGATTTATTTAATACAGAAAAAACTGAAAACGGCTTTTTCTTTGAATACACAGGTCAAGAAGGCGAAACGTCCTCACCAAATTCAAACGATATTATTTATTTTAAAGGTAATGGCGATTTTCGTAGTCCTGAAAGTATTGAATTATTAAAGCAATCAGACATTGTAGTTACAAACCCTCCTTTTTCGTTATTCAGAGAATATGTAGCCCAATTAGTAAAGTATGACAAGAAATTTTTGATTATTGGCAATATTAACGCAATTACATACAAAGAGATTTTTAAACTTATCAAAGAGAATAGGGCTTGGTTAGGAATAAATCTTGGAAGGGGTGTTTCAGGCTTCATTGTTCCTGAACACTATGAACTTTATGGCACAGAAGCAAGAATAGATAGTTTAGGAAATAGAATTGTATCGCCAAACAATTGCTTGTGGCTGACAAACTTGGACAACTTCAAGAGACACGAAGACATTGAACTAACAAGAAAATACTTTGGACACGAAGAAGAATTTCCAAAATACGACAATTATGACGGCATAAATGTTGACAGAACAGAAGACATTCCGTTTGATTACGATGGACATATAGGAGTTCCAATTACATTTCTACATAAATTTAATCCTGACCAATTTGAACTAATTAAATTCAGGAAAGGAAACGATGACAAAGACTTATCAATAGGTGGAAAATGCCCTTATTTTAGAATATTAATCAAAAATAGACGAGTAAAAAGTATATCACAAGACGACAGAAAGAAAGCCAGCAGGCAACAAGGTATTGCCAAAAGCGGGGCTGAAGTGCTTCTATGAAACATTTGTGCAAGGTTCAACATTCGGAATTCTAATGAACTTTTGTGCTAAAAATCCCCGCCTTCGGCAATACCCAATCGTTATCTGACATTCCCCATTTTTCCGCAAGAAAATAATTTCTCGTGCTAACGGGAGTGCCACCCGACAACAACTCTTGTTAAATTTGCCACGGCTCATTGAAAGACCC
>JGI26523J50269_1000288_pt1 | contig 37022 bp, 44 predicted proteins | sample ThiBio_inoc_biof_FD_50269 | JGI IMG/M metagenome (IMG submission 50269) | reverse complement strand
GCGCTGACGATGCCGGCGGTGACGGTCTGCCCGACGCCGAACGGATTGCCGACCGCCAGCACCCAGTCACCCACCTTGAGGCTGTCGGGTTCGGCAAAGGTGATCGCCGGCAGGTCGCCAGCATCGATTTTCAGCACCGCCAGATCGGTCTCCGGATCGGAACCGACTACGCGAGCGGGTACGGTCTTGCCGTTGGCCAAGGCCACCTGGATTTCGTCGGCGGCTTCGACAACGTGCTGATTGGTGAGGATGTAGCCGTTTGGACTGATGATCACGCCCGATCCCAGATTGGATACTTCGCGCGGGCGTGCATCCAGCCGGTCGCCAAAAAAATAGCGGAAGATCGGATCCTGCAGGGCAGGGTGGGCCGGGCTGCTGACTTTTTGCTGCGTGAAGACGTTGACCACCGACGGAATCACTTTCTGTGCTGCCGGGGCAAAGGATTCGACGGGTGTGAGCGTACGGCTGGCGGATTGCGCAGCCTGCTGGATGGTCAGGCTCGGTGCGGGTGTCTGCCAGCGCAGAAGATCGGGTTTGAACAGAGCGATGATGAACAATACGCCAAGTGCCACAGTGGTGGTTTGAGCGAAGAGCAACCAGAGTTTGCGTATATGCATTTCGATTAAATTCAGAGACTTGGCGTAATTTTACGGCTGGACAATTATAGCCTAGCGTGGGTGGCGATTGCTCTTTAGCTGCGACGGGCTTCCGGTGAGGGCGGCAATTTGGTTAGAATGCCGGTTTTATCGCAACACGTTCAGGTTAGGGAAACATGAGCCAGGAAGCCGATGGGCAAAAAGTGGACACACGTAAACGAAAATTCCTGATCGCCGCGACCAGCGCCGTTGGAGGGGTCGCCGTGGCGGGAGTGGCTGTGCCGCTGGTGATGAGCATGCTGCCGAGCGCGCGCGCCAAGGCTGCAGGCGCGCCGGTGGAGGTGGATATCAGCAAGATTGAGCCCGGCATGCTGCTGACGGCTGAATGGCGCGGCAAACCGGTGTGGGTCGTCAATCGCACCAAGGAAATGCTCGACCTGCTGGCCAAGCATAACGACAAACTGGTCGATCCCAACAGCGAGCAGCCCCAGCAGCCCGAGTACTGCAAAAATGCCACGCGCTCGATCAAGCCGGAATTCCTGGTAGCGGTCGGCATCTGCACCCACCTCGGTTGTTCGCCCACCTACCGCAAAGAAGTCGGCGCAGAAGATCTGGGTGCAGACTGGCCGGGCGGTTTCCTGTGTCCCTGCCATGGTTCGCGCTTCGACCTGGCCGCCCGCGTATTCAAGAACGTGCCGGCCCCGACCAATCTGGTAATCCCGCCTCATCAATACCTCAGTGCCGGCAAGATACAGATCGGTGTGGACGCAAAAGGAGCCTAAAAGAATGTCTGCCCTGCAAAAAATGATGGGTTGGGTCGATGACCGCTTTCCCCTCACCGCTACCTACAAGGCGCACCTGTCCGAGTACTACGCGCCCAAGAACTTCAACTTCTGGTACTTCTTCGGCTCGCTGGCGCTGCTGGTGCTGGTGATGCAGATCGTCACCGGCATTTTCCTGACCATGAACTACAAGCCGGACTCGGGGCTCGCCTTCGCGTCCGTCGAGTACATCATGCGCGACGTCGATTGGGGCTGGCTGATCCGCTACATGCACTCGACCGGCGCCTCGATGTTCTTCGTCGTCGTCTATCTGCACATGTTCCGCGGCCTGATGTACGGTTCCTACCGCAAGCCGCGCGAACTGATCTGGATCTTCGGCGTGCTGATCTATCTGGCGCTGATGGCCGAAGCCTTCCTTGGCTACCTGCTGCCGTGGGGTCAGATGTCCTACTGGGGTGCGCAGGTGATCGTCAACCTGTTCTCCGCCGTGCCTTTCATCGGTAACGATCTGTCGATCTGGATTCGCGGCGACTACGTGATTTCGGATGCCACCCTGAACCGCTTCTTCGCCTTCCACGTCATCGCGTTGCCGCTGGTGCTGATCGCGCTGGTGGCGGTGCACCTGGTGGCGCTGCATGAAGTCGGCTCCAACAACCCGGACGGCATCGAGATCAAGAAGAAGAAGGACGCCAACGGTATCCCGCTCGACGGCATTCCCTTCCACCCGTATTACACGGTGAAGGACATCGTCGGCGTGATCGTCTTCCTGATGGTCTTCTCGGCAATCGTGTTCTTCGGTCCCACGATGGGCGGCTACTTCCTGGAGTCCAACAACTTCATCCCGGCCGACCCGCTGAAGACTCCGCCGCATATCGCGCCGCTGTGGTACTTCACGCCGTTCTACGCCATTCTGCGCGCAGTGCCGCCGATGTTCGGCTCCCAGTTCCCTGGCGTCGTGGCGATGGGCATGTCGATCGTGCTGATCTTCTTCCTTCCCTGGCTGGACCGGGGCAAGGTCAAGTCGATCCGTTACCGCGGCCCGATCTACAAGATCATGCTGGCCCTGTTCATCGTGTCCTTCGTGGGCCTCGGCTACCTTGGCCTGCTGCCGCCCTCTCCGGTGGCGACGATTATTGCCCAGACCTTCTCAGTGATTTACTTCCTGTTTTTCCTGTTGATGCCCTGGTATACCTCGATTGACAAAACCAAACCGGAACCGGAAAGGGTGACTGGCTAAAATGAAACGCTTGAAGAATTTTATTCTCCTGTTGATCGCGGTGCCTGTCATCGCTTTCGCCTCCGAGGAAGGACCAAGTCTGGACAAGGCGCCCGTCAACCTGTCCGACCAGGCGTCCCTCCAACGCGGCGCACGCATGTTCGTGAACTATTGCCTCAATTGCCACAGCGCTGTCTCCATGCGTTACTCGCGCATGGAGGATCTTGGGTTGACCGAAAATCAGATCAAGGAAAATCTGATGTTCGCGGCCGAAAAGCCCGGTGAGACCATGACGGTTGGCATGGACAAGAAAGAGGCCAAGAACTGGTTCGGCTCCGCTCCGCCCGACCTCAGCGTGATCGCCCGCGCACGCGGCTCCGACTGGCTGTATACCTATCTGCGCAGCTTCTATCGTGACGACACGCGCCCTACCGGCTGGAACAACGTCGTGTTCCCCAAGGTGGCGATGCCGCACGTGCTGTGGAGCCTGCAGGGTGAGATGGTTCCGGTCATGAAGAAGGAAGGCGAGCATGAAGTGATCGAGCGCCTCGAACTGGCCAAGCCCGGTAGCGTGACCCTGGCCGAATACGACGCCATGGTCGGCGATCTGGTCAACTACCTGACGTGGATGGGCGAGCCCGCACAACTCGAACGGAAACAGCTTGGACTGTTCGTGCTGGCCTTCCTGGCGTTCTTCTTCGTGGTGGCCTATTACCTGAAGAAAGAGTTCTGGAAAGACGTTCACTGAATCTGGTCTAGCCGTTCGCCAACAGCCGGACTGTGTCCGGCTGTTGGCGTTTTAAGCCTTAAACACACGCAATACTTGCAACACGAGAGGGAGCCCCCGCCATGATGACCCTGTATTCCGGCAGTACCGACCCCTACAGCCATCGCTGCCGCATCGTCCTGTTCGAAAAGGACATGGATTTCGAAGTCATCGATGTGGACATGCACAACAAGCCGGAAGAAATTGCCAGCATCAGCCCCAGCGGCAAGATGCCGGTGCTGGTCGAGCGCGACCTGATCCTGACCGAATCCAACATCATCAACGAATACATCGACGAGCGTTTCCCCCATCCGCAGCTGATGCCGCCGGATCCGGTCATGCGTGCCCGTGCCCGCCTGGTGCTGTTCAATTTCGAGCACGACCTGTTCACGCACGTCAACACGCTCGAACATAGCCTCGGCAAGGCCTCGGACAAGGCGCGCCAGGAAATCCGCGACAGCCTGTCGCAGCTCACGCCCATCCTCACCAAGCAGAAGTACCTGATGAACGACGAGTTCTCCATGCTGGATGTGGCGATCGCCCCACTGCTTTGGCGCCTCGAGCATTACGGCATCGAGCTGCCGAAAGTGGCCGCACCGGTGCTCAAGTACCGCGAACGCCTGTTCAGCCGTCCCGCCTTTATCAATGCGCTGACGCCCACCGAAAAGGCGCTGCGCAAGTAAGCGGGCAGGGCGGGTGGCCGAGATTTCAACCAAGCCGTACCTGATCCGCGCACTGTACGAATGGTGTGTGGACTCGGGTTATACCCCGCAGTTGCTGGTGGCGGTCGATGCGCGTACGCGCGTGCCGCCCGGTTTCGTCAAGGACGGCCAGATCGTGCTGAACGTCAGCGCCGGCGCAACCCGGAATCTGACGATGGACAACGACTGGATCCAGTTTTCCGCGCGCTTCGGTGGTGTCTCGCATGAAATATCCATACCGGTAGACCGGGTGGCAGCGATTTTCGCGCGCGAGAATGGACAAGGTCTGCATTTCGAGCCGGTCGATGCACCCGAGCCACCCGAGCAGACACCGCCGCCCGTCCCGGACGAATCGTCCGCACCACCCAGAGGCAAACCCTCGCTCAAAGTCGTCAAGTAATCGCTCAATCGGGCGCGCGGCATCGCTATAATGTCGCCCGTCGCCGCTTTAGCTCAGTTGGTAGAGCAACCGCCTTGTAAGCGGTAGGTCATCTGTTCGAATCAGATAAGCGGCACCAACAAACATACCAATTAATCATTTAATAACCGGCACTTAGCCGGTTTTTTTGTGTCCCTGCATTGCCCGGATTTTCCCGCGTTTTACCCCGATTTCCCGGGGTTCACTGTGCCACCAGTGTGCCAGATTGTGCCAAAGTTTCTTACCTTACGTAAGGTACTAACTTTTTGATTTAAAAGAAAAATATGGCATTTACATTGACGGAGCGCAACGCGCTCGGCAGAATTGTTGCATGGACGAAACACAAGGAAAAATCAGACATCTATCCCTTGCCCTTACCCAGGCGGCAGGGGCATGGTTTGCCGTTTTTTTCGTCCTGATCGCTGTCGGCGCGGCCGCTACGCTCATCATCGGCGCAGCGCTGGCCGGCGCTTCGCTTCTTATCTTGGCTCACGCCCCTAGCTTTGGGGCGTGGCACATCGAGACCGAGGCCATGGCGCGGGCGTGCGGCTTTCCCGGCTTCCCAGCACCCCGCATCCCCGTAGAGACAGAAAAGAGGTCTTTTGAGCCCGATCTGACCTCGCCTCCACCTCGTCCTATCCCCGCCATCTAAAAGAACTGCGCCACGGCAATCGTGGCGCGTCTGAATGGTTTTAGATGGCGGGGCGCGGCCCTGCCGCTCCCCGTCGGGAGCAGGACATGCAGAAAATTGAAGAGCAGCGCGCCGCCATGCGCACTCGGCTTGAGGCCGCCTTGGGTGTCCGCCTGGGTTTTACGATGGATGAAGCGGCCGCGATCGCCGGCATCTCAAAGAAAGGTTTTTACAACAGCAGCATCGGCTTCAAGGTTGGTGGGAAAAGAAGGGTCGGGGTTGATGACTTGCTTGACCTGGTGGCCCCGCTGAAGGGGGAGTCACGAGCCATCACAAAGCCACGTCAGCCGGCGCCCTCGAAGTCCAGGGGCGCCCCGGCGAAGGCTGAACGTCTCGAAGCGGACCGCCGTGGCTTGACCGTCCGCGAACTCCGCGCGCAACAAGCGATCGAGCTTAGAGACGGGGGTGCGGCATGACTGCGCGTGAGTTCGAGGAAGAAAAAGAAAGGGCGGTCACAATCCGCCGCCGACACCGTCCAAGGAATTACACGGACCTCCCCAACCGCTTGATCGAAGACGAGCGCCTATCCTGGAAGGCGCTTGGCTTGCTGGCATACCTGCTCCATCTGCCCCATGACTGGCGGCTCAACTTGGCTCACTTATCTAGCCGGCGTGCACAACACGGCACCAAAAGAACCGCCACAGCGTCCGCCACTAAGGAAATACAGGAGGCTGGATATCTCAGGATCCAGCACGAGCGTGACGCCAAGGGAAAGTACTCGGCCACCGTCTGGGAAGTCTCCGATGAGCCCGAATTCGATTCCAGTTCAGTCTCTCAGCCGCAGTCTGATTTTCCGCCTGCGGCTTCCCCGCCTCCGGGAAATCCCCCACTACAAACAACAGATCAAAACAAAGGAAATATGACTACTACAAAAGAGCAGCGGGAGAGGACGCCGCCCGCCGATGTCGGTAGTAGTGATTTGATTTTTGATCGATCAATCCAACACCTTGCCCCGGCTCTGCACCGGCTGCTCTCTGGTGTCGACCACAACCTTGCTCAGGCTCTGGTTGATGAGCTGGCTGGCTGTATGCAGCCAGCCAGTGGGGTTGTCATAAAAAACCCAGTGGGTTGGTTGAGGGGGGTGGTGGCCAAAGCGCAGAGGGGTGAGTTCCAGCCCGCGCGGGCGCTGGGCGTGCAGCGCGGCCGCCAGGCTAATGGGCAGGCCGCCTGCCAGCGTGCGGCCTCAGAGGCTGCTGTTAGTCATGGTGTACTGAATACCGAGGCCCTGGAAAACGTGAAGAAGCTTTTGCCCGCCGGCTGCCTCTCGCGGCTCGATCCATCCCGGACGACCTAGGATGTCCTACGGAAACAGGCTGCGGCGCGGGCTTTGGACAACTGGCCTGCCCACAGGCTAAAGCCTGATGGACAGCCTGTGGACGGCTGCTACGCACCCGCCCACAGGTCCGCCAGTTTTCCACAGCGAGCCGGGGCGATGGAAAGGCCGACGACGAGGTCTTAGAAAAAAGCTCAAAGAGGACTCAACTTACTGGCCCTTTGCGTAACCGACGTTCTTATTTGCAACGACCATCGGAACTATAAAAGCGAGGGCAATTCGGGCCATGCGGCAGTAGTATTGCAATACCGTCCTCAGGGCAAATTACATAAGTGACCCTAGGAACTGACACTAGGGAGCTGCATGCAACTACGCCAAATCAAAGTCAGCCACTTCCGGGGCATCGCCACCCTGGATTGGACGCCCTCCAATTCGTTCTGCTGCCTGATAGGACCAGGGGACTCAGGGAAATCCACTGTGCTGGATGCTATCGAGGCGCTGCTGTCCTCCCGCTGGTTCTCATTCACCGAGTCCGATTTCCTGAGCTGCGACACCTCGGCGCCCATCGTGATCGAGGCCACAATTGGCGAGCTGTCGCGCACCTTGAAGTCCGATGAGCGATTCGGACTCTATGTCAGAGGCTGGACCAGCGCCGGAGCCCTTCGCGACGAGCCGGAGGATGACGACGAGCCCGTTCTGACCTTGAGGCTGACGGTGGACGCGACCATGGAGCCCGTTTGGGAGCTGATATGCGACCGCATGGACGATCCGCGAACCCTGTCCAATCGCGACCGGGCGTTGTTTGGCCTGGTCCGACTGGCCGGCGAGGATGCCCGCCACCTCGCCTGGGGCCAAGGATCAGTCCTGTCGCGCCTGACTGGCGACACCGACGAAGCGGCCGCTCGGCTCGCCGAGGCCTATCGCACGGCCCGAGCTAGCGCCAAGCTCGACGAGATCGAATCACTTGCCAATGCGGCCGAAGCTGCCGAGGGATTCGCCAAGGGGCTTGGCGCCTATGTCGAGGGTTCCTACGAGCCAGGCCTCGAACTTGGGCGCTCAGGTTTGTCGTCTGGCTCCATTGCTTTGCATGACGGTGGCGTGCCGCTGAGGTTGGCGGGCTTGGGGTCGCGCCGGCTGGCAACGCTCGCCATCCAAAAATCCGCCATCGCCGAGGGTGCGATTATCCTCGTCGATGAAATCGAGCATGGCCTGGAGCCTCACCGCATCATTGGAGCCATCGCCCAAATCAAAGGGGATCAGACCAAGGCGGCCGCAGACAACAGGCCAATAGGCCATGTGCTTATGACCACGCACTCGGATGTGGCCTTGGGTGAAGCCGGCGAAAACAGCCTACATGTGATCAAGACTACCCGGCCAGACCGCCTTGCCAGCATCACGACTCCTGCGACGCCACAATCGTTCCGCCCGCTGCTTCGCTTCACCCCCAGAGCTCTCTTCGCCCGACGCATCCTGGTCTGCGAGGGCTACACGGAAGTCGGCCTACTACTGGGGTTGAGGGAACATTGGCCGACGCGGCATGGCAACAAGCCGATTGAGCAGTTCGGCGCCGCGATCGCTGATGGCAATGGCGGCGAGGCCTGCACGATGGCCCTGGCGCTGGCCAAGCTTGGATACCTCAGTGCCCTCTACCGCGATAGCGACGATCCGTTGTCCGCCGACCAACAAGCCAAGCTGGCGGCGGCAGGCGTTCCAGTATTCGAATACGGTGGCGGGCTCTACACGGAGCTTGCCATATTCAGCGCCGCGACCGACGCCCGCGTCCAAGAGCTTCTTCAACATGCCCGCGAAGAGCGAGGCGACGATTTTATCGACAACAACCTTGCCGCCAAGATCGACGACCTCAACGTTGAGTCCATCCGCCTTGGCTTTGACTCCTGGGGGCTCCTCTCTGCCAAGAACGGCGAAGAACTCCGCGTGGCCATTTCGGAGGTCGCCGCATCCAAAGGCAAGGAGAAGAAGGACAAGAAACCTTGGTTCAAGGACCAGCGCCTTGGACGTAGCCTCGCTCCATTCGTTTGGAACATCGCTGCCGATGCCCCTGCCTCCCCACTGGCGGTGACGCTTGCAGCCGCCGAGGCTTGGCTGTATGACTAAGGCCCCCAACCTTATCGCCTTGGGCAACGCCGCGATCGTTGCCCCCGCCGGACACGGCAAGACCGAGATCATCGCCAACATCGCGGCTTTGGGACGGCGAGCGCTCATATTGACGCACACCCATGCCGGCGTACATGCCATCCGCTCTCGCATGAAACGCCTGGGAGTTCACCATTCTGCGGTGGCGGTGGACACCATCGCCGGGTGGTGCATGCGGTATGCCCATGCATTCCCCGGCGTCGCCAAGCCGCCGCCAGACACGCCCAAGACAGGAGCAGAGTGGGAACAGCTCTACCAAGGAGCGGCGCTGGCCTTGCAAGTCTCAGCTGTGCGCGAAGTGGTCGTGGCCTCCTACGACCGTATCTTGATCGACGAATATCAGGACTGCGGCGGGGGCCAGCACTCGCTGGCCATCGCCCTGTCTGGAATTGTGCCCACATTGATCTTTGGCGACCCCATGCAGGGCATTTTCGAGTTTGCAGGCGCGACCCTCAAATGGGACAGCGAAATCCATCCGAGCTTTCCGCTTGCGGGCACGCTGAACACGCCCCATCGCTGGAACGGCAAGAATCCTCTGCTTGGGGAGTGGATTGCCGAGACAAGGATCAAGCTCATGAAAGGGGAGGCCATCGACTTGGCCGATCCACGCATCACCTACCGCGAATCCAATGATGCCTTCGACATGGCCACCTTGTTCGAAGGCATCGACGGGAAGGAGGGCAGCTTCGCCGCGATCCACTGCAACAAGCGCATTTGCTACGGACTGGCCAAGGCGGCCAGCGGTGGCTACCAAGCCATTGAGGAAGTCGCAGCGGGTAGGCTCAATGAATTCGCGACCGCTTGGGACAGATCGACGACTGCCGAGCGGCGTCTTCAAGCCATTATTGGCCTGCTGAGCGACTGCTTTCAGCAAAAGGACCTCGCCGAAGGCGAGACCGTCGATCCCGACGAGGCCGAGATGAACTCGGCACTGAGTGAAATCGAGGTGGGTCTCGGAGTTGGCAACGGCGCCGAGGCCGCAGCCCAGTTCCTGAGGCTATTTCGAAAGCGGCCACGCTGGAAACTCTATCGAAGCGAGCTATGGCGCGACGCGGAGCGTGCAGTTAGTGAGTTGGCTGCTGGGCGCGCAAGTACGATGTCCGACGCGGTGGGTAGCATTCGTCAGCGGGTCAGTAACTCAGGCCGCAAGCTACCGAAAAGAACGGTCTCGACCCCGTTACTGCTCAAGGGTCTGGAGTTCGATCACGTGGTCGTGCCAGACGCGTCCCACTTCGCGAAAGAGAGTAAAGCCCAAGCAAAGCTTTTCTATGTCGCGATTTCACGAGCCACGCGGTCGCTGACGATCAGTTCTTCGAGTCGATGGATTACGCTGCCCGTCCCGAATTTTTGACTAATCGATAGAGGTGACATCAGGTTCATGGTGCGCGCCACTGGCGCCAGCAGCCGCACGGCCTAGGGGGCCGGGAACGCAAACTGCTCTGGATCCGCCCGCACCTCAAGGGACCGGACCTCGCCACCGTCATCAACAAGCCTTACCTGGTCACGTGAAGCGGCCGGCAGCTTTGGCGTGCGGCCTTATCGTTAGTGATAACGTTATCTTCAACGATAACCCCGAGCGTAGGCGCCAGCATTTCCCTGGAAGCGGGATCAATGGATGAGAGCGAAATATCCCTAGCAGTTCAAACCCCCGCGATAACGGAGGTACAGAACATGGAAACGGGCGATCTGATTCCCGCCCATCTGGCCATCGGCACCGACTACGGCAAAGCGATCGAACTGCGGATGGCAGTTCGGCAATCCATTGTCGAAAGCTCGCCGCTCTATACCTGCCCAATCTGCGGTGTCCCGGTCTACCTTGTCTCACGTGCGGAGGAGCGCAAATTCTTCTTCCGCCACCAGGTCGAGGACGGGCGATGCCCGGCCCGCACACGAGGGGACATGAGCGAGGAGGAGATCAACGCCCGCAAATACAACGGCGCCAAAGAAAGCCAGGCGCACATCCGCATGAAGGAGATCATCGCCGAGAGCTTGCGCTGTGACCCCCGATTTTCCGAGGTGAAAGAGGAGTCCATCCTAAAGGGCCAGGATCGGGCAGCGTGGCGGAAGCCCGATGTTCAGGCCATCTATGACGGAAGGCCCGTCGCATTCGAGATCCAGCTATCCACAACTTTTCTGCGGGTGATCGCTGAGCGCCGGGCCTTCTACCAGAGGGAAGGTGCCCTGTTGGTTTGGATCTTCAAGTCCTTTGACGCGGACAAGGCCCGCCTCACTCAAGAGGATATTTTCTACAGCAACAACCGTAACCTGTTCCTCGCCAGCGAGGACACGCTTAAGGCTTCCCGAGCAGCGAGCAGCCTCATCCTCGATTGCCGCTGGACCGAACCTTTCCTTGATGGTGGGAAGATCGACACTCGCTGGGCGGGCCGACTCGCTGCCTTCTGGGAATTGGAGATCGATCGAGAGCGGCAGCGTGTCTTTCTTTACGATTACGATCGGCAGGCAGAAGCGCTTCGAGGCAGTGCTGTAGATCAATTCCTTCGCCTGGAATTTGAAGAATTCTGGCTCGCTCGGTCCACATTTGATCCATACGATCAGTCCGTGTGGGGGCGGCTGCAGACGAGGTTCAGAGAGCATGGAATCATCCTGCCCAGCGAGCCCAATAGGCGCCCGGTCCTGCTGCTCAACGCACTCTATTCAGCGAGGGAAGGCCATCCGGTAGGTTGGCGTTATCGCAAGCTAGTCGAAGTCGCCCATTGCATCGCGGATCGCCACAAGGAGTTCTTGAGAGCCTTCCGACATGCGTTGACGATGTATAGGCGAGCCGAGCAGATCAGGATGGAAGACAAGGAGGGAAAGTGGCGCAAAAAGGCTGAGGCCTATAAGCCGCTCTTGGCCACCAATAGCCCGGAATACGAACCGGACCGAAGGTTCGATGCCCTCGTGGAAATTCTGTTTCCAGAACTAGGCTGGTCGAAAACTCAGGACTTAGCTGCCTCCTCCAATTCACCTTAAGACCCAACCCCCCCGTCGCCCTTGGCTCGGGGCAAAGCAAAGTCAAGAACGTAAAACGATCACACCGGTCTCCCGTCAGTGCTTGCCGGCGCATGGGGTTCTGACAAACGTCCGTTTCTAATTTTGGACTACCGTTCAAATTTCCGGTAAGGCATCCATAAAGCATTCACGGATGCACTACCTGAAAGGCAATGTAGAAATCCTTTTGTTTCCGGCTCTACATCAACCAAAGTAATACGACAGATATTCGAGCCAGAATCAGTCGAAGTGACGTCGAAGATAAGTCAGAGAACTGAAGAGGTCGGAGAGCAGAAAGGTAGAGGTCGGAAATAAGTCGGAGAAAGGTCGGAGATACGTCGGGGAAAGGTCGGAGATACGTCGGGGAAAGGTTGAAGTCGAAAAGAGGCGGGAGCAAGGAGGTGATTGAGTATTATTTTCTGGGTAACAGGCGTTACAAGGTTAACAAAATGATGTTATTCAATAGGATGGGTTGAGGCCGGTGGTTGGCTTCTAAAAATATTCAGCAGTTACCGCATTGCGCCAACTATTTGCTCAAGAATCAGGAAAAGCTAAAATAAATTGCGCAGTAACGGGGGGAGAACGTAATTTGGGCCTCCGTTATAAAAATGCCAGTTCCTTCATATGTGCGCAATAGCAATAGCCTACGCGCACCTATCGGCGGCGCGATGGTGTGGAGTGCCTCAAACAAGGAACAGCCCTTTCCACCAAATAACTTGCGCGCGTTGGCCTTATTACGAAACACGGTCCGATTCGCCCCCCCCTGAAACATAATTATTCGAAGCCTTACCTTGTATTTCCATGGAGCATTAAGGCAAACTCAAGCCATGAATCATTACCTCATTAACCAGGAAGCCTTTAATGCCGAGACCACATGGTCTGAGGCAGGGACATCTATTTCCGGGGTAACGAGCAGCGACTAACAGCTATTGTTAGTAGCGATGGACCGAAACCCCGCCTAGTGCGGGGTTTCTTTTTTCTGGGGTGCTTAAAACGAGGTACCGGAAGATGAACAAAGGAAACACCCTTGCCCTTGTCGCAGCAGCACCGCTGCTCTATCGGCTGCATGGCGACACCAAAACCGGCTGGTCGATCCGGCGTGGATTCGAGTGCGGCGACGGCTGGTTCGACCTGCTCATGCGGCTGTTGGTGAAGATCGAGGCTGACCTTCGGGCGATGCTCGCCGAAGGTAAGCGGCGGCAGGATTTGCCCTGTGTCCACCAGGTCAAGGAGAAATTCGGCACGCTGCGGTTCTATATGAGCCAGCCCCCGCAGTGGCGCGAGTGGATTGCGGAAGCCGAGGCCGGATCGGCGCGGACGTGCGAGCTGTGCGGCGCACCTGGCGCATTGTCCGTTCGCGGCGGCTGGTACAGTACGATGTGCCAGCGCCACCTCATGCTGTCCGGGCATGTTCCGGGAGGACAGGGCGACTTCTATTTCCTCGGCAGCGATGAATGCCCCGCGCCTCGCGGAACACCCCGCGAGGGCATGGAATTCCAGGGCATCATCCGGCTCGCCACCGGCGACCTGGACGTGTGGAACCGATCCGAAAATAAAATGCGTGGCCTCGTATTTGCCGACGAGCTTCCACCGCCGCTTTGGCCAGCGCTTTCCAGGGAGGCCAACGGGAACGGGGAGATCCCGGCGGGCAAGGTCACGAATTATCTCTACGCGAACCGCTGGCTGCCGAACGTCCGGGGTGTCCTGGGCTTGCCGCCCGTCGAGCCAGGCAACTTCGTGGAAGAGGCTGAGAAATTGATTCGGCATCAGGACATGGAATTGGTCGGCTCGGTGGTGCTGTCTGGACTCCGTGGCGCTGTCCCGGTGTTCGTGCCGAACGATTTCAGGGACATGAAGATCGTTCCGTGGGAATTCATGCCCGAAGGGGTTGCTGCCGAATTCAGGGGATGGCACGTCGGAGCGCAGCACCGTCTCGGGCCGTACTCGCACGATTTCCAGGCTTTTGTGCGGTCCAGGGGGTGAGATGGATGCTCCTATCGATTTCCTCTCCGCCCACCCGCTCCTGTTGCTGAATCCCAGGATGCGGCAGATCGAATTCGACGTACCCCAAGCCTGGATGCCAGCGATCGAGCGCATGGCGGACAGGATGGAAGATTGCCTGAACAGTCTAGTAAAGGCCGGGCTGTCCATGGATGAACTGCCTGTTGTGGAGCGCATCGCGGTTTTAGATGGCAAGTTGATCTTTGTTGCCGACTTTCCATCGGATGCCGCCATCGCCGAATTCCGTGTGGCCAGGAATTCCGCCTCGGCGAAATTCAAATAGGGTCTAGAAAAAACATGACGTTGTTTAACGAATAAAACTCCATATTCTTTGCGACCTTCACCTGGAATTCGGTGGACTCCGATTGCCCGAAGTCGATGCCGACGTGACCGTGCTCGCCGGCGACATCGGCGTGGGCCTGCAAAGCATCGAATGGGCCTTGCAGGCGATCCCCTGTCATCAGCCGGTGATCTACGTCATGGGAAACCATGAGTTCTATGGCCAGCGCACCATGCCAGGGCTTTGGAAAAGGGCAAGGGAGCAGGCGGCCGGCACCCACGTCCACCTGCTTGAGAACGAGGCCGTCGAAATCGACGGCGTGCGCTTTCTGGGGGCGATGCTCTGGACGGATTTTGATCTGTTCGGTGATCGGGAGGGCGGGATGATGGCTGCCCTGGACATGAACGACTACTGGAACATCATCACGAATTGCGGGGCTGGCTACACCAGCAACTGGGCATCCAGGCTCACCCCCAAGGATACACTCAGGATGCACCAGGAAAGCGTTGTCTGGTTGTCGAATGAATTCGACAACCAGGACGAGCAGTCGGTTGTTGCCGTGATGCACACGGCGTCGCATCGCGGCAGCCTGCACCCGAAGTATGAGCACCACGGCATCTCGCCGGCCTTCGTCTCGGATCTCGACCCACAGGTGCGCAGGGCGGACCTGTGGGTCCATGGACACACCCATGACAGCTCCGACTACCGGGTGGGGGGCGGGTGGTCTGCAACCCGCGGAGGTATGCCGGGCATGAGCTAAACTGAGACTTTAATCTCGGACTTGTTGTGGAGGTTTGAGGATGCTGCTCTTCCTCGATACTGAGTTCACTAATCTGCAAAGGCCGAGCACCCGTCTCACGTGGCCACTTCTTCTGCTCCTGGCCGGACCCCGTCACACCACCAGCCTGCCCGACTGCTCCGCCACGCCTATGCTCGCCACCATTCCAGAAGAGAAGCCGAGAAAATCCGCCTCGATTCCGCCGCTGAATTTCACTCCGTTTTCTGGCATCAGCGAGCGTAATATCAGCTTCTCGTTTTCGCCTACCCGGCCGAACACCATGCTGGTCTGCGAAGTGCGGCTGGGGAAGGGCTCGCGCACCGCGAATTGCAGGATGCGTTCATCCCTAGCCCAGGCTTGATAAGCATCACCCACCTCCGAACCACAGGAGCCAGCGATCGCCAGCGAGCCGGTGATGCTGCTGCGTATCCAGGCCGATGAACCCAATCCAGTCGAGACGATGATCCCCCTGGATGGCTGGGGTTGGGGCGCTGGCCGGAAGAGGCTCACGGTCTTCTTTTCAATGCCTACGGCAACATCAACGAGATCGACGCACGTGGTGGTAAAGTGCTCACGGCACCGTTTCCGTTCACCGATCTGTACCATCACTACGCCAACAGCTGGAACGTGCCTCGGGGACAGTCGCTTTTGGATACCTGAGGCGAGCGGAAGATCGAGACAGGCCTTCCCGCGAAGCCCTTCTTTGCCAAAGACCTCCCTCCAAACCAGTACAAGACCGCGCGAAAGGTGTGCGAACAAGCCGGCGTCAGGATCAAATCGTTGCTTGATGCCTGTACGCTGGATGTTGCAATGACTGGCAGCGAAAGTGCCGCGAAAGTCTATGTAGGGGGCTCCCGCACCTGCCGCCGTCGGCGAGGCCGGTGGTAAGCGTCACCACAACCACGACGATGATCGAAACCGCGATAAGGATCGTGATCGCGACCCGTAAACGACAAAAGCTAGAGGCCTCATCTCGAGACCTCTAGCCTCACACGCTCTTTCGGTCTCACCTTGATTTCTGGGCCGGGAGTGTCGGATACAAATCCATCGACCACAACCCTCGGGTCTGGCCGGTGGTGCTTGGTGAGCAGAACCAGCCTGGGACGTTTGAGTTTGCACTGGACCACCTGGTCGACCATGAATTGGATCTTTGTGCACTCGAGCAACCCCAAGCCGAGATGTCAGCAAGACCAGTAACCAGCCTGAAGGAGCCGCTCACCCTACGACGGTGCACGGCAGGTACTCGCCACGGTGCTCCTGCACCATGCGGACAGCACGTTCGCGAATTTCGGTGAATACTTCGGGGTGTTCTTCTTGCTCTTCATCACTTCATTTTGTCAAGAAGTGAAGCCTCTTCAAAACCCGGGGTGATTCACTAGTAAGGAGTGGCACTGATTTGGGGCGTTTGCAACTAAATTACTCGCTAAAACAATGGACTAACCATGTCTACAACTAAAGTTGTATAGACAACCAAGAGGGAGCAACACAAAGTCCATAAATTCTAGAGCGCAATACTCGGGCACAGAAAAAACAGGGGGAGTCGCCACACGCTCAAGAACTACTGATTGGCCCCACTCTCGGGGTGCCAATCGAACCTTCTGTCATTGTCCCTTGTATATGAGATACGAGGAGACCTTTGTATGAGGGAGGAGGAAATTGGCCCTTCTCATCTAAGCGATGGTAAAGCGTGATAGTTTTTTCAGGATTCCGGAATGACTACATCTGAATATGAGACACAGCTTATCAAGCTCCTAGATTCACTTACTCTAGTTAATTCAGGTGAAGAGCTAATTTCTTGGGTAGGCAAAGAATTGCAAGCAACTTTCCCGCATGGCGCCTTTATTTTTGGCGTAGGGGAAGTTAAAGGTTCTGGAGTCGTACCCATCAAATTATATACATCGAATTTCCCCATGGATTATCTTCGATCACTCACGAAGTCGAATGGACTCTATTTTTCTTCTACGTTCAGACTCTGGCTCGAGACAAATGAAGTGCAGTTGCTCAACGATGAAAATACTAGCGATGCGAGCCTAGAGCCTGAATGGCTTCAGAATTTCAGACGCAGTGGCCTGTTGAATATGGCCGCATACGGAATTTATGACTCTTCTCATCGATACGCTTCATATTTTAGTTTTCATCAAATACCCGAATCTTTGGGAGAGCGGCATTGTCGTTTGCTTAAAATATTCATCCCTTCCATGCATGCCGCACTTTTACGAATACTTAACAACCCCAAATCTGACAGAAGCAAATTGGGAAGAAGCGGCACGCTCTCTCCACGTGAAATAGAAATCTTAAACTGGGTCTCTGCGGGCAAGACCAGTTATGAGATTGCGATTATCCTTGGCATTTCTTGCAGTACAGTCAGAAATCATATTCAGAAAATTCTTGGAAAATTGCGTGTCAGTACACGTTCACAGGCGATAGCAAAGGCGATCAATAGTGGGCTCATGATCTCGCCACCACAAAACTCTCACTATATGGTGTCAGACGGAAAACTGTGACCCGAATTATGCCCTTCCCCCAACTCAATCTTCCTTCGAAAATATATTAAGCAAGATTAACATTTCAATTGTAGTGCAGGTGCTCTATAGCCCCAATGAACTCATAAACATACGATATGTTTATGAGAAAAATAGCCAATTCCACGATTTGCCACAATTCCGATTTTTACGTTGGCAATACCCCAAGACTTCGTGACTCTTTTGCGGTAGAGGTGCATGGGCAAACCAGTGTCTGCACATCTAATACAGCGCATTTCGCGGAAGCCTCTTTGTCACGTCATCACCCTTCTCAGTTGAGATATGGGAATTTTTACCTTGGGCCGCGCCAATTAGTTTCGCCACCTTGCCTTCTGGCAATTTATACGGCCCGAGCCTTTACGCAACATCAAGCTTTAATGGGCATTCAATCAAACCAGTCCTTCCGGCCTGGGTGTGTTTGATAAATGAGACATCAGTGGATCAAATGGGCTGTTGGGGCTTCTACATGAGAGATCGCCTCGTCTCCATCTCTATGACATATCGTGAAGCACAACCAGCACGCAGCCTGGCCCAGCTTGGATTGACTTTAGCCCTGTTACTTGCCAGCTACATGGCTGGAATGGCTGTGAGCCAACGCTCTATATCTGCGGGAATGCTGTTTGCTATCGCTTCGTCAGCTTTCGTGGTCCGACTATTTATTATTCAACACGATTGCGGCCATCGCTCATTTTTCCGATCTCATCAAGCTAACGATCTTCTGGGATTTTGGCTGGGTATTGTGACGATGACACCATACAGGTGTTGGCGGCGATTCCATGCGTTGCATCATGCTAACTCGGGTAATTTGGATCATCGTGGTATTGGTGACATTTATACGCTTACAACGCAGGAGTACGAGGGCCTGCCGTTATTGCGTCAATGGTTATATCGGCTTTATCGCCATCCATTGATTCTTTTTGTGATCGGACCACCTTTTCTGTTTATTCTGCGTCAACGAACTACCTTCAAAATACCGCTGGAATGGAAGATTGAACGACGTAATGTCCATACTACCAATCTATGCATTCTCGGTTTGGGTGCATTATTGTGCGGAATTTATGATCCTTTTGTAGTGCTCTCTTTTCATTTAGCGGTTATGTCACTTTCAGCGATAGCGGGAGTATGGCTCTTCTATGTTCAGCATCAGTTTCCAAATGCTTATTGGAAGCAGAGATCTGAGTGGGAATTTTGGCGGGCTAGCATGGAAGGCGCCAGTTACTACGAATTGCCGACGATGTTGCGCTGGCTTACAGCCAATATTGGCCTGCACCATATCCATCATTTGGATGCGCGTATTCCTAACTATCGCCTCTATGAGTGCTTCCTAAATCACCCCGAATTCGCAACATCTCGCCGGTTCGGTCTACGTGAGAGTTTTAAGTGTATGAACTTGCGACTATGGGATACGCAAGCTCAACGAATGGTGCCATTTCCCTCCACTTCACGTCATAGGCAAATGGAGAATGCGACATGAGCGCCGTATCGGAGATTGTCCGTTTGCTGGCGGGGCTGTTCATCGGATATGTATTAGCTAGTCTCATCGAGTCATACATGCATCAAAATGTGTCTGATGCCCCCAATAAAAGCGTCAACCGCTGGGAACGCTTTCCACTTTTGTACGGCTACCTTTTACGCACTCGCTATTCTCATCATGTCATCCATCACTGCCGAACCTTCAAGCAAGACTATGTAACTCAGTTCCGCAATGTTGCCGAAAGGGAAACCCTCAACCTGGAATTGGCCGGGCGAGGATCACATGGTCGAATCATCCAGCGATCGCATTATGCGGTACGGCTTCACGGTAGTGGTTCTTTGGTATTTATCTCCCCACTATTGCCCGTAATCCCCTTGACTTTCATGATGATGGGGGGGTGGGCGACGATCGGAGCGTGTGTAGCGCTAGCTTTGCCACCATTATTTAGTTATTTCATTCACCCATACCTTCATTTACCTCACGAACGTGCGGTGCGCGAAGCACCGTTTCTCACAGCATGGTTGCTTAAGCGCTGGTATTTCCGCGCCATGGCGCGAAACCACTACATGCACCATCGGTACATTGCGTCAAATTTCAACTTGGTACTGGGAGGGGATTTGTTACGGGGTCGTTATCGTCGACCAAGCTCCAAGGATCTGAGTGAGATGCAACGTCTAGGTTTGCGCATTGATTGACCACCATGCTTATGCCGCAAATTAATTAGATTAAAAGACAATTTATTGAATCTCGTCTACAGGTTACTGTCGACTTTTGCCATTAGCGACATGATACGAACGTCACAATGAGTTCATTGCCACCATTAAGCGATCTAAACGAAAGTGCTCGTAAATCTCCTCAGGTTTGGTCAGCGACTGATGCTGCCGCCTTTATGAAGGAATTGCGAGAGCAACTACACACACTTGACGTATTTCGGGGGGACAAACGAGGATACATCTTACGTTCTTTATGGGTCCTGGTTGCCAGTGCTATTGCTTGGTTAGGATTCTTTAACGCGGGAACATGGCCGCAAAGATTATTCATGGGTTTACTCTCTGGCTATGCTGGAGTGCAAGCATCGGCTATCGCACACGAGGCGGGCCATGGTGCTGTTACGAACGTCAGGTCTTGGACAAGCTTCATCGGACACTTGTTTATGACATTGCTGGTAGGTGTCTCTTTTAGTGCATGGGTTCATCGTCATAGGTCGCATCATACTCACCCAAATTCACGACTTGACCCTGATGTGCATGCGGGCCTTTTCAGCTTCAATGAAACCGACGCTCTTGGCGCACGCGGCCTAGCTGGCCTGTGTACGCGTTATCAACACATTTTGTTAATTCCACTAGCCAGCCTAATGGGGTTCACCTTGAAATTTAAAAGCTGGTGTCATGTGCTTCGCGATCCGGCTGCGTACATCGGCAATCTGTCATTGCTAGTAATACACGGGGGCCTGTGGATAGCTCTACCCGCGTACTGGATCGGAACGGAAGCCGCTATCGAAAACTACCTGTTGCTCACATGGGTGGAGGGGGTCTACTTAGCCTTCGTTTTCCTTCCTAACCACTTAGGTGGGCCGACTGCAGATGAGGCGTCTCAATGGCCACCGGTGCTAAGACAAATTGTCTCCACCCGAAATTTGCCAGCCAGTCACTTTCTTACACATCTTTGCATTGGCTTAAATACCCATATCGAACACCATTTGTTTGGTCACTTGCCCTCTACACGGCTAAATGAGGCTCGAGCAACAACTCGCCGTTTATGCCACTTTTACGATATTCCATACCGTGAGTGCACTATTTCGCAGGCATTTTCGGAGATGCAGCAATACAATCTGCGTATGGCCACGATCGCCAGACAGGCCGCTCTGGTGCGTTGCACAACAAAATGACGTGCTTTGACTTATGCCGAGGGAATCATTGATGCTTCTGTCCTTCGTTGATGGCTTTCTTGGAAAATTTGATGAATGGTATTTCCACTACTATTGCTTTACTAATCGCCATTCACCTGCGATGTTTCATGGGGGATGGGGCGACAATGCGACATTAACAGCGGTCACGTCACAGTGGCGTACCGCATCCTTTCCACAGCAGATCGAGATTGATTGGGAAGGGGATTGGGTGGCATCTCATGGTGGGGTTCAAGTCCGGAGGGGCAGCTTTCCGACCCCAAAACACCAGCAATACTTACCTTTGGCCTCAGCGCGAGCATATCTTCATTTCGTGCGCCCTACATTGAAAAAACAACAGCCTGTGGTGGTTCTAATGCCAACCTCGAGTGAAGTTGGCGTTGCGAAGCGAATGCCGCTTGCATGTATGTTAGCGAGTGAGGGGATCGCATCGTTATTACTCGAGAGCCCGTTTATGGGACGACGAAAGTCGGCCGAGCAGCATGGGACCACCCTTACCTATTTTTCAGACTTCCTACTATTAGCAGCTGCCAGCATAGAAGAAGGGCGCGTTGCACTCGGTTGGCTTGGGAGCCGAGGCTTCGATCAACTTTGCTGCGCCGGGATCAGCCAGGGGGGGTATTTAGCCACTGTTGCGGGCCTACGTTCGCCTGCTCCTTCGCATGTGGTTGCGCTGCTACCCCCGCATAGTGGTGTACCCGTACTGATCGATGGGTTGCTTGGTCGACTCTGTGACTGGGATATGTTACAGAAAACGAGCGGCTCAAATACTCCGGTCCATGAACAGATGATTGAATTGTTCGAGTCGACAAGTCTCGAACTTCTGACGCCGCCTCCAGCTCCGTGGCGCGTGACAATAATTGGTGCACGGAAGGACCGTTATGTGCCCGCAAACTCGTACTCAAGAATGCAGGAAGTGTGGAAAAACCGAGCCACGGTGCAGTGGCTTCCTGGCGGCCACGTAAGTAGCATCGCTGAGCGGCGCCACATTGTGCGTGCCATTACCCAAACGTTCGCTGGTAACTGATGTCGCGCATCGATCTGGAAGAATCCAAATTATGATGAAATCCAACCCTCAACGCCCTCCTATTCTACCCAGCAACTTCACTGCGCCGAGTCCATTAGGGGCCAAAGCGTTATTCGTAAGTTATGCACTGAGCATGACGTTCGTGCCTGGACTGATTTCATATCTGCTGGTAACACGCAGCGGATTGGACAGGAACATCTTGTCTTTGCTCGTCATGGTCTTAAGCATAATTTCGGGATTTGGCTTTTATGTCGTTGGCCACATCGGGCACGAAGGATTCCACTTTACGTTGTCTACCAACAAACTGAGGAGCGCATTGATCGGCACCATGTTTAGTGCATCTATTATTGGATTTTCAGGTGTCGGATTCTACCTTGTGCACAGTCGCCACCATCGCAATACGAATGCTCCAGAAGATCCCGATTTTCAGTTGTTTTCGCGCTTTAGCAACATTTGGCGGAGATTGCTCTTTCTGCGAATTATCAATAATCGTTACTATATGAGCCTACTCTTTCGCTTGTTATTCAAGTCGGAGTTGCCACCTGACCTACACACAGTATTCACGCGCTCGGAGTTGATTCAACTGGGTTGGGCCAATGTTTTGGCTCAGCTTGTCTGGGTTGGACTGTATATTTGCGCGTTTATTTTCGACCCACGATTATTTATCTGTACAGTCGTGCTGCCTCATCTCGCAACCGCTGTCATAAGTGCTGCTATTGTATTTGCGCAGCATGGGGACACTGGTCGTTCCTTGTCGAATAACGCACGCACGCATGCCCATCCACTGGTGACACTGCTTATGGCAGGCACAAACTATCACCTTGAACATCATTTGTATCCTCGCGTTCCATGTTGGCGCTTGCGTCAGGTACATGCTTGGCTGCAGAAAAGTTCTTGGGCTATACAAAACCCCTTACTCGTCGAACATCGTTTCTGGAAAGGGTTTTTGTATTGTCGAACGCGCTTTTCATATGGATGTTTATTCTCACACAAAGCCTGAACAGATAGCCTCGTTAACTGTTAGCTCGCAGGACGGCAACATCGCAGCCCTTGATCTAGTGCCCGTATTGGAAAGTTTTCCGTTTGGCGGGCAGCAAACGCAATTTCACTCTTGGCCTCAAGCAACTCGGGCGCCTGTTTCTCGGTCTTGTCGGGCGTTACTGCTTTAATCCACTTGTCCGGGCTATGAGCGGAAATGCCTAGCCGTTCGGATTCTTGGCAACCGAATATCCCTGCTTGACCACCTCTCGAACGGCTTCCTTTTTAAATTCTGGGTCAAACCCCTGCTAACTCATAACACTCCTCCCTATATTTAAATCATAGGCCCGGAATGTCTGCTGAACCCGGGATAGCCCAAGGAGGTGCAATTCGAATCAATAAAGATGTGTTATCTGGGGGAAACTCTATAACTTTAGTTGTAGTGCAGGTGCTCTATATCCCACGTGGGTTCATGTAGTTACGATATCCGGAGGTTTGTGAATCAAATTAGTGGGATATCGACGTGTTTTGCATTTGCTCCAATAAGTCCATTGACGACATTATCGCAGCGCAAATCGATATGCCTTTGCCATTTATGGAAATGCTGAAATGTTATACATCCTGCTTGGAGGGTTGTGGCTCATGTATTTCGATTATTCGCGAACGTATTGAAGATAAAAATTTGTTTATTGAAGAAGATTGCTGAACGGAAGGCCAATGCTTTTTCCCACTTTGTTTGACAGTCTCGAACGCGCTCGATGGAATATGCATACGGATATTCCATGGGAACAATTCGATAGCAGTTGTATCAGCGAACGGCAGTTACATGGAATAAAGATGAACTCCATTCTCGAATGGTCTTCTATGCCAACTGCAGAAATGTTCTTGCGCGATAACCAGAATGATATCGATTTCTCGGCTTTTATCTCGATATGGTTTTTCGAAGAACAAAAGCACAGCCTTGCCCTTTTGGAATATCTGCGCCGTTTTGCACCAGAATTCCTGCCAACAGAGGCCGAACTAGGTGCAGTGCGGTTCACCTTCGACCCAGCCCCTGCTTTGGATAGCCTAGCACTACACTTCTGCGGTGAGGTTCGCCTGAACAATTGGTATCGCTGTGCCAGGGAGTATCACAGTGAACCGGTTATTAGAGCGATTTACCAATTGCTGGCAAACGATGAAGCGCGTCATGCTCGCTCTTATTTCAAATATATGCAGCGTGCAATGAAGCGTCACGGCGAGCAGGCCAAGATGTCGTTCTCAAAAATTGGAGTGCTCATGACTAACCCGCGTATGAATCGCGCGATGCACCCGACAAATTTGCACGTAAACAAGTCGCTTTTCCCAAGTGATACGGTTAATAGTCGTTTACCGGATCCAGGTTGGTTGACGCGCTGGCTGGATGAAGAAATCCATTTCGATGAGAAATGGGAAACGAAAATTGAGCGTGGCATATTGCAAAATTTATCAGCATTGTTCGGTGAGCAGTTAGATAGTGCACGCGCGCTGCGACAGTTTCAGAAGTCACTGACTGTTCTGTAAATATCAGATTAATTAATGCTCCAAGGCTAAATTATGGCATCTCAAGCGGATATCGCTTACCACTACGATGTAGACAATGATTTCTATGGTCTTTTTCTTGACCGGCCCCACCGCGCTTACAGCTGTGCCGTTTGGGAAGGGGCTTCGTCGCTTGAAGAGGCTCAGCACAACAAACTAACTCGGCTAAGTCGCTTTGCGGGTATCGAAGCCGGACAATCGGTCCTCGATATTGGCTGCGGCTGGGGGGGGATGTTGGAATATGTCCTCAATTACGCCGGCGCCGCTACAGCCACAGGGGTGACACTTAGTAAAGACCAATACAGCTTTGTGAATGAACTACATAACCCACAGATTAGTATTGTTCTCAATTCTTGGAGAAATTACGTCCCAAACAATAGATTCGATGCACTTGTATCTATTGGAGCATTTGAGCATTTTGCTTCGTTGGATGATCGCTCAGTTGGGCAGCACCGTCGAGTTTACGCTGATTTTTTCAAGTGGTGCCGAGCTGTGTCTACCAACCAAGCCAAGCTTGGCTTACAAACTATCGTAACGGCCCGCTCACCAGAAAGCCTGCAGGAGGTTCGTGACACTCGTTACCTCCTGGAGCATGTATTTCCCGGCTCTGCATTGCCTAGTGTCAGTGACATACAAGCAGGGATTCAAGATCAGTACGAGATTGCTGAAACCCGCTTTATTGGTCTGGATTACGCGCATACGCTAGTCCATTGGCGATCACGGCTAAATCAGTACCAAACCGAAATTGTGAGTCGCTATGGCGCAGCACTATATGAGCACTACGATCATTATTTCCTCGCCGCTGAGCGCAGTTTTCGCGCAGGGATCGTCAGCCTGGCACAGCTCAGTCTGAGACCAGTTCGGCCAGCGTTCACGTTCCACAGATGAACGTCAATATGCATGCGTCTTCGCCGCCTAGTGTGACATCGGAACAAGTCTTTAGGCCCATGCCCTATGAAGTTGATTTTACAGGCTTTCTCAGCAATACGGTCGCGCCTCGTTGGATGGAGATCTTGCGTGTTAGCTTGATGGATCGACATTTTCCAAATGTCGATAATGAGATACCGGAACATTTATCAGTCATTGCAGAGACGCAAATCAAGTACCTGAAACCGGCGCGCTACAACGATGTAATCCGCGGTAGGGCTTGGCTCGAATCAGTTTCTTATTCGCGCTGGGTTATTGCTTTCAGGTTTGATTTCCATGGCGATGGTTTGGCCATGTTGCAGGGCAGGCAGGTGGGGGTTTTCATTCATCCACAAACCCTAATGCCTGTCCCTATTCCCGCTGCCATTCGCCAGTCGCTGTCTCATTGTGAGCCTACGTGAAAGGACCGACCAAATATGTCTACCAACGCCATTCTCGAAAAAGTACAACATATCATTGCAGAATCGCTTGATCTTGAGCCTTCCAAAATATTATCCGGGCAATCGTTTCGGCGCGATTTGGGCGCTGATTCGCTCGATAGTGTTGAGATTGTCATGGCCATAGAAGAGAGATTCGGTGTGGAATTCGACGAAGAAACCGTCGCGAAGGTTGATACTGTTGCTGATTTGGTTGGGCATATAGAAGCGACGTTAGCGCGAAAATGTGAAACTCCCGCATGAGGTATTCGCGCTATGCAGACATCAGGGGTCCAGCAAGCGGAGCGTTTGTCCGTAGTTAAATTTCGCGTATGGCTAGTGCACTTGGCTTCATTGGCAATTTTTGTAGTCCCGTTCACATGGACTTTACTTGCCGTGGCTGTTGCGAGTTTCTTCGTCCGCGTTTTTGCCTGGGAGGCGGGTTCGCATCGCTATTTCTCCCACCGCGCCTTCAAAACCTCGCGCCTTTTTCAACTACTTCTCGCTGTGCTTGCCGCCGCCAGTGCACAGCGCGGGCCGATCTGGTGGGCCACTCATCACCGAGAACATCATCGGTATACAGATCAGCCTGGCGACCCGCATTCACCAGTACAGCGTGGTTTCTGGTATGCGCACATCGGCTGGGTACTTGACCAAGACAAACTCAATACCGACCTGGACGCCGCCAAGGATCTCGCACGTTTCCCAGAGCTGGTGTGGGTCAATCAGTACCATTATCTGTTTCCTTATTTATTACTTACCGGCATCTTTATGTTAGGCGAATACACCACAGCTTTCGGTCACGCAAGCTTGGGATGGAGTGCCATGGTCTGGGTATTCTTCTTGCCAACACTGTTGTCGCTTCACGCAACCTTCGTGGTGAACACTCTGACACATGCGCGCAGGCCCGGTTGGAGTAACAATCGTCGTTTCGAGACGAGCGACACAAGTACCAATTCTTGGTTGCTTGCTGTACCGACCATGGGCGCGTCTTGGCATAATAATCATCACCGCTACATGAATTCAGCACGGGCCGGCTTCTATTGGTGGGAGTTGGATCTAACATATTACGTCCTCAGGCTGCTAGCACTCCTTGGAGTTGTGTGGGACTTGCATGCTGTTCCTGCCAAGGTTCTCGAAGAGGGTAAGCGTGTCAGAACTGCGGCCAATGTGTCGGAGAAACAGAGATGAACGCGAGTTTACAATCCCCTCACGGTAGCTCCATCCAGCGTGGAGAGAGCTTAGGCATTATGAAGCTACGCGTACTTCTTGTTCATGTAGGCGCTATTGCAGCTTTTTTCCAGCCGCTCACATGGCCCATAGCCATCGTTGCGGTGTTTGGCTATGTTTTACGAGTTGGTGGACTGGTTGTTGGCTATCATCGGCTCTTTGCACATCGAGCATTTTTGGCTGGCCGCCTGACCCAGTTCATCTTGGCCTGGCTAGGAGCTGCAGGAGGGTTCCGCGGTCCTCTGTGGTGGGCTTCGGTGCATCGCCAACATCACAGATACTCAGATAATCCTGGCGATCCGCATTCGCCTTTGGTTGGTGGCCGTTGGCACGCACACCTCGGATTCATTTTCGAGCAACAGCATACAAATCTAGCGGTTGTTGAAGATCTGGCTTGCTATCCAGAACTACTTTGGCTCAATAAATACCATTATTTAGCGCCATATTCCTTTATGGCAGCATTATTCGCCATTGGTCAGTGGACACCTTGGCTAGGAGCTACCGGCCTCGGCTTGGCCGCCATTACATGGGGCTTCTTCCTGCCCACATTGCTTGGCATTCATGCGATCGCGGCACTTAATTCGGTAACACATGGTGTTCGACCTAACCGCTGGTCAAACAAGCAAAGCTTCGAGACTCAGGATTCCACGACAAATTGCTGGTGGCTCGCCTTACCTACCTTGGGCGAGTCGTGGCACAACAACCATCATAAGTATCCATTCTCGGCCCGCTGCGGTTTGCATTGGATAGAGTTGGACATTGCTTACTACATCATTTGGTTGCTTGCCAAGCTGCACCTTGTCCACCGCGTACGTGTGGCGTCGAGATAAGTTCCTGATTAACAATACCCATTGGAATGATCAACGAAAATTCTTTAAGTAAAAGCCATCTTTCGATCCGGCTGCATATTTTCCTGCTACGAGGTCTATTTCAGCTTCTCGAGAGGATTAGCCCGTGGCTAGCATCCCGCCTGGCACTCAAGGTTTTCCTTACTCCGCCGCGGACCAAGGCCAGCCGGTTGGAAAATAAATTTGAACAACAAGGGGCGTCGGAATATGTGTGCTTAGGCAACAAACAGCTGCGGATACTCCGGCATGGTTCAGGCGGAAGGACTGTCCTATTAGTACACGGCTGGGGGAGCCGTGCGACGCACTTGGGCGGATATGCCAGTGCGCTGATGCAGGCTGGCTACTGTGTATACAGTTTGGATGGGCCGGCACATGGGGAATCCACCGGAGTTGCTACCGACATGATGGAATTTTCCGAGACTATTGCGTTAATAGTGGATCACTTGCACGGAATCGATGCAGTTGTCGGCCACTCCTTTGGGGCGGCATGTACATTACTAGCGATTGACCGTTTTGGCATGAAAGTAAAGCAACTAGTATTGATTAGTTGTTTTGCAGACGCCATATTCATCACTGAGATTTTTGCGCGTTTCTTTCGTATTGGACAATCGGTGATCCGTGATATGCGTGCTTTGCTTGAACGCCGCTATCAGGATGCTTGGCAATGGGAGAATATTGCTCCGAGGCTCCTAATCCGAAATTTAGACAATCCGATCTTGCTAATCCATGACCTGTATGACGACGAAGTACCGTTCGTACATGCTCAAACGTTACATTCAAGCAATGCCAAGACGCAATTATTCTCCACTCGGATGCAAGGACATCGTAAAATTCTTCGTGACAAGAAAGGAATCAATGCAGCAGTAGCGTTCTTGAGTGAAACTGCGCCAAATCCTTGACCCAAGCCGGCTGATTTACCCCCAATTTATTGTTGGCTAAATAATGCTTGCTCTATATAAAATAATTTTTGGCCCCATGTTATTGCTACAAGCACTTTGGTTGAGGCGAACTGCATTGCGTTTGCCCGAAGCTGCTGGCCCACGTAGCGGTTTGGAGGGCGCATTGGGGACTTCGTCAAGGCCTCTGCGCATTCTCATTGTTGGTGATTCGTCGGCCGCTGGTGTGGGGGTGGACGAGCAGGCCCAAGCATTGGCTCAGCCTGTTGCGCAGCTAGTAGCGGACAAAATAGGGCGGCCAGTGGCTTGGCAACTAGTGGCGAAATCTGGCATTAATACTAAAGAAGCGATTGAACTGCTTTTGAACAGCGAGCTTGAACCGGCTGATTTTTTGGTGACAGCAGTGGGCACGAATGACGTGACCTCCCAGCGTGCACCAACCCAGTTCCTGCAGGATTATGCCTATTTGGTCAAGAGCCTGCGCCAGCAAACCGGCGCACTCGGACTTGTGGCAACTGGGCTGCCACCATTGCGTATTCTGCCAGCAGCGCCGCATCCTCTACGTTGGTATCTGGGTCGTTATGCTGCTCGACTGGACCGCATACTCAAAAACTGGATCGATCAGGACAGCATGGCACGCTACGTTTCGCTGGACTGGGCAGCCAAACCACTCGAAATGGCACGCGACCGTTTCCACCCCGGGCTCGGGCAGTATCGTCATTGGGCCGAGCTAGTGGCAGAGCAAATCTTGGATCTACAGAGTCGGATATCTATTCACCCTGCTGAATAGAGTTATTCATTCAACCCAAAACAAAATCTTAGATGAGATTAATTGACAGCATTTGAGAAAATTGAAAACAATTGAATTTACGCAACCGATTTACACGTTTCACATCGACTCCGGCCAGCATGTCAGCAATATTGTTTATATTGGTTGGATGGAAATCGGGCGTTTGAAGTTATTGGAGGCCGCTGGCCTCCCGGCTCATCGCATCAAAGAGCAAGGTTTCATACCCGTGCTAACCCGAACCGAGGTTAACTACAAAAAACCATTGGTACTCGGGGATGATGTTAAGGTTGTTCTCTGGATTTCCGAGCTAAAGCGCATCTCAGCAACTATGATTTTTCATTTCTTTAATCAGCGAAACGAGCTGATTGCTGATGGCGTGCAAACCGCACTTTTTATCAACATAGACAATCAACGCCCCTACAAACTTCCCATAGAAGACCGGGCTCGCTTTGAACCCTATGTTAACGAAGGGCTCTCTAATCCACCGGTGGGTCATTAGTGACCTGCCTCCTTCCAGCCGTACCAACTTAAAGTAGAGAAGTCCGTCAAACCATGGAGAATGACGGACATGAAGAAGAGCAGATTCACCGAAGAGCAGATCATCGGCCTCCTGAAGAAGGCTGAGGCCGGCATGCCAATCAAGGAGCTGTGCCGTAAAGGAGGCTTCAGCGACGTCACCTTCTACAAGTGGCGGGCCAAATTCGGCGGCATGGATGTGCCTGACTCCAAGCAGCTGAAGGAACTAGATAGCGAGAACGCCAAGCTCAAGAAGCTGCTGGCCGAAGCACATCTGGACATGCACGCCCTGAAGAGTGTGCTCGGGGTAAAGCGCTAGCCGTGTATCCACGAACATCAGAGAAACGCGATCATGAAAGATCTCCACGTCCTTCCAAACGATCTGCCCGTCCCGATAGATGACGGAGCCTGTGTTCATTTAGAGGGAAAAAAACTCCCTGCGATCACACTGGCGAGCACATCTGACCGAAAGGTCGATCTCGGGTCAGAGGTGGGGCGAATCGTTATCTACTTTTATCCCATGACCGGAAGGCCAGACGCACCGCCAATGGTTGGTTGGAACGAGATTCCAGGAGCACGAGGTTGCACGCCCCAGGCTTGTGCGTTCCGCGACCACTATTCCGAGCTGCGCGACCTCGGAGCAGCAGTGTATGGCGTAAGCGCGCAGTCACCGGCAGATCAGAAAGAAGCCGTACAACGCCTACACTTGCCCTTCGAAATGCTCAGTGATGCTTCCTTCGAACTGACAACGCAACTGAACCTTCCAACATTCGAATACGATTCCTTACGCCTTATCAAGAGGCTGACACTAGTAGTCGAGAGCGGTGTGATAAGGAAGGTTTTCTACCCGGTGTTTCCGCCAAACAAGAACGCGGCCGATGTCATAGCGTGGATTCACGCGAATCGGCCTAACGACACAATCAACGCGGACGCGCTATGAACGATCTCCACAACATTAACGAACCGAAAGCCATTCCGTCTATCTGGTCCGACACCCGTGCTGCCGGTTTTACTATGGCGTCCGAGCCGCTTACCTGTTCACTGCTACGGACCCTGGCGGCATCAAAGCCCTCATCACGGTTTCTTGAGCTTGGCTCGGGTACGGGTTTATCAACCGCCTGGCTGCTTGACGGCATGGACGCTGAGTCGCATCTAACCACTGTCGACAACGACGAATCGCTGCTGTCCATTCTCCAGGCCAATCTGGGCGCAGACCCACGACTGAAAGTTGTCTGCTCCGACGGCGATGATTATTTGCGCGCTCTCCGTGGAGAGCACTTCGACTTCATCTTTGCCGACACCTGGACAGGCAAGTATCGCTTGCTTCATGACGCACTCGAATTACTGAACCCGGGTGGTCTGTATGTCATCGATGACATGCTTTCGCAGCCCAACTGGCCGGAAGGTCACGCAGAAAAGGTGGCAGACCTTGTCGCCACACTAGAGCAAATGGAGGGCTTTCGTGTCACAAAACTATCCTGGGCCAGTGGTGTCATTCTTGCCACCAAGCTCTAGTAGTGACCTGCGTGAAAAGCCGCGCAGGCCGCTCACTTCTACGTTGGGCGCCATAGGAGAACCATCATGCACATTCGCATTGCCTCAACCGATGGAGAAATTGCAGCTTGCTATCCAGTCATGTGGGAGCTTCGCCCTCATATTAGAGAAGAACAATTTCTCTCTCGGGTACGGAGTCAAGAAAGTACGGGCTATCGGCTCGCCTATGTGCAAGAACAAGATGGCGTGGTCGCCGTTGCCGGATTTCGAGTCGGTGAAAGTTTGGCGTGGGGTAATTTTCTGTACGTCGATGACCTTGTTACCCATTCCGGTCATCGTTCAAAAGGCTATGGTGCCAAGTTACTTTCTTGGCTCAAAGAACAGGCGGCAATACGGGGTTGTGAGGAAATACACCTAGATTCACGAGCCCAAAGAAAGGATGCACACCGGTTCTATGAGCGTGAGGGCATGTCACTTGCAGGTTTCCACTTCGTCGAAAACGTTGCGCCCAACAAGGCGCCCCTGAGCTTGCACGTTGACGTATGAACCAAGACGCCGTGTGTATCTATCTGGTCGCTGCAATGGCAACCAACCGAGTTATCGGCAATGGCCCCAATATTCCGTGGAAGATCCCTGGCGAGCAAACAATCTTTCGAAGGCTCACCGAAGGGAAAGTCGTTGCCATGGGGCGAAAGACCTTTGAATCAATCGGCAAGCCCTTACCAAACCGACACACCATAGTGATTTCGCGTCAAACAAACTACCGTGCTGCAGGCTGTTCCGTCGCTTCCAACCTTTCGGAGGCACTATCACTGGCCGCCGCCTTTGGTAACGAGCTGTACGTGGCAGGCGGAGCCGAAATATACTCACTCGCACTGCCGCACGCTCACGGCGTCTTTCTTTCAGAGGTACATCAAACCTTCGACGGTGATGCCTTCTTTCCACAGCTTGATGAGAAAGAATTTGAGGCCATCTCGTCTAGCACAGTTCAAGCTTCAATTCCGTACACCCACACAGTTTATGTGCGCCGAAACGTCACGCGAAAATGCCTGTCTCTTTATTAAAAAACGTCCGGACCCATGGGTCTCTATATTAACTGTTAGCCCCTATGAATATCCTCCCCGCCACCGCCGAACATGCTGATGCAATCGCAGACTTGCACGCTTCGAGCTGGAGTATCACATACAACGACGTGCTCAGCCAAGATTACCTACAGAACATTGTTCCTTCTGAGCGTCTGTCGGTGTGGCGAGAGCGATTAATGAATCCGAGAAAAAATCAATTCGTTTTAGTTGCGGAAGACAATGGTTTTGTTATCGGATTCGCCTGCGTGTTTGTTATGGAACACTTGGAGTGGGGTTCGTATCTTGAAAACCTTCATGTCCGGCAATCACACCATGGCCGCGGCATTGGTGCCAAGCTGCTTATAGAGGTTGCCACCATATGCGAACAAAAGTGCGCGGGTAAGGGGTTGTATTTGTCGGTTAACCAAGCCAATCAAAACGCACAGAAATTCTATTTGAAATTGGGCGCAGAAAACGCGCAGGTTTCCGTATGGGACGCGCCCGATGGTAGTCATGTGCCAACCTTTCGGTTTGCATGGAAGACCGTCTCTGCTCTTGCAGAACGGGGGCTAACCCATCGTATATGGACCCCCCAATAGCAAGAAACCCGATCGATAGTTGTGGCTGGTTTGAATTGCGTGCAGTCGTATATCCGGCATCTTGGGTGGGTTCTGTGTGACCCTTGCCGACATGGAATCTGCTCACGGCGCGCCAATCGCTACAAGCGGCAGCTTGGGTGCCGGCAGTGTTACCGGCGTCAGTCCGTGATGAGGCAATCGTTTGAGCCATGATGGACGATCAGTCTCTTCGCAAACACAGAGTGGTGATTTCCTCGACCAGCAGTTTCATCGCGCCGCGGATCAACTCGGGAATGCTGGATGCCGGGTCGGCCAGGACGCGGGCGATGGCTTCGACGCCGGTGCGCGAGCCCTGCGGAATGATCAGGCCGAATTCCCGGCAGAAGCCGCGCAGCGCGTTGATGCGGCTGGTGCGGGTGGACATCCATAGCGAGCGGGTGCGGTGCATGCCCTGCAGGGCATGCTACTCGACCGACTTGATCCGTACGGGCACGATGTCGGAGGCGCGCAGCGCTTCGAGCAGGACCGCCGCGTCGGCGGCATCGGTCTTGTTGCGTTTGACATAGGCCCGGACGTACTTGGCGGGCAGCAGTTTCACATCGATGTCCAGGCCGGACAGATAACGCGCCCAGTGATGGGCGGAGCCGCAGGCTTCCATGACGACGAGAGAGGCGTCGCGATTGTGGAACCAGCGTTCGAACTGGCTGCGGGTGAGGCGGTGGGTTTCGATGACTTTCCAGGAAGCATCGGCAACGGCCAGCTGGAAAACGGACTTGGCAAGGTCAACGGCTACGGTAGTAGACTTCATGTCGGACTCCTTTCGTTGAGGACATCCGATCCCCATCCCCATGAAGACCAGTGACGCCAACTATGGCAACAAAAAGCGAGGGGAGTCCATCCCATCATTCAAGTGGGACGCGCTAAAGCGCGCCCCTTAATTCAAACGTTGGGCCCATAAAACCCGTGACTCGAAAACTAACCGACATCTTTCATCCCGGCGAGCTCGATGCCCAAAGTCGGTACAATTTGCGCACGGCTTGGTCAGACCGGGCGATTGCGGCTGTCGAACACATGTACAAACAAGCCATTGATGATGAAACCGCCTTCTTTGTCGAGGGTCGGCAATTCTTCTTCATCGCAACCGCCGATAGCAATGGCAACTGCGATTGCAGCTTCCGGGGTTCAGAGCAAGATGAAACAGGTAAACAACAACTGGCCGTGTTCGTGGAGAATCCAAAAGTTGTCGTGTTTCCGGACTACAGCGGAAACAAAATGTACAACTCCTTGGGAAACATCCTTGTGAACCCTCACATAGGAATGTTGTTTCTGGATTTTCCAACGGCTTCACGGTTGCGCATCAACGGCGTGGCGGAGATCATTGAAGACCCGAACACCTATAAACATAAGTGGTCTACCGCAAAGCGGTATGTTCGGGTTACGGTGGAGCAAGTATTCTGGAATTGCTCAAAACGGATACCAAAATCGCCATGAGTCAGTATTTTCGGCACTCGTGGCCCAACAACGCCATCAGCTCGGACGGTGCAAAGCGGCGCGCCGTCGTCGCCCCGCTTTTCACCGTCGGTTATGGCGAACGTTGGGCGCCAGAACCAAAAACCCCATGAGCATTCACATTGCCAGAACTGATACCGAGATTGCTGCTTGCTATCCGGTCATGCGAGAGCTTCGCCCACACGTTGCGGAGGAACAATTTCTTTCCCGGGTCCGAAGTCAGGAAAGTACGGGCTATCGGCTTGCTTATTTGCTAGGAGCAAATGGTGTGGTTGCCGTCGCCGGATTTCGAGTTGGTGAAAATCTGGCTTGGGGGCGTTTCCTGTATGTCGATGACCTTGTAACTCTTTCCGGGTATCGTTCAATGGGCTATGGTGCCCTGTTGCTTTCCTGGCTTAAAGAGAAGGCTGGGGAGGAGGGTTGCGAGCAAATGCACCTTGATTCAGGAATACAAAGAAAAGAGGCACACCGATTCTATGAGCGTGAAGGCATGATCATGGCAAGCCTTCACTTCGTCGAAAAAATAGCGCCCAACAAGGCGCTCCAGCCGATGCCAAAAAGCGGCGCGGCTGAGCTTTAACGTTGATCCGCGATCGACCTGTCAAAAACCCGTAGCGGACGTATTCGCCGCGCTGGGCGTAAGACCGCTTCGGCCGGACAAGAGACGGTCTGGTCCAAGCCCTTGTATTAGCGGACCCTCCAGCGTATCGTTAAATTTATTTAAATATATCGAATAATTTAACGATTAAAAATGAGGCCGCATTGTCGAAGAATTCGATCATTCTGACGAGCGGCGCCGTACGAGCCCTGGTTTCTCACCCTCTTTCCAAGTCCGAGGGCATGGCTCTATGGTTGCTTGCGGCGAACATGCCGGCGTCCGGCATGCTGGTATACCGACCACACTCCGCGAACTTTAGAAGATGCTCATGTATTGATGACGCTTCATACCCAAGTAGCCGAAGCGCTTGATACTTGGGGCAGACAAGCCGCCAAGTCAAAAAATCTTCAAACGAGCCACATTCGCGCGCCATCGAGTAGAAAGTGCCAAGCGCTGGTTTGCCATATGGATGAGGCTTGGTCCACGCATTGCGTTTTGACGCGCCAGCGAAGAGCGCGAGCCAACGCTGCCTATGGGTCTGTGCAAATATCTCGTTAAGTGCGCGATGGGCGACGATCATCTTATTATCGTATGCTTGCGATTCGGAGTTTTGTTGGTAGGGGGCAACGGTGGGTCACCTGGGTCCCCAAATTGATTCCGGCCCGAGCGATGAAGGAGGCGAGAGGTCTTGAGGCTCATCGCGACGTTACTTTCAGAGGCCGGTCAAAATCACCGGCCTTGCGCGGCTTTTCGCGCAAAGTCCGGTGGGATTGCAAGGTTGGGTGTCATGGCTAACACTCTTTTCAGCTGCCACAATTCGATCTGCATCATAGGGGCCGCTGCAACCCAAAGCAGTGCAATCTTTCAATTCTATTTTTCTAGGCGGTCATTCCAATGACCGCGGCTACCCCATCTTCTTCGCCAAATCCTCTGCCCGCAGGTGGGTGTAGCGCTTGAGCATCTGAAGGGTCTTGTGGCCAGTGATGCTGGCAACCTCCATGCTGTCGAACACGCCTTTCTCGAACAGGCGTGAGGTGGCTTCGTGGCGCAAGTCATGGAAGCGCAGATCCGACAGAAAACCGTCTGCATGCTGGTCTAAATCCACCAGGCTGTATTCCGAGGGGATCCGGTGCCACTTTCCCTTATCCTTCAGGTGTTGAACTTGCGCGCGGGTTTTCGCTCTCGTCCATGACTTGTTGAACGAGTCGGCAGCTTTCCACCAATAGAACACGCGCCCATCAATCGAGCGGGGAAGGGCTTTCATCCCCTCCAGGACTTCTATCGCAGCACTGGACAGCGGAACGGCACGGAATGCATCATTGTTTTTGGTGCCGCGTTCGTTGATCCCGCGAACAATCATTACTCGCTTTTTCAGATCAACATCAACCCACTTAACGGACAGTAGTTCGCCTAGTCGTGCGGCGGTTTCAATCGCAAACCGAATGAGCGCCTGCATGTGCGGCCCGCATTTGGCTAGCAGTCGTTCGAGTTCATCGCCTTCAAGTCTGCGCTCTCGCGCCTTCCCCGGCGCCGGCCGGCTGACCAGCTTGCAGGGGTTGGCCTGAATGACTACCCCCCATTCTCGTGCGCCTAAATCGAGCAGGCGCGACAGCAGATTGATTTCCTTGCGGATGGTCGAGGCGGACAGCCCGGCCTTGATGCGGCCATCCCGGAACGTTGCAACCAGGGGCGGCGTGATGGCGGCAACTGCATATTGGCCTAAAGCGTCATCCAGGACGCCGAGCGCATGGCCAAAGTGTTTGCCGCGCTTCGACGGCAACACCTCGACCCGGTAGCGCTCAATCAAGTCGTGGACGGTTGTTCTTTCGCTTTCCTGCCGGGGAATGAAAGTTCCGGTTGCCATCTCTCTTTCGATTGCTGTCGCCCAGGCTTCCGCGTCCTTCCGGTGAGTGAAGGTTTTGGTTTGGGTGGGGAATCCTTTCTTGCGAATCTGGACGTGCCACTGGTATTCACCCTTCTTGCGGAATGTCGCCACAGTCCCCCCCCCCGTGCTGTGCCAGAATTGTGCCAGTATATCCATA
>JGI26523J50269_1000162_pt1 | contig 55829 bp, 37 predicted proteins | sample ThiBio_inoc_biof_FD_50269 | JGI IMG/M metagenome (IMG submission 50269) | reverse complement strand
TTCTGTTGTACGATTGTTGCTAATTATGTTGTACGGCTGTTGCTAAATTTGCTGCACGCCCATTGCCATTTTTGCTGTATTTCTGAATGCTGGTTACAATTAGAATATAATAATATTGATTTCGTTGCAAGTTTATATGGGCAGATGGGTGCATTAAGAAGTTTTGATCAGGTAGGTTTTGCTATTACCCGAGGTGGAGAACAAACTTCTGCATGGATGTATAGACAAAGATGGACTGGTCCAGGAACTAGTAATTATGTACCTCGAGTTGTGGCAGGTGATCCAAATGATAATTATCGTCGTTCCAGTTTTTGGCTACGTAAATCTGATTTCTTACGACTTCAGAATATACAAGTTGGTTACAATTTCAACAAAATTCTAAGAGCTAACAATATTAATGTAATAAAAAAGCTAAGATTCTATATTGCAGCACAAAATTTATTCGTTATCAATTCTTATCCAGGTTGGGATCCTGAACAAAACATAAACGGAGGATTCCCTATTCCACGTTCACTTTATGCAGGTATTAACTTAGAATTTTAAAAATAAAAAATATGAAAAAAATATATTTACTTCTGTTTATATTGATTTTTGTCGCATGTAGCGATCAATTAGATAAAGATCCATATGGCGTAGTTTCAACTTCGAACTTCTATAAAACTGCACAAGATGCAGAAATGGCTGTCACATCTGCTTATAAATCATTTCAACTATTAGATGGACAAAATGGTTGGAATACAAGAGCAGGATATACACCTATGGGTGATATAACAGCACCTGATGCGCAAGCACATCCTGACATTGTTAGTTACTACCAAATACAACAATCAATCGTTCTTCCTAGCAACGACCAGATGATTATGTTATACGGACGGTGTTATAAAGCTCTTAACTTGGTCAATGTAGCATTAGAAAAGATCCCCGAAATAGAGATGGATGAACAATTGAAATCTAGATATATGGGTGAACTTTATTTTATTAGAGGTTTTTGGATGTTTCGTCTAGCTTATATATTTGGTACCGCTCCCTTAGCTAATAAATCTTTAGATATTTCCGAATTAAATTTACCTAATTCAGTACGAGAGGCTACGAGAGTCACGGGTAAAAATGTCAACAATTATAAAATTACTAAAAGTGATTTAATGGATCAAGCCGAAAAGGATTTTAAGATGGCTCTACAACAACAAATTGCAGATAAAAATACAGGTGATTTAATGGGAAGAGCTGATAAAGGAGCTGTAAAGTCCTATTTAGTCCAAGTTTATTTGTATCAACACAGGTGGCAAGAAGCTAAATCTCTGTTAGAAGAAATTATGTCTTATGGATACGACTTGCTTCCTGATTATAATGATCTTTTTGACGGTACGCATGACAATAGTATAGAAGCTGTTTTTGAAGTACAATACACTGCAATGAATCAGAAAGGAACTGACAATTTTGGTACAGTAGTTAATGCACCCAATGGAGACGGATTTGTAGCTGGTGGTGGATGGGGATGGACACGTCCTACACCTGATTTAGAAAGAGAATATGAAGAGGGAGATCCTCGTTTGGTAGCTACTATATTTCGTAAGGATACAGATGATTTTTTCGGACAGATATTTATTGACAAAGTAAATGGTACAGGATTAGGAATTAGAAAATGGTGTATTGGTAATCCACCAAATAATAAAGGAGTAGTTGTTGATCAAGTTAGTTGGTATAACTCATGTAATTATACTTTAATCAGATATGCTGAAGTATTATTATGGTATGCTGAAGTAATGAATGAGTTGGGCGATCAAGCTACTGCAGCTAAATATGTTAATATGGTTAGAGCTCGTACGGCTACTACTACTGACCCAAATACAATAAATAGTAATGTAATAAGAGAATTGCCTCCTATATCCTCAACATTGAGTTATGAAGAAATGTTTTGGGCAATTGTTCATGAACGTCGTGTTGAATTTGCATTTGAAGGAAAGTTTGGTTGGGATTTAAGAAGATGGGGAATTGCACAAGAGTACCTTCTTGATTCTAATAGATGGCAAAATCAAGTAACTCCGAATTATTTTAGATATAAGGATGGAAAAGATGAAATTTTTCCAATACCTCAACTTGAAATCGACAGGTCGGGTGGTACTTTAATACAGAATGCTGGTTATGATTAATTTTTAATGAGCCTACTCCAATTTAAATTGGAGTAGGCTCTTATATTTTTATTTTATATGAAAAAATATCTTATTCTTATTTTATTTTTTTTCCCTTCTATTCTATATTCTCAGTTTTCTGACGATCATAAAGTTTCCTTAAATAAGGGTGATATTAAAACTTTCATTGGTGATTTAAATAGTAGAGGCGATAGAAAGATATATAAAGGTGAAGAATTAACTACTATAGGCATGCCGTGTGGTGGTATTATGGCCGGTCAACTATACGTTCGTGGAGATGGAACTCTTGCAAACTGGTGGATTGCTAACAACGCATACAACACTGGATATGGTATAGATTCGTTATTGAACTTTGATACTGCACTTGGACCTTGGAAAGTTTGTTATCAAACATTTGAACCCCCCAGTTATATTGATCAAGGATTTAAAGTGACGATTAATGATGGTAATAAAAAAATAGTCAAAGAGTTAAATAAAAAAGATTTTGATAATATTTCGTTTATAGGGGAATATCCTGTGGCTTTCATTGAATATAATACAAATGATAATGAATTTCCACTGAAAATTAAATCTACCGTTTATTCTCCATTTATTCCGTTGAATGCAAAGGAATCAGCAACACCTGCAACTATAATTAAATATCAAATAACAAATACATCCGACAAAGATCTAAATGTGGATATGACGGCTTGGATGCAAAATTTAGTATGTATAGATCTTAAAGATAGAACTTACGGAGTGTTAAGAAATAAGGTAATTTCCAATGGACAGTTTAAATCTGTTTTTATGGATATGGATGTGTCACAAACTCCAAATATAGAAATTATTAAAGATAAAAACCTTATTGTTTTCGATGATTTCGAATCCGGGAATTATCGAAATTGGAAAATTGAGGGAAATGCATTTGGAATGAGGCCCACTCCTGGGCAAATCAACAACCAAAATGCCTTTGGAGGAGATTATGGAAAATATCTCGCTAATTCTTATGTGGGTTACGATTCTTTTATAGGGAAACTCATTTCTAAGGAATTCACTATATCAAGAAATTATATTTCATTTAATATCGCAGGAGGAGCACACCGTGGAAGAACTTGTATAAATTTATATGTAGATAATAAGATAGTTGAAACTGCGACTGGCAACAATAATGAAGATTTCTTGCCTAGAAACTGGAATGTTTCTAAATGGAAAAATAAAAGAGCGCATTTAGAAATTGTTGATAATGAAACTGGAAGCTGGGGGCATATAAGTGTCGATAATATTCAATTTGCTGATACGCCTAAAGAAATGTCACGTTATATAATTGATGACACGCATGCTTTTATGGGAAATCTTGCTCTGACTGTTTTTGATTCAAGTGCGATTGGTACTGCTGATTTGCTTAGTGGAAATGAAAACTATGCTGAAGCAAAACTAGGAGATAAATTAAATGCTGGATTGACTTCAAATTTAAGATTAAAGAAAGGGGATTCTAAAGAGCTGGTTTACGTCCTATCATGGTATTTTCCAAACAGACCACTAAGTTATAAGGGTTCAGAGTGGAATAAGCCACTGCCCCCTAATTCTCCTCCAATAGGGAATATGTATTCCAATTGGTATAATAGTTCCTTAGATGTAGTAAGTCAATTATTTGAAAATTATAAAAGATTAGAATCTGAAACCTTCGCTTTTCATGATTCATACTATAATGAAAGTTCATTTCCATATTGGTTGAAACAGCGTTTAATGATGTCCGTTTCAACTTTAGCAACTGAAACTTGCCAATGGTGGTCAAATGACAAGTTTTGGGCATGGGAAGGTGTTGGATCTTGTGAAGGTACTTGTACTCATGTGTGGGGTTATGCCCAAACGATGGCCGCTTTGTTCCCTGAACTTGAAAGAAATTTGAGAGAGAAGACAGATTATAGTGTTTCGCTAAGAGATGATGGTGCGATTCTATCAAGAAATGGAGAACACGGCGTATTAATTGATGGCCACGCAAGTGTAATACTCAGAATGTATCGTGAACATTTAATGTCCAAAAATTCATATTTTCTATCAAGAAATTGGAGTAAAATAAAGCACTCTCTTGATTATATTATAAATGAAGATGGAAATAAAGATGGATTAATTGTAAAAATACAACCTAATACGTATGATATAGCATTTTATGGCGCAAATACTTATGTTGGTGGTTTGTATTTAGCTGCCCTTCGTGCTGGCGAAAAAATGGCTTATATTATGAAAGATACTTTAGCTGCCAACTACTATAAGGATATTTACGAGAAGGGGTCCAAAAATTCTGTTGATCGTTTGTGGAATGATGAATATGGCTACTTTATACAAGATGTAGATGAGAAAGAACATCCACTACATCAATATGGCAATGGATGTTTAAGTGATCAACTTTTTGGACAAACTTGGGCCGATTTATTACGATTAGGTGATATTTATCCTGAGTATACAATTGACAAAACATTAAATTCAATTTGGGAATATAATTGGACAAATGATGTGGCAGCACAAACTAATTTGCATTTACCTGAAAGATATTATGCACATGCTGGCGAACCTGGATTATTAATATGTACTTGGCCATTCAGTAAACATCCTGGTGAAGCAGGAGTTAGATATAGGGATGAAGTATGGACAGGTATTGAGTATCAAGTAGCAACCAATATGATATTTCGTGGAAAATTGGATGAAGGTCTGGCTATTATAAAAAGTATTCAAACTCGCTATGATGGAGCAAAGCATAACCCATGGAATGAGGTTGAATGTGGTGATCACTATGCAAGAGCAATGGCATCTTATGGTGTTTTACATGCTCTTCAAGATTATTGGTACGATGGCCCGAAAGGCATAATGGAATTTTCACCTAAGCTAACAACAGATAAATTCAAAGGATTTTATACTTCAGCTGAAGGATGGGGAAATATTACTCAAATAATTGAGAATGGCATACAAGAAAATCAGGTTATCGTAAAATATGGAAGTTTGTGTTTGCAGCAATTAATCTTATCTTCATTATTGGGGAAATTAAACAATGTCGAAATTTACTATAATGGTAGAAAAATTAATTCAACATATAAACTTCTAAAGAAAATTGAAATAAATTTTGATAAAGTTGAACTTAAAAAAGGAGATACCTTAAAAGTCATTTTTTCTTGATTTTAGTAAAAAAAAATAAACTTAATTAAACAAAATAATATTATGGATAATACTAGAAGATCATTTCTTAAGAAAGTTAGTTTAGGAAGTATTGCAGCGGTAGGAGTACCTTCGTTAGCTACTCCTGAGAGTTTATTAGGCAGAGATTATAATTCATTAAATGATGTTAAATTCCAATTAGGCAGGACCAGCAGGGACTTCAACGATAAGTATGAGAACGAATATCTGAGCCGTGTTGCTTTTCCTATTGGTGGAATAGGGGCAGGCATGTTTTGTTTGGAAGGTACAGGAGCAATATCTCACTTATCTGTGAATAACAAACCAGAAATATTTAATGTTCCTTATGCATTTGCTGCGATTAGCGTTAAGGGAAACACAAAAGGCGCAAAGGTATTGGAGTGCAATGTTCCTACTTGGAAAATATTTGGGCCTCAAGGCGCCGGTAATGGTCTTGGGAATAGAAACTACGGATTACCCCGTTTTGAAAGCGGTTCATTCTTGGCTCGATTTCCGTTTGGTACAATAGATTTAAAAGATAAAGATATTCCTTTGGACGTGCAGGTTACAGGCTGGAGTCCTTTTATTCCTACAGATCAAGATAATTCGAGTTTACCAGTCGGTGTTTTGGAATATAGGTTTAAAAACACGTCCGAGAAAAACGTTGAAGCAGTATTTTCTTACAATGCCCGCAATTTTATTGATAATAAAGGACAAATTAAGAAAGTCAAAAATGGTTTTCTTATGACAAAAGAGAATAGTACCGATGGTAATAAAGGTTTTTCAATCTACCTGGATGATGACAAATCCGTTATAGATTACTGTTGGTTCAGAGGAGGTTGGTTTGATTCTCAGTCTATTTTATGGGAAAACATAAAAAACGGGAGAACGGTAAGCAATCCTCCAATTGAAGGTTCTTCTCCGGGTGCATCTATATACTTGCCATTTACTTTGAAGCCGAACGAAGAGAGGGTGATAAAAGTGAATTTTTGTTGGTATTTGCCAGAGTCTGATATTTCCATTGCCATCCAATCAGAAAAAGGAGAAAAACAAAACAACGAAACTGATAAAGATACCTTTTATCGTCCATGGTATTCAGAGCGGTTCAAAGGTATTAATGAAGTGGTTAAGTACTGGAACTCAAATTATCAGATTTTAAAAAAGAACAGTGAACTGTTTCGCGACGCTTTTTATAGTTCAACATTACCGGCAGAAGTATTGGAAGCAGTTGCCGCCAACTTAACTATTATAAAATCGCCCACTGTTTTGAGGCAATACGACGGAAGATTGTGGGCCTGGGAAGGTTGCAGCGATAACTCTGGGTGTTGCCACGGCAGTTGCACACATGTGTGGAATTATGCCCAGGCTATACCACATCTTTTTCCGGCTTTGGAGAGGACATTGCGCGATACAGAGTTTAAAGTCAGTCAGAACGAAGAAGGTCATCAGAACTTCCGTACGAATTTACCAATCACTCCTACCAAACACGATTTCCATGCCGCCTCAGATGGTCAACTAGGTGGCATCATGAAATTGTATCGCGACTGGCGAATAAGCGGCAATACATCGTGGATGAAAGAACTATATCCATATGCAAAGAAAAGTATAGATTATTGTATTCGGACCTGGGATCCGAAGCGAAAGGGATGTCTTGAAGAGCCACATCACAATACATATGATATTGAATTTTGGGGCCCTGATGGGATGTGCACGAGTTTCTATTTGGGTGCATTAACAGCGTTTATTGAAATGAGTAAAACTCTCAAAGAACCGTTTAAAGAATATGAAATATTGCTTTCAAAAGGAAAAAAATATATGGAAAACGATTTGTTTGATGGTGAGTATTTTATCCAGAAAATTGTGTGGGAAGGTTTACAAGCTCCCAATCCAGTAGAAGTTAGATCTATGGGGGGAGAATATTCTGAAGAAGCACTTTCTCTGCTTAAAATTGAGGGTCCAAAATATCAATACGGAACTGGTTGTTTATCTGACGGAGTGTTAGGAATGTGGATTGCATCTGTATGTGGACTTAATGAAGTTATAGATAATAAAAAAACAACTAGCCATCTCAATGCTATTCACAAATATAATCTCAAGACTGACTTAACAGATCATTACAATCCTCAACGTCCTACATATGCGTGCGGCCAAGAGGGTGGTTTGCTATTATGTTCGTGGCCAAAAGGTGGAGCTCTGTCATTGCCATTTGTGTATAGCAATGAAGTTTGGACAGGAATAGAATATCAGGTGGCAAGCCATCTTATGTTTAAAGGTGAAGTTGAAAAGGGATTAGATATTGTTAGGGAATGTCGTAAAAGATATGATGGTACTATTCGAAATCCGTTTAATGAATACGAATGCGGCCATTGGTATGCACGTGCAATGGCTAGTTACGGTATGCTGCAGGGGTTAACGGGTGTTCGTTACGATGCTGTAGAAAGAACAATGTATATTGATTCTAAAATTGGAGATTTTACAACTTTCATAAGTACTGATAAAGGTTTCGGTACAGTATCTTTGAGAAATGGGAAACCATCAGTAGAAGTTGTTTTTGGAAATATAGATGTGAAAAACTATATCGTGTCTGGCAAAAAAATGTGAAACTAACTAAATTCAAGATATTAAAAAAACATGACAAACCGAAGATCATTCATTAAAAAATTAAGTCTAGGGAGCATAGCAGCCGCAAACCTGCCAGCTATGACTTCTGCAGAAAGTTTGTTGAAATTTAATAATTTACAGACGGAACGAGCAACCCAGGATTTTAAAGTTGACAGTGATAATTCAGCAGAATGGCCAGTCCTAAAAAAATATGATTTTGAACATTCATGCAAAATTGCTCTTCCAATAGGTGGAATTGGAACTGGAACAATTTCTTTGGGAGGAATTGGAAACTTTCAGGATTTTGAAATCATGAACCGCCCTGCCAAAGGATATAACCCTGCAACAGGAAGACAAAATTCACTTTTCTTCACCTTATATTCTGAAATCGACGGGAAAAAAGATTTACGTTTACTTGAGGGCCCAGTGCCATTTTTTCTTTATGAAGGTTGTAATGGTGCGATAGCTACCAATCACGGTCTTCCAAGGTTTCATGAATCTTCTTTCGAAACAGCTTATCCATTCGGACAAGTTAATCTTTCTACCCCACAACTGCCCATTAAAGTAAAGATGAAATCGTTCAATCCTCTAATTCCTGGTGATGTTAATAACAGTAGTATTCCTATGGCTTTGATAGAGTATGAAATGACAAATATGTCAGAAAAGGAGATTGCATTTACTATTTGTGGCACCATGCCTAATTTTATTGGAGAAGACGGTAGTTTTGGGAAAGCATCGAAAAATAAAAATTTATTTAAAACAGAAGATAGTATTAGCGGTATTCATTTTATTTCAGAGGGTGTCGACAAAAATGTTGAACAATGGGGTGAAATGACGCTTGTTGTTATTGATAATAAAAATACTTCATACCGCACTGCATGGTTACCAGAGCGGTGGGGAAGTTCAATGCTTGACTTTTGGGATGATCTCTCACATGATGGCGTACTTGAAAACCGAATAGACGAAGTATCTGATAAACCTGTAGGGTCTATAGCTGCAAGTGGAATTTTACCACCGGGTGATACTAAGAGCGTCAGGTTCCTTTTAACATGGTATTTTCCAAACCGCAAAGATTGGTCTACAGAAAATTTGAAAAATTATTATACAACTCAATTCGAAGATGCATGGGATGTAGCAGTGAAAACTTCTTCAAACCTTTCCTATCTCGAAAATAAGACTATTGATTTTGTTAGAACATTTTGCGAAAGTTCCCTCCCCGAAGAAGTTAAAGAAGCTGCTCTATTTAATGTAAGTACGCTGAGAACTCAGACTTGTTTTAGACTTTCTGACGGTAATTTTTTTGCCTGGGAAGGCTGTAATGACAAAATTGGATGCTGTTTTGGTAGTTGTACTCATGTTTGGAATTATGAAACAGCTACGGCATTTCTTTTTGGAGATCTCGCAAAATCAATGCGTCGTGTTGAATTCGGTATTGCCACTACTGATGAAGGACTTATGAATTTCAGGGTTAATCTTCCTTATGAGAGAATTCCTGAATTTAACAAGGTCGCAGCTGATGGTCAGATGGGAACTATAATGAAACTTTATCGTGAATGGCAACTTTCGGGTGATGATGCTTTTTTAAAACAACACTATCAAAAAGGTAAAGCTGCATTGGCTTATGCATGGAAAGTAGGAGGATGGGATGGAGATCAGGATGGAGTTATGGAAGGTGTTCAACATAATACAATGGATGTAGAGTATTATGGACCTAATCCCCAAATGACAATATGGTATTTAGGAGCGCTTCGTGCAATGGAGAAGATGGCTAAGTATATGAATGACAATGAAATGTCTCTTAAGTGCAGAAGGCTTTTTGAAAGTGGGAGCAAATGGACTGATGAAAATCTTTTCAACGGAGAGTATTATATTCACAAGCTTTTAGTTCCTACCAAAGAGACTATACCCCCAGAACAACTAGTAGGTATGGGTACATCTGACTATGGGAGTCCAGATTATCAACTACTTGAAGGTTGTTTGGTCGACCAATTGGTAGGACAATATCTTGCACACATATGTGGGTTGGGATATCTTATTAAAAGAGAAAATGCAATTAAAACCCTCCACAGTATCATGAAGTATAATTATAAAGAAAATTTGTCCGACCATTTCAACTGCTTTCGTACGTATGCTTTGGGTGATGAGGCTGCACTACTCATGGCTAGTTATCCTAAGGTTAGACCCGACAATCCTTTTCCCTATTTTACAGAGGTAATGACAGGATTCGAATATGTTGCAGCAATAGGTATGCTTCAGGAAGGGTTGACAGATGATGGGTTGCTTTGCATCCGTAATATTAGAAACCGATATGATGGACGTAAACGAAGTCCTTTTAATGAAGCAGAATGCGGTCATCATTATGGTAGAGCTATGGCAAGCTGGTCGGCGGGACTTACTTTATCAGGATTCCAATATTCAGGAATTGAAAAATCAATGTCTTTTACCTCCAAACCGGGCACTTGGTTCTGGAGCAATGGATATGCTTGGGGATACTGCAAGATTAGTAGTAACAATGTAATATTATCGGTACTTCATGGGCAACTCAAATTAACTAAATTTTCTCTAAAGAATATAGGTTCTGTAAACATGGAGAATACGGTGTTAAATGCCGGGGAAAGTAGAGAAATCAATGTGAAAAAATTGTAAGTTAAATGGATACGATGTGATGTAATGTAATCATATGTATTAACATTCCATTCATTAGGAAAATTCTGACAAGATTAGATTTGGAAGGTTTGAAATAGTAGAAATTAAAAAAAATATGTGATGGAAATTGATGAAATAGATATTAATGAAATAAATATTAATAATTTAAGTTTAAGTGATGAGGATATTTTAGATTTATTGAATATCGATAATATGAGCGAGAAGTATTATCAATTAATATCTAAATCGAATGAACTCAGTAGGAAGGAATTTGGAAATGTAGGCTATGTATTTACGCAAATAGGTATTAATGCAGAACCTTGCTCAAAAAACTGTAAGTTTTGTTCAATGGGATTCAATCACTATTCGTTAAATGCCCGCTGGAAAAAGACAATAGAAGAGTTAATAGAAGAAATAGGAAGATTGCAAAATTATTATTTCGATGATCTCTTTCTCATGACCACTGCTGACTATCCCATTGAGAAATTTTTGAAAATTTCAGAGAAACTAAGTCCTTTATTAAAACAGCATCAACGTTTTGTTGCAAACATTGGAGATTTTAATTTTGAAATAGCAAAAGATTTAAAAGCAGTTGGATACACAGGTGTTTATCATATAAATCGATTGCGAGAAGGAACTGATACTCTTATTTCAACAATTGAAAGAGAAAATACGATTGATGCTGTACTCAGAGCAAATCTGGACCTATATTATTGTATAGAACCGATTGGACCCGAACATACCTATGATGAGTTACTTGTTGAAATTAAAAGAGCACGCAATTTAAACATTAAAGCTATGGCAGTTATGAGGAGAATACCAGTTCCAGGCACCCCTTTATTTGAGAAGGGAATAATCTCAGCTGCAGAATTAACAAAAATTGCTGCTGTAACAAATCTTGTTGTAAATCCTAAGCGTTCAATGAATGTTCACGAACCTATACAAATGGCTTTGTTAGCTGGTGTAAATCAATTATACGCCGAAGTGGGTGCAAACCCTAGAGATTCTGAGAGTGAAACTCAAAACAATCGTGGATTTACTCCAGATATGGCTTGGAATATGCTTGGAGAAGGTGAATATTTCCCATTATATTGTAGAACCAAATAAAATAAGCAACTATGAACTTAAAATCAATTTACATTACTTTTTTATTATTTGTTTTCACGGCAGGTATTTTTGCTCAAAACCGTGAATTCAATGGCCTGGATATGAATATGGGTAACCTGTACAGGCTATCCAGTGCGGAGACCCGCTCCATCAGCCCCGAAAACTTTACCGGGGAGAAAGGAAAAGGAGGTATGGCTATACCCGACCCCAATGCACCCCGGAATACGGCTAATGCTACTCATGCCGCACGTGATTTGGGACAAGGATGGAAAGTAAATCCTTATGTACGTATCAATCCGGGAGAAACGTTCACTATGGCTGAAATTGAAGGGCCCGGCGCCATCCAACATATTTGGATGACCCCTACAGGCAACTGGCGCTTTTCAATCATCCGCGTATACTGGGATGACGAGACTGAACCCTCGGTGGAGTGCCCGATCGGCCATTTTTTCGGTATGGGATGGAATGAATATGCACCCCTGAACTCGATGCCTGTTACGGTAAATCCAGGTAGCGCGTTTAACTCTTACTGGGTGATGCCTTTCCGCAGGAAATGCAGAATAACCATGACCAACATCAACGATGCCGAAGCCATGAACCTGTATTATCAGATTGACTACACATTGACTGATGTTCCGGCAGATGCCGCCTATTTTCATGCGCAGTACCGACGTACAAAAGTGAACGAAACATCCGATTATACAATCATCGACGGCATTAAGGGAGAAGGCCATTACGTAGGTGTATACATGGCCTGGCAAGTAAACAATAACGGTTGGTGGGGCGAAGGAGAAATTAAGTTCTTTATGGACGGAGACAAAAAATTCCCGACCATCATCGGAACGGGTACTGAAGATTATTTCTGCGGATCCTACAATTTTGACAGGCAAGGAAAGTACGTTACATTTACCACACCTTATGCGGGCTTGGTTCAGGTATTGTCTCCCGATATTACGTACAGATCGGGACAACGTTTCGGACTGTACAGGTGGCACATAATGGATCCCATCCGTTTCAAAAAAGACTTGCGCATAACCATTCAGGATTTGGGATGGCGGCACGGCGGTCGTTATTTACCGCAGCAATCGGATATTTCGTCTGTGTGTTTCTGGTACCAATCTGAACCACATGCCAAATTCCCGCAATTACCCGATTGGCAGCAATTGGAAGTTAATTAAAAACCGAGGAATAATGAGAAAGATATCGCTGAAAATTCTTCTGAGTGTCATATTAGTATCTATTTGCAGTTTAAACACATATTCGCAAACACACACATTCCGGAAAGAACTGGCGTTACTAAAACGAGTGGATTTGCTTCCCGCTTACCGTCACAATCAACTTATAGACCAAGAATCGAGTTACGATCGAACGTGGGGAAACGACGACGGTTTTTCGGGAAAATACTCCTATATCCGGAAGGAAAACGGACACCTTGTCCTTGCAGAATTTGAAGGTCCCGGTGTGGTAAACAGGATCTGGACTCCTACCCCTACCAACGACTTTCTTTCGTTTTATTTCGATGGCGAAAAAACACCGCGTTTGAAGATTCGGTTTACGGATCTCTTTTCGGGAAAAGTGTATCCGTTCGTAAAACCGGTTTGCGGAAATGAAATTGGTGGATATTACTGCTACATTCCCATCCCGTTCAAAAAATCACTGAAGGTTGTGTTTGAAGGAGAAAAGATCATGTTTCATCAGATACAAGCTCGAAAGCTGCCGGGCATGGATGTGGAAAGTTGGACAGGGAACTTCTCGGAATCCGACCGGGAGCTTTTGTCGGAAATAAGCACGTTGTGGTCCGGTATTTTTCCAACGGTACAAAATTATACGTCGGGGTTGTCGGCCGGAATTAAAACGGAACAAAAAAGCTTTACGCTGCAACCGGGAGAGGAGTTCACATTTTTCGATAAAAAAACAGCAGGACGCATTGTTGGATTCGAAATAGATGGAGGAACATCGTTCGAGGGTATTTATAAAGATATTATCCTTTCGGCGAAATGGGACGATGAAAAGGTGGAGTCCATCCATGCCCCGGTTGCAGATTTCTTTGGTTATGCTTATGGAAAACCGGCCATGCGAAGTATCTTGATGGGCAGGTACGGAACAACCAACTACTGTTATCTACCCATGCCTTATGACCGTGCAGCTTCCATGAGACTAATTTACAGAGAAAGAAAGAGCGTGCAGCAAAATCCCGTCCAGGTGAATGTGAAGGTTTATTACAACAACACGAAGCGTAGCCTAAAAGACGAAGGAAAATTTTACAGCGTTTGGAAGAGGGAAAAACCCGATATGGTTAAATTTTATACGTTTTTGAAAACAGCGGGTAAGGGTCATTATGTAGGAACCGTTCACCTGGCACAAGGACTTCGTCCGGGGATGACACTGTTCTTCGAGGGAGATGACAGCACGCGTATAGACGGAAAGGCACGCATGCATGGCACGGGGTCGGAAGACTATTATAACGGTGGCTGGTATGCTCTACTCGACCGTTGGGACAGAGGAATAAGCATGCCTGTTCACGGTTCGCTGGATTATTCTCTGCCTATGAACAGAACCGGTGCTTACCGCTTCTTCCTTTCCGACAAATTGTCTTTCGAGAAAGAGATTTATCACGGAATGGAACACGGCGAATCAGGCAATAATTTTCCGGTAGATTACACATCGGTAGCATTTTTTTATGCGTCACAACCCCTTAAGGAAAAAATGGAACCTACTGCTGAATTACGCGAGGTTTACCTGCCTTCTGCTCATGTCTATTTTCCGCAGTTAATGCAAGTTACTCCCGAAAGAGGAATCGGGGTGATTTTAGACAGAGGCCTTATGCTGACAGCCTACGGTCAGGGTGCCGCAAGGATTATGCTCACGGACGTTCCCGAAGGAAATTACAAGGTTCTGGTTACTTATCACGAACGGGTAAACGGTGCCGATTTTCAGGTTTGGCAAAGGCAAAACCAACTCTCGGAATGGATATCGACCAAAGCCGGTCAGGAAAAGTACAAGGAAAAAGTTCATGTGGGTGATATTCAACTCACTCAGCAAACGAATTCGATAACGTTTCATATCCGGAAAAACGGGAATGCCGACTTATTTGAACTGAATTTAATTACACTAGAAAGAATAGATTAGTTGGTATGCAGAAACGTTTTTTTGTGATCGGATTTGCGTGGATCGCCCTGTTTTATTGGAGTGTATTTGCTCAGGAACAAATTTCTGTCCCGCATAATTTCAGCAAAGCCCTTGAGCATATGCAATACGACCGGATGGGAGATGAAAAGGGAAAAAGGTCGGTGAGAATAATAGACCGGAACACGTTGCATGTGAAACTCACCTTTTCCCTGGACCAACTGCTGCGGCAAGATGACTGGCAACTGACCCTTAAACCGGCCTTTACTCCCTCTTTCCATTGGTCGCCCCATTTGACTCCTACCGATAATCACGTGATCGATCAGCATGTTTTCCGTTCACCGGCGCTTATTATCGCCGATAAAGATCAAGTTCTTGCGCTCATTCCCGATTTAAGCGTTATGCAGAGAGGTACGCCTGTACGGTGGTACCTGGACCTGAGTGCCGAAACCAACACGCTGACGCTGGGAATGAGTGATAGCCGCGTCGCCGACCATGTTCTTTTCGAACGTACTGAAGGAGCGGAATATCCGGCCGGAAAAGTGGAAATCGGATTTTATCTGCTGCACTATACGGATGAAGGTTCTATCGTAAATCCCTTTAGAAAACCGTTGGATTTTATCTGGTTAAACTGGGGGAGAGAAGCCTACAGAGCTGGTAATCCCATAAGAGGCGATTTGGAGCCTTACATAGAACACACGTATGACTGGGCATTTAAAAACTGGAAGGAAAGCGTGTGGCAGGAGTTTGAAGTTGAAGGGCGAAAAGTGGGTGCGCCTGCCTTTATCGTTAATGTAACACAAAGCCCCAATTATCCGGGTGAGGTAAACGAGCGAGAATTCAGGTCTGTCTGGAACCAGGCGTGGTTTAGCTCTCTTCGCTCGGCAAGCGGATTGTACCGGTATGCCAGGAGGACAGGCAATGAGGAATTGATGAAAAAAGCCCGGCTTACCAAAGAGCTGGCCCTCTCTTTTCCACAGGTCAACGGTTTTTTTTACGGACTTATCGGCACCGAAATGCACGAAGTGGAAATTGACGGTAGAAAATACAACCGCAGCAAAGGTTGGGATACCCATTATTGGGGCAACTCTAATCGGAATCCATATACGTGGAACCCCCGCGAATCGCCGTTTCATATTCTGGATATGAGCTGGACGGGTTTACTGATGCTTCGTTGGTATGATGAGTTGGAAAAAGATATCCGGTTGCTTGATTTTGCCGAGAATTATGCCAAATCGCTGCTGAAAACCCAATATCCCAACGGTTTTTTTCCGGCATGGTTGTCGCTCGATAAACTTGAGCCGATGGAGCACCTGAACGATTCGCCCGAAACATCCCTGTCGGTAACCTTTCTTCTGAAACTGCATGAGCTAACCGGGAAGCAGGAATATAAGGAAGCTGCGCTTAAAGCTATGGAGGCGGTGATCCGTGAGGTTATCCCTACGGGACGCTGGGAAGATTTTGAGACCTACTGGTCTTGTTCCCGGTATGGTTCACAAGATCTGGTCGGGAAAAAAGTTCTACGCAATAACATGCACAAGCAAAATAATTTTTCCATGTTTTGGACGGCAGAAGCCCTGTACGAGTGTTATCGCACGACAAGTAACAGAAAATATTTGAGATCTGGGCAGCGAACACTGGATGAATTGCTGATGACACAAGCATCGTGGCAACCGCCATATATGTTTGTAAATGTACTGGGTGGATTTGGAGTCCTTAATGCGGACGGCGAGTGGAACGATTCACGCGAAAGTTTATTTGCTGAGCTTATTTTACAATACGGAAAACTGCTGAATAACCGTGAGTATATCGAAAGAGGCTTTGCTGCACTAAAAGCATCGTTTGTGATGATGTACTGCCCCGAAAATCCGTTGACACAAGTACAGTGGGAGAAAGTTTATCCGTTTTTCGGGGAAAAAGATTACGGATTCACGATGGAGAATTACGGCCACGGGGGACGAACAAGCTCCGAAGGAGAAGGAATGGGCGAATTCACTATATACGATTGGGGAAACGGAGCTGCTGCCGAAGCCTATAATCGGATATTGGACAAATTCGGGGAAATCGAACAATAGAAAAATAAGAAGTTTATAATATAACAGTCTAAAATGAAACGTATGAAGCTGAAGAAATTAAATCTGTTTTTGCTCACAGCAGGGTCCATCCTTGTTTCCTGCACGGGTAACGCTAAAAAATCATCGGATAATATGAAAAAGGAGTATGAAAAAGGGACATTTGGATACGATCTGAATTATCTATCGAAAAAAGACAGCCTTATTGTGCTGAAGTCCGACGACGGAAAAGCACAGGTGATCGTGTCTGCCAAATATCAGGCAAAAGTCTTTACCTCAACGGCAAACGGTGAAGAAGGAAATAGTCTGGGTTTTGTGAATTACAAGTTCTTTGATGCCGGAACAGTGGATGAGCATATGAACGGATTTGGTGGGGAGAATCGGTTGTGGCTGGGCCCCGAGGGAGGACAGTATTCTATCTATTTCAAACCGGGAAAAGAACAGGTTTTCGATAATTGGCATACTCCGAAAGCCATCGATATAGAAGAGTGGAAAGTGAGCAATGTAACTCCGGAAGAGGCTTTGTTTACTAAAGATGTGGAACTTGAGAACTATCGGGGAAGCACGTTGAATATAGCAATAGAGAGAAAGGTCTCGCTTGTTTCCGATGCGGAAATTGTAAGCAAACTGGGCATAGCCCTACCCGATGGAGTAAATGCAGTGGCCTACGCAACCGATAATAAAATCACCAATAAGAATGATTTTGAATGGACAAACAAAACGGGAACCGTTTGTATCTGGATGTTGGATATGTTTAATCCTTCGGATTCTGCAGTAACGGTTGTTCCGTATAATACCGGAGATGAAAAGCAACTGGGGGCATTGGCTACGACAGACTATTTCGGGGAAATTCCTGCTGACAGGCTGAAAGCTGAAAACGGAACCCTCTATCTGAAAACTGACGGAAAATTCAGGAGTAAACTGGGGATGAATGCTAAACGCACAAAAGCCATTGCAGGAAATTATGATCCTATCTCCAAGAGACTTACGGTGATTACGTTCGATGTTGATCCCTCTGCCGTGTATCTGAATCAGGAGTGGAACCCCGGGAAGAATCCGCTTATAGGCGATGCCCTGAACGCGTATAACGACGGCCCGCTGGAAGACGGGAGCATTATGGGGCCTTTCCTTGAACTGGAAAGCTGTTCGCCCGCAGCGTTCTTAAAACCGGGAGAGTCGCTGTCGCACACTCACAACGTATATCATTTTGTAGGTGAGGAAGCAGCCTTGTCGCCCATTTGCGAAAAATTGCTCGGAGTAAATATCAATCAAGTTGCAACCATTTTCTGAAAAACAACAGTATGAATAGTCACGTAGAAAAACATCGTTTAGTGCCTGCGGGAATCGTGTTCCCGTTTATCCTGCTTACTTCCCTGTTCTTTATTTGGGCGGTTCCCAACAATATGACCGATACCATGCTTGCTGCTTTCAAGCGGATTATGAGCCTGTCGGATACACAAACAGCCTGGATTCAGGTAGTTTGCTATCTGCTCGGTTATGGATGTTTTGCCCTTCCGGGAGCTATTTTCATTAAAAAACATACGTACAAGCATGGCGTGCTTTTGGGATTGGGGTTGTGTATTCTCGGAGGAATGCTGTTTTATCCGGCTATGTTGGTAAACAACATCAGTTCACCGCTTAGTTTCGCCACCTATCTGATGGCAATTTTTGTCCTTTTTGCCGGACTATCGGTATTGGAAACATCGGCCAATTCCTACGTGTATGCATTGGGGGATCCTCATACCGCTACGCGACGGTTGAATTTCTCGCAGTCATTTAATCCTTTCGGCGCATTAACCGGAGTATTGGCAAGCCAGATATTTGTTCTTTCGCAATTGAACACGATGAGCGCGGCAGAAAGAGCTGCGCTGAACGAAGCCGATCTGGTAAACATCCAGAACGTTGAGTTGAATGCGGTTACTTTAGCATATATGATATTGGGTTTGGTGATGCTTGTCCTTTTTCTGTTGATCTTTTTTACCAAAATGCCCCAGGCACAGGACGATGACAGAAGCCTGAACCTGAAAGCCACTTTCGACCGCTTAAGAAAAAATAAAAACTACGTTTGGGGTGTTGTTGCACAGTTTTTCTACGTTGGCGCGCAAATTGCCGTCTGGTCGTATATCATCCGGTACGCCATGCAGCAGTTGCAGTTCGATGCCGTAATCTCGGGATTGGGAAGTAACGCATCGCAGGAGTCCATTATTGCGGCTTTGCGAGGCGTTGAACCTATTGCAGGCGGATTTTATGATTTAGCGGAATCACTGGGAATTGATGCCCTGCTGCCGCGAACTGCCGAACAGGCCGGAGCCACCTATTATGTGTTGTCTCTCGTTTTGTTTGTGATCGGGCGTTTCGTGTGTACTTTCCTGATGAAATGGACAAAACCGGTAAACCTCCTTTCTACCCTGGCAGTACTTGCAATAATTTGCTGTTTAACCGCTATTTACGGTCATGGATTTATTGGCGTCTATGCTTTGATGGGAATCTCAGGTTGTATGTCGTTGATGTTTCCAACCATTTATGGGATAGGGATGAAAGGATTGGGAGAAGACACCAAGATTGCAGGATCGGGTATGGTAATGGCTATTGCGGGTGCCGCACTTTTAACGCAAATGCAGGGAATCCTTTCCGACCAGGCAGGAAGCATTGAGTTTGCGTATTGGGTCCCCACTATCGCTTTCATCATTATTGCGTATTACAGTTTTACAATAGCGCGCAGCAAAGAGCTGGGCAATGGAAAATAGATGGATATGGAAAAATTAGTTATAGGCATTGATTACGGTACCGATTCGTGTCGTGCCATACTGCTGGACTGTGTGTCCGGAAAAGAGCTGGCGACCGCCATCTCCTATTACCCCCGGTGGAAGAAAGGGTTGTATTGCGATCCTTCGGCCAACCGCTACCGGCAGCATCCGCAAGATTATATCGATTCGCTGGAACAGGCTGTGAAAGGAGCATTGGAACAACTTCCGGCAGGTATGGTCCGGAAAATTGTCGGCATCGGTATAGATACTACCGGCAGTACGCCCTGTCTGACAGACCGGGACGGCACGCCGCTGGCGTTGCTGCCCGGATATGCCGATGATCCCGATGCGATGTTCATCCTCTGGAAAGACCACACTTCCATATGCGAAGCGGACGAAATCAATGCCCTGGCCCATACATGGGAAATCGATTATACATCGCGCTCCGGCGGGATCTACTCTTCGGAATGGTTCTGGGCAAAGGCGCTGCATGTGCTTCGGGCAAATGAAAAGGTCAGGGAAAAGGCCTGCTCCATCATCGAGCATTGCGACTGGATGCCGGCATTATTGACGGGAAACCTGCGGCCTGAAAAGGTGAAACGGAGCCGTTGCGCTGCCGGGCATAAAGGAATGTGGGCTTCAGCGTGGGGCGGTTACCCTCCGCAGGATTTTCTTTCCGCGCTTGACCCTCTGTTGGAGGGATTTTCCGCCCGACTGGGGGGCGAAACGTACACAAGTGATGTGTCTGCCGGGAAACTCACCGAAGAGTGGGCAGGGAGGCTTGGATTGCCTCAGGGCATCGATGTGGCCGTCGGTATTATCGACGCTCACGCAGGAGCTGTCGGAGCGGGGATAAGGGCAAACACGATGGTGAAGATCATCGGCACCTCTACCTGCGATATTGTGGTTACTCCGAAAGAGGATATCGCCGAAAAGCTGATTCCGGGGATTAGCGGGCAAGTGGACGGCTCGGTTATTCCGGGCCTTATCGGTTTGGAAGCCGGACAATCGGCATTCGGTGACGTATATGCCTGGTGGAAAGAGATGCTTTCCTGGTCGTTGAGGCTGCTGCCGGAAAGGCAAAGGACGGAGGCGGCCGCGCAGATATTGCCGGAGCTGACCGTTGAGGCGGAGAAACTTCCGGCAACGGAGGTGGATATGGTAGCGGGTGACTGGCTGAACGGACGCCGTACTCCCTTTGCCGACCTGACATTAAAGGGAGGAATTGCCGGAATCACTTTGGCTACAACCCCTGCACACATCTATAAGAGCTTGGTGGAAGCGACCGCCTTTGGGTCGCGTGCCATCATGGAACATCTTAAGAAAGAGGGTGTGCAGGTGAATGAAGTGATCGGTGTGGGAGGAATCTCATTGAAATCGCCCTATGTGATGCAGACACTCTCCGATATTATGGGCGTACCCATCAAAGTGGCCGCCGTGCAACAGGCGGGAGCGCTGGGAGCGGCGATGTGCGCTGCGGTATCGGCCGGCGTTTTCGATACGGTTGAAGCGGCACAGGAATCTATGGGGCAGGGGTATAGTGTTGTTTACACTCCCCGGGCTGAAAAGAGGGAAGCCTATACCGCGCTGTATGGAAAATACCGGGAACTTAACCGGTTTTTGGAAGGAAAATAGAGAATTTGTTCCCATCCCAATAAAAATCGGGATTGTCTGTCCTGTATGAACGGATGGTCCCGGTTCTAATTTTCATAGGATGTTATTGGTTATCGAAACATTTATGTATAAAATACATAATTTATGTTGTAAAACATCTATTTTTATTTTGCTAAAACGATTTAATAGACTATTTTTGTATTTTATTCAATATATTTAGACTATTTCTTCATCCGTATGATGGATAAAAAGGTATCGATAAAAGATATTGCAAAAATAGTGGGTGTCTCGCCTGCCCTTGTTTCAATGGTATTGAATGGAAAGGCTGAACAATACAGAATCGGGGAAGAAGTTGCCAAGCGGGTTGTAGAGACTGCAAAGAGCATGCATTATGCTCCGAATCTCATCGCGAAAAATTTACGATCGGGAAAAACCCAATTAGTCGGTTTGATCGTTACGGATATTTCCAACCCTTTCTATTCGGCAATCGCAAGGATTGTGGAAGATAGGGCCAGCGAATTGAATTACACGGTTTTGATAAGCAGCACGGACGAAAATTTGAAAAATACGGAGAGATTGGTCGATGTGTTGCACAACAAAGGAGTGGAAGGGTTGATATTGGTGCCATGCGATGGCTCGAAGGAGCTTATTCAAGGACTTTATGAAAGTGATTTTCCTACTGTATTGTTAGACAGGTACTTCCCAGATATAGACTTAAGTTCATCCTGTTTAGATAATTACAAGGCAACAGAATTGGCAACGGAGCATTTGCTCGGGCAAGGATATAAAAATATCGCGTTGATCGCTTATAATACGGAAATGCAGCATATATTAGACCGTATTTCAGGATATGAAGAGACGATGAAGAACGCAGGTTTAGGCGCTTATACTCACGTCAGGAAGGTAGATATACTGAACCCAAAGCCGGATATCTGGAAAGCGTTGGAGGAGTTGATTAACAAGGAACATGCCGATGCCGTTATTTTTCTGACCAATATGCTTGCCACAAATGGACTGTATTGCTTGAATGAAATGAATGTGAAGATACCCGAAGACATTGCGGTAATTGGGTTTAATGGAAATGATGCGTTTAATCTCTTTTATTCGCCGATAACCTATGTAAAACAACCGATTGAGCAAATAGCAAAGGAAGCAATCGATACATTGATTAAACGGATAAAGAAGAGTAATTATAAATCAAAACTATTTTTGGGACCGGAGTTGGTGATTCAAAAATCATCACTAAGAGATGCGTAAAAAGGAAAAATCATAAAAAATTTAAACAGTTTCTATAGGGCTGTAGTTTGAAATTTATTTTTTCAACAATTGCTAAAACGATTTAGCTTGTGTTAAACCGAAAGTGAGAATGGAAAAGCGAGCCGTTGAATTCATAAAGCTCCATGAGAGATAAATAAAGCTGTAAAATTTAAAATAAATAATGAAAGACAAACAATTAAAGCCATTGGCAGGGATCATCGTACCGCTTGTTACCCCCTTGTCCGGTGACGGCCGGATTGATATAACGGGATTGAACAATCTGATCGAGCACGTAATACGAGGCGGGGTGCATGGAGTTTTTATCCTGGGTACGACCGGAGAAGCGCAAAGTTTAAGTATGAGGCAGCGCGAAGAGATGATAAAAGAGACGAGCCGTATTCTGGGAAACCGGCTGCCGCTGTTGGTTGGTATTTCCGACACATCCCTCGGTGATAGTGTCACTTTAGCGCAAAAGGCTTATGAAGCCGGAGCGTATGCCGTTGTAGCCACGCCTCCCTATTATTTTACCACCGCCCAATCGGAGTTGATCGATTACTTCGAAAACCTGGTTTCCTTATTGCCTCTTCCATTGTTTTTGTACAATATGCCTGTTCACACAAAAGTTTCTTTTGATGCTGAGACAATTAAACGGCTTGCTCAAAATGAAAAGGTGATCGGCTTCAAAGACAGCTCTGCCAACGGTACTTATCTTCAGACCGTGATGTACACCATGAAGGAAAATCCTGAATTCATGATCTTTGTCGGTCCGGAAGAGATGACCGCCGAAATGGTACTCATGGGTGCCGACGGAGGAGTAAACGGAGGAGCCAATTTATTCCCGGAATTGTATGTGAAACTGTATAATGCGGCTAAATCTCACGATATTGAAAAAGTCAGGGACCTCCAGCAAAGAGTGATGCGGATATCTACAAATATTTACAGTAAAAGCAGATACGTTTCCAGTTACCTGATAGGACTCAAATGTGCCCTGTCTGTCGCGGGCATTTGCAATGATTTTCCGGCAATGCCTTTTGTGCATTTCGACAAGGAGCGCCGGAACGAGATTGAGAAAGCGATGAAAAGCATAGAAAACATGCTGGATGCAGACTAATCTAATTGGAGATTGAGTGTATAAAATAGAATTATTCAATTGATATACTTTATTTTTTATTAATTATTACGTGTATTATCCATATTATTAATCCAAAAATGCAACAATTGTATGAGAAGGAACGCCTATTATCTTTCATCCGTTCTCGTGTGCCTGCTGGTTATCTTTTTTCCGGCATGCTCAGATGACGGATCGCAAACGGACTTTCCGCTTTCTGCAGTGATTTTTCACAGTATAGACGGAAAACAAGTTGCGTTTACAGCACTTACTCATAGCGCTGTAAACTGGGAATGGGATTTTGGAGACGGAAACGTTAGCTTTGAAAAAGATCCGGTACATGTGTATGAAGAGGGGGGGTATTATATTGCCACATTAACAGCAAAAGACAAAGCTGCCAATTCGGTAACTGCAAAGGTGAGCTTAGCGGTTTCACTCACCCCTTACGCCTTGTTGACAGGAGACCACACAGCAGAGGGATATGACGGTAAAACCTGGAAACTCACCATGTCGCATACCGTCAATGATAAATTGGTGAATTCCGATGCAGGGTTCTCGTTGCTTGCTCCCAAGATTCCATCGTTACCCCCGGGAGCTTTCGATGTATATGTCGGGCTCAAAGAAGCGTATAACGACGAGTTTACTTTTTATTTTGATGGAAGCTACAAGCACAACACTTCAGACGGTACCTCTTTCGGAGGAATTGTTTACGCGATGTCATTGCAAAAGATGGGGCTGGCCCAGATCACCAAGGTAGGAGGGAAAGCGGCGTTGGGAGCGGATCTTTTTGCCTTGACAACCTATACGCCCGTTGAAAATGCGACATTCGTATTGAATGAAAACGAAAATTTCACCATACCTACCATCCCTAAATTCGCGACCGGCACACAGCCTCCCGGCATCCCGGTGGTTACGTATCCGGGAGTGATGACCCTCGATTTTCCCGGTTCGGACGCATTTATCGGCATACGGGATTTTCACCGGAAAGTCATCGTGCAGGAGATCACCAGCAGCTCCATGCGATTGGTGATGTTTATGACGTTGTCTCCTGACGCGATAATCAGCCAGAACCCTTTGATTGCTTTAAGCACTTCTGCGGCAATACTTACATTCGAAGCAGTGAATTAGAATCTATTCAATTATCCAAACCAATTAAAAAAATGGAAGCCAAAAATTTGCAAATGAATAAAAATCAGGGCCGGTTCAAAGTAGTTCTGCCACTGATCTTTCTCCTGCTGTTTACAGGAAACGGTTTTGCAGAGACAACCGATACCAGGCAAAATACAATAAATGTTACGGGTACGGTTACATCAGCTACTGACGGGATGCCTCTTATTGGGGTCAGTATCGTTGTGAAGGGAACCACGGAGGGCACTGTCTCCGATATGAATGGGAATTACAGAATAAACATACTCCCCAATGTAACACTTGTCTTTTCCTATATAGGCTATATAACGCAGGAGATAGCCGTTGGAGGACGGAGGACCGTCGACATTGTCATGGAGGAGAGTGCTGAAACGCTGAGCGAAGTGGTGGTGACAGCCCTTGGGATTGGACGCGAAGAGAAGTCGCTCGGTTATTCTGTCGGGAAGCTCGGATCCGAAGAGATTTCGAAAGTAGTCCATGAGAACGTGCTCACTTCAATGGCGGGCAAAGTGACGGGGGTGACCATCAACTCGACCGGCGGCACAGGTTCTACCGTCAGCATGGTCATCAGGGGGGCTACCTCCATGAGCACAGATAATCAGCCTTTGTTCGTTATTGACGGAGTACCTATGACCAGTTCCGTGAATAATGTGGGCGGCTTCGGAAAAGATAACCTGGTCGATTATGGAAATGCCATCTCGGATATTGATCCCGAAAGTATTGAGAGCGTTTCCATCCTGAAAGGGCCCAGCGCCGCGGCACTGTACGGTACTCGCGCCGGTAACGGAGTGGTGCTTATCACCACAAAGAAATCGGGCCGGAAAGGCGGAATGAAAGTGGAAGTCGTTTCAAATACCGTTTTCGATATTCCGTCAAAATACCTGGATGTGCAAAACCGCCTTGGATTCGGCTACAGGAGTTACACCAATTCAGCTTTTCCCAACGGGATCATTCCTGCTTACAATACCTCGGAAGTGACCGGGGCGGGTCCGGAGTTGAATAAAGGTTACTGGCAAGTCCAGCCGTTTGCGCCGCTAGATGCCAACGGTGTGCCCATACCCACTGAGTTGATCTCCCACCCCGATAACTACAAGAACTTTATTAACGGGAATGCGATCACTACTACCAACAGTGTAGCCATCTCAAGCAGCAGCGACAGGGTGAATTACCGGCTTGGCGTATCCAATATGACCAATAGAGGACTGGTACCCAACTCTGACCTTAACCGGAATAACCTGACGCTTTCGGCCACCTCGACAGTGGTGGAAGGGCTTACAGTGGGTACCGATATTAACTACACCCGGAACTGGGCGGACAACAGGCCGGCTACCCAGGAACGGGGGGCCAATCCTCTACAGTGGGCTGCATGGATTCCCCCCAATGTCGATATCCGTAAAATGAAAGATTATAAACTTGGCGGGAACGAAGTGCTTACCATAGGGAAAGGCTGGGAGAATCCATACTTCCTTGCATACGGCATCAATAACAGCTTTAAAAGAAACAGGCTGATCGGAAGTGTGTCCGCTACGTGGGAAATAACTCCGCAATTAAGCCTTATGGGAAGATATGCGCTAAACAGATCGGACGAAACAAGGGAAACAAAGATAGATCCGGGATATTCCGGAGAACCCAATAACGGAGCGTATGGCATAGTTACCAGCGAAAGCAGCGAAGCCAACGCCGACGTGCTGGCAACCTATAAAAACCATTGGGATAATTTCCTGACTTGTCCCATTTAGTGCGGTGGAAATAATTTAGCGATGATTCCCTTCATCTTATCTAAGGGTACGGCTTTTACCGTTACCACTTTATTGGTTATGTGATTCAGGATTTGCCCATCTACCACCTTTTTTGATTCGTCTATAAATCTTCTTATGGAAAGACCTGTTTGCAATTCAATGTGCTTGGACACAACCAGAGCCATAAAACAGATAAGTAAATGGAGTTGAACCGGTTCTTCCTTAAAATGAAAAATTGGTCTGGTTTGCAGGTCGCTTTTTGATATTCGGAAGGCTTGCTCAATTCTGTAAAGCTCGTGATAGCGTTCCATGATCGTTTTGTTGCTTGCTGTGGTTTCTTCCAGATTGGTATAATATCCTTTGATACCAAGTAATTTTTGAGTTTTGGCAATAAGTGCTTCATTGAGTTCTATTTTTTGGTTGTGCGTTTGAGTAAATTTTACCTTTCTGTTTTTTGAAGGACTTTCGATTACCTGTTTTGCTTTTTCGATTTGTTTATTCATCTCGTAAAGGTCTTTGCGATACCGGAGGGAAGAGTAGCTGCAAATCAGATAACCAAGTTCAGTCTTTAACCTGATGCTTTTGCCATCTTCCCTGCTAATGTTTTCATCCATGGTTTCCAGTAATTCAGCCGACACATTTCCCAGCCGTGCCCCGACAATATAGTTGATATTGTTTTGAGTTAATTCCTTAATGTTGTCAGCGCTAATCATTGCCGCATCGGCAACAATGGTAAATTCTTTTACCTGATTTTTTTCAATAAAGTTCTTAACAACGGGGATAATGGTATGCCCTTCAAAAGTATTGCCGCTGAATATTTCATAAGCGACAGGAAAACCTTCTTTGGACACCATCAAGGCTACCAATATCTGGGGCTGTTGAGATTTGTTGTCTTTGGAAAAGCCATTCTTTCGCAGCTCATCTTCTTCAAAAGTTTCAAAGTATAGTGTGGTCACATCATAAAACAGCAAATCATAATTGAAAGAGTAAAACGCTTTAGCAAAGTTCACAACCCTATTCTCTACTTTCTCCTTTAATGCAATCCAGTCAGGAGCGAGTTTGTAGTAGGTTTTACGGTTATGATGAACGCCAAAATACTGCTCCATCAACTCTAAAGAACGAAGTTTCGACGCAGGCTCAAATATCCGTATCGTAATCAAGTCTTTTAATAACGCCGGAAAATCATGAAAGCCTATTTTATCTTGAAGTGCAGTTATCTGCCGGTTGAAAAAACTGTATCTGACACCCAAAAAAGTGCAGTGGTTAAGATGCAGTATCCTGTTGGGATTTTCATCCGGGAAAATGGACAACTGAGTTGAGTAATCTTTAATCCATTCCTGAGCCAACAATATCAATTCATCAAGCGATTCCTCCGTATGGGCTGAACCGATATGCTGCAAAATGACCCGCTTGTTGTTTTGATAGCGTACCACCTGAACCGCCTTAGCCTTTGATGCGGTATTTACCACCCTGATTTTCATGCAAAAACTTGTTTAGTGCGGTAAAATTAATGAAATTTTTTAAATGATAGTTCATAATCAGCAATTTATGACCGCACTAATTTTTAGGGGACAAGTCAGGAAAGATAGATCCGGGATATTCCGGAGAACCCAATAACGGAGCGTATGGCATAGTTACCAGCGAAAGCAGCGAAGCCAACGCCGACGTGCTGGCAACCTATAAAAACCATTGGGATAATTTCTCGCTTACGACTTCTGCAGGAGGGAACCTCCTCTATTCCAGGTGGTCGTATATGAGTAATTCATCGAAACCGGGATCGGGATTAATTATTCCCTATCTATATACGATTCAGAATATTGAGAATACTTCGTTGAGTTATTCCAATGCCCGCTATGAGAGAGCGATCAACAGCGTTTATGCAATGGCCAATCTAGGGTGGAGAGACAGGGTGTATCTTGATCTGACCGCCAGAAATGACTGGGCCAGCACACTGCCGGCTGAAAACAGGTCCTATTTTTATCCCTCTGCTTCATTGAGCTTCCTGTTGAATAACATGATCGATATGGGAAAGAATGTGAATCTTCTCAAAATAAGAGGCAGTATTGCCCAGGTAGGGAATGATACTTCACCTTACAGCCTTTACGCAACCTATTATGATGGCGGACAATGGGGTGACGCGATCAGGCTTGGGAAGCCGGGAGACCTGTTAAACCCGGTTCTGCTTCCCGAAGAGTCGAGCTCTTACGAAGTAGGGATGGATATAAAGATGTTTAATAACAGGTTGCGGTTTGAGGGTACCTATTACCGGGCAGATAATCGTAACCAGATCCTTAGCGTACCGTTGGCCGGTTCCACCGGATTCAACAGCATAAAAATCAATGCCGGCTTATTGCAAAGCAGAGGTGTGGAACTTATGCTTGGCTTTACGCCCATTGAAACCAAAGACTGGACCTGGAATCTGGATGTCAATTTCACAAAGAATCAAACATGGCTGCTTGAATTGTCGGAGGGTACCGATTTTGTCCAATTCTGGGACGAGGCGAGGGTGAAGAATATCGCGTATGCAAAAGATAAATCTCTGGGCAGGGACGGCTTGATAGGAAACCTCTATACCCGGAAAATATTGAGGGTGACTGATAAAAATTCCAAATATTACGGCTATCCTCTGTTGCCTGAGAATAGTGAAGATGCCGAATGGCAGGCCGAAGACGATTATTCCAAAGTGGGGAACTATAACCCTAACTTTATTATGGGACTGCAAACCTCTATCACGTACAAGAATTTTACTTTGAGCATGACGTTCGACTGGCGATCGGGAGGACAGTACGTGTCACAGACCTGGCGGTATCTGACTGAAGGCGTTGTATCGAATACCTGGCTTAACCAACTGATCATTCCGCCCGACGGATTAGGCGGACAACCTAATGAAGCGCTTCGTGATTGGGTGGTAGCCAATGCAGATAGATTGATCTATACCAATAACCCAAGGCCTGTCGGTGGCCCTACTCCCGATTTCGGCGGATTCTACAATGACTTTTATACAGGTGTAGGTGCGTATGACGGTACTTTTGCCCCGGGCGTATATGGCCGGTATGACGATAACGGTAATTTTATCCTTGTCAAGGAGAACCTCGGAAATGAAGGAACTGAATTCAGGCCGTATGCAATGAGCTATCCGTGGGGTATTGGAGAAGCCAACCTGTTTGATGCGGACTATGTGAAGCTAAGAGAGATTGCGTTGAACTATAAGGTTCCCGCAAAAACTGCGCAAAAACTGAAACTACAGGACCTGAACATCTCCGTATATAGTCGGAATATCATGCTCTGGGCAAAAAGCGCCGGTATGGGAATAGACCCCGAAAGAGCTTATCAATCGGGTAGCGGCGGAGGTTTTAAGCAAGGTGTCGAACGTTTCAATGCCGAGCCCTGGGTAATTCCCGTTGGGTTTAAATTAAGTTTTACTTTTTAATCAAAATACTGTCATGCATACGTTAAAAAACAGTCTTATCATCATTTTAACGCTGGCGCTCGGATGCGTTGTTTCATGCAGGGATCTGAATGAATTGAACATCAATCCCAACGGCGTTGATCCGGCCATTGCAGATGTAAATTTTCTGTTGACCACGGTTCAGACGAATGTAGGGCAAACCGTTTACGATATCGGTTTCGGTACCTTCTCCGGAATTATGCAGCATACGCAGCAAACCGGCTGGTTTAGTGGTTATAATAATTACGAATGGACTCCCCTTTCGCATAGCTGGAACGGTTATTACAGCATTTTAATGAACAACGAGGAGTATTTCAGAAAGGCAACACAGCACAGTTACGAGTTCCACGAAGGAGTAGCCCGCATCATGAGGGCTTATGTTTTTGGACTGATCACCGATATATGGGGTGACGCGCCTTACAAAGATGCTCTTAAAGCTGAACAGGGATCAAGCCATTTTATGCCGGCTTTCGATCCGCAACAGGATATTTATCACGGTATCCTTGCTGATCTGGATACTGCTAACATGCTCTTGTCAAAAACGGCAAGTGAGTATCGTAATATTGTGCCCAAGCAAGATGTGGTGTACAAGGGCAATGTATCTAAATGGCAAAAATTTGCAAATTCACTGGCCCTGAGGTACTATATGAGGTTACAAGCCAAAGAACCGGCCTTTGCGGAAGAGGGTATCAGGAGGATTGCCGGAGATCCTGCCAAATACCCGTTGATAAGAGTGGCCGGAGATGATGCCAATATTAGTTTTCCCGGAACGTCGAGTAATGTTTCCAATCCGTTGAATACCGTTTATGATGCCAAGCCGGAGAACGGCGCCTATATGAGGGTAAAAATGGGAAAGACGTTGGTAGATGTCCTTAAAGGGCACGGCGACCCGCGACTGGGAGTATGGGCCAATAAGATACAGATTCCGTTGAAATTGGTTTCAGGAACAGGCATAGACCGTACCGTTGAAATTGATAGTGAACATAAAATACGCGAAGTGTCACAGGATAAAGTGACCGCTTTTGAAGCCAATGGCATGAAGGTGGATTTCGATCCGGAATATGCGGGGGTGACTATTTCCCATCCTCTGGTTCAAATATTCAATATGAACATTGCCAATGCGTCTCAGGGAACCGTTAACCCACATGCTTCCCATCTTAACAACAGGTACCGGAAAACAACCGATCCCCTTGTGCTGATGAGATTAATATCTGCTGCGGAGGTCAACCTGATACTTGCAGAAGCGGCATACCGGGGATGGATTTCGGGCAATCCGGCCGAATATTACGCCGATGGTGTGAAGGAATCGCTCAGGGCTTGGGGAGTGGAAGCTGAATTTGACGGTTATATAAAGAATGCGCCTTACGACGGATTGGAAAGTATCATTGAGCAAAAATGGATCGCTCACTGGACAACAGCCCATGAGGCATGGTTCGACTGGAGAAGGACCGGATTGCCGGCACTACAGACAGGGCCCGCGGCGGTACGCCCTGTACTGCCTGTCCGATGGTATTACCATACCGATGATGAAATCAATAAAAACAGGGCCAATGCCGAGGCAGCTATCGAAAAACTGGAAGCAACGCCTTATCAGGGTACCGATCAATCCAAAAACAGTGCCTGGTCGAAAATATGGCTCCTCCAGGGAACCGGAAAACCGTGGTAGGGTGATTCTCTTATATGATAAAATTATAAACAGATGAAATTAAGTCAAATAGGCATCTTTTTATGCCTTTTGTTTACAAAACCCGCTATTGCGGGAACAAGTAACCTGCCAGTGAAGGACGAGCCGTACGTGGTTCCGGTATCGGTTAAATATACGTTATCTCCGAAATGGAAAGATGTCCGGTTCAAGAAGATCGTGGCCGACGGGGATAACAGCCTTTTTATATTGACCGATGCCGGCCTGTTCCGCGATTTTCCGGGAGAGATTATTTCGAAAGACCTTCGATACGCTTCGCTGGCCGATAAGTCGCCTGTGGATATATCTATCCAGGAAGGAACGGGTTATCTCTATTATCTGTATCCCGACCGTTTTCTGACCAATAAGCATGCCGGGACAATATGCGGATACCTGCCAGAAAATAGATTCACGCATATGGCTGTAAATGCAAATGATGATGTACTGCTGACAGGAGAGGAAGGGGCGGTATTATATAACCGGAGCACGAAAGTTAGAAAACTGAATATCCCCCCTGGGGAATTTGTACGATTGTACGTATCGGATCATCGGTTCTGGTACTTATCTTCTACGGGTATATATTGGCTAAATGGAGATAAATGGACGAACGTTTATTCCGGGAATAATCTGACAGCCATTGCTTTTTTCAGCGACAAAATAGCGGTGGGGACAACGGATGGTTACTGTGTGATTGACCGAAGCGGAAATACAGTTGAACCTAAAAACAATAAACTGCCTGTTCCCGCTATTACCCACATGTTGGTGGTGGGAGGGACATGTTGGTTTGCAACGGATGAGGGTGCTTTCGTGAAACAACCGGAACGCTTCGATTATTATGCCTCCAAACGCTGGCTCGATCAGGATAAGATCGTAGATATGGCTGCGGATACCGATGGGAATTTGTATTTCTTGACCCCTACCGGGTTGAACAAGGTGGAGTTCATACGGGAAACACTGGCGGGAAAGGCGGAGTTTCTGCAAGACAACCTGCGCAAGTATCACCTCCGTTACGGTTTTTCTTCCGCTTCCCGGTTGACCGACCCTGGGGACCCCACGACCATGCGTCTTGACGATAGTGATAATGACGGCTTGTGGACTTCATTCTACCTGGGAAGCCAGGCCTTCCGCTATGCCGTCACCAAAGAGGAAAAATCCAGGGGATATGTTTGGGAGTCGTTCGAGCCTTATGAAAGACTGCTGTCCATCCATCCCGTCACGGGATTTTCGGGAAGGACATTCGAGCGTACGGGGTATATCGCAGGAGATACTATTCCCTGGCGCCCGGCGCCGGATCAAGACTGGTGGTGGAAAGGGACCACCAGTACGGATGAATTTGTCGGTTATATGTTTGCCACATCTGTAATAGATCGGTTTGTAGCTCAAACACCGGAAGAAAAAAGACGGGTGGCGGATTATTTCGATGCCATCATGACGCATATCATTACAAATGATTATTATTTTATCGATTATGATGGTAAGCCGACTTTGTGGGGCAGATGGAATCCGGAATATGTGAATTCATTCGCTACCACGCAATTCGACCGCAGGCTCAACAGCACATTGACGATCGCAGGCTTACAGTTAGCATACCGGCTGACACAAAAAGAAATTTACAAGACTGAAGCTTTTCGAATGATACAGGAGCATGGATACCTGGATAATATGAAAATACCCATGAACAATATCCGGTTTACTTCCGGATTTCAACATCAGGGTATTACAATGGGTGAGGATTGGAATCATTCTGATGATGAAATGGCATTCCTCACCTATTGGGTGCTTTATAATTACGCGTTCAACGATACGTTGAAGCAGGAATATGCGGAGATGATACGCGATCACTGGAAGATTGAGAAGCCGGAACGCAACGCGCTTTGGAACCTCCTGGCCTACGGAACGTCCGGTGATATCGATCTGGAATCCACGATCTGGTATTTACGAGGGTTCCCAAAAGATTGCAACCGTTATCCGGTCAGGAATTCACACAGGAAAGATCTGGAGTTTCTGCCAAAAGATCCGCACACCAATTTCAGGGAGCAGACAACCACAGAGCTGATTCCTAAAATTGAGCGTCCGATGAACAGGCATAATAACAATGAATTTCTTATTGACGGAGGGAGTGGAGCGCATTACCGCCTTACCGGAGATGAATTCCTATTGCCTTACTGGATGGCGCGTTACCTGAATGTGATTCAATGAGACTAATGTAATAATGAGTGTCTCTTGTCTTGATTCTTGTCTTTAAAATTTAAACATATGAAACGAAATTTAATTGTACTTTTAATTGCTTTTTTTTGCTTTGTTGCCGGTTATGCACAACAAACGATTACGCCCGAAACGGCTTTAGAGGCCTACATCAATAACAATGACCCTACATGGGGATGGGAAATTCGCAATGTACATCAGATCGACAATACAAAAGCATATTCTTTGTTGTTTATCTCCCAGAAATGGCATGGGATCTTATGGAAGCATGAGCTTATCATCTTTGTTCCCGAATCGGTGAAACAGGACGGAGCGCTGCTATTTATAACCGGAGGTTCGGTGAATGAAGGGATGCCGAAGTTCTCTGATCCGAATGATGAGACTTCATTGTTCCTGTCTGCGTTGGCAGACCGGAATAACGCTCTGGTGTGTGTATTGAGGCAGGTGCCCAATCAACCCCTTTACGGCGGATTGAAAGAAGATGCATTGATTTCCTATACGCTCAATGAATTCAGGAAAGACAAAGATTACTCATGGCCATTGCTCTTTCCTATGACAAAAACGGCATACAAAGCCATGGACGCGATACAGGAATTTGCCGGACAACAATTAGACCGGCAGGTAAATCGTTTTCTTGTCTCCGGAGCTTCAAAACGCGGATGGACAACATGGCTTACAGGTGCAATCCGGGATCCGCGTGTGGAGGTAATCGCTCCCATGGTAATCGAAATGCTGAATATGCCCGTCGCCCTGGATTATCAAAAACAGCTGTATGGAGAGTACAGTGAAGAGATCCGGGATTATGTGGACTTAGAAATTCCACAGGCAATCCACAGCGAATTCGGAAATGCTGTCGTACAGATGATAGATCCTTACTCCTACCGCGAAAAGCTGACGATGCCCAAGCTCATCATTATGGGGACAAACGATCCCTATTGGACGGTTGATGCCATTAAACATTATATCAATGAGATCCCCGGACACAACCTGTTGCATTACGTTCCAAACGCAGGCCACGGTTTGGGAGATAAAACAGAGGCCTTCGGAGCGTTAGGTGCAATTTTTTCCATTATGCTGGATAAAACGGATTATCCTGTCTGTGAATGGAAATTGGATGAGAAAGGTAAAAATATCCATCTGCAGGTAAAGGCCTCTCCCGATCAGCTGGTTGGAGCCACACTGTGGAGATCCGTATCCGACAGCAGGGATTTTCGTCAGGCAACATGGAATAAAAGCAACATCCCTGTTGATGCTAAGGACCGGTCTATGGTCAATGCAAGGTTAAAATATCCGAAAAACGGATTTCAGGCTTTCTATGTCGATCTGATCTACAAAGATACGCACGGTGAAGAATACTCGGTCAGTACGCGTACCTTTATGTCGGATCATAAAAAAGTATTTGTCCAATAATGGTATTTTTCCGGTATCTCTCTTCATAGTCATTTGATTTTTAATAAAAAGAGATACAGGAGGTAACAAATCTATAAACCAAAAGAGATGAAAGGAATTCTGGTATTGAGCTTTTTATTTTTTACGGGAACCCTCTCCGCACAAACGCTGGGCGAGCGCTTGGGATACAAAAAGACAGACAAGCTGTTGATCATCAACAACGACGATGCGGGTATGTGTCATGCTGCCAATACCGCCACTATGGAAGGAATGGAGAGAGGGCTGATCAGCTCGGCCACCATTATGATGCCTTGTCCCTGGTCGAACGAGATCCTGAAATATGCGAACGAGAATCCGGATAAAGGATTCGGAGTCCACCTTACATTGACTTCAGAATGGAAAAACTATAGATGGGGTACGGTTGCATCACGCGGCGAAGTTCCCGGGCTATATGATGAACAGGGCTATATGTGGAAGGATGTATTGGAGGTATATAATGCTTCCAATACCGATGAAGCATTGACTGAGGGCAGGGCGCAGATACGAAAAGCGTTGGAAGCGGGAGTACCTGTTACTCATATTGATTCACACATGGGAACGTATCAGTACTCTCCCGATTATATGCGTATTTATCTGCAACTTGCGGAAGAATTTGATCTCCCTGCGCGGATGCCGTCCCAATCCACCCTGGAAAATATGGGAGCCCCTCCTTTCCGGGATATCTGTAGGGAGAAAGGGATCATTCATCCGGATTATTTTATTCATGAAGAGTTTCGGGACTACAAAACAGAGAATGTGGAGGAATTCTGGACCAATTACATCAAAAATTTAAATCCCGGTGTGACGGAAATTCTCATCCATGCGGCTGCGGAAGGAGATGAGATACGGGCAATCACCGGTTCCGCACCCAAGCGTATAAAGGAATTGGAATTTTTTACCGGCGACAAACTGAAACAATTGATCAGAGAGGAGGGGATTATCGTTATCGGTTACCGTCCCCTGTTCGAATTGCAGAGAAAAGAAAGACAGCGCAAATGAAGATAATAAAGATTATAGGGATCTCGCTCCTGGTTCTGGTTATCGCATTGTGCATCTACAGTTACAACAATATGCGTGACCGCCACCCGGGATATAGTCTCGATCTGAAAATCGAAAATAAGGAATCCCGGGTCATGCGTGCCGGCTTTGCTGCGGTGACGATTACTCCTGAGTATATGGAGCCGTGGAACGATGTGGATAATAACGCACGTTACGAACCGGAGAAGGGGGATACTTACGAAGACCTGAACGGAAACGGAAAGTTCGATACATACTGGATTGCCGGTTTTGGAAATAAAGTCGCCGCCCAGGGTGTACATGACGATCTGTGGGCGCGGACAATGGTGCTGGATGACGGCAACACCCGTCTCGCGTTGACGGCTGTTGATGTGATCGGTATGTTCCATCCGATGGTAGTGGACATCCGGAAAATGTTGCCGGAAGAGGCGGGCATCACCTATCTGGTGATCACCTCCACCCACACGCATGAAGGCCCTGATCTGTTGGGCCTCTGGGGTAAATCGCCCTTTAAAAGCGGAACGAATGCGGAGTGGAGAGAATACGTAAAAAGGCGTGTTGTTCAATCTGTCACAGAGGCCGTTAAGGCATTGCGCCCTGCACATTTCCATTTCTCGCAAAACCTGACGGAAGGGATCGTAACCCTTAAAGATACGCGCGAACCGTATGTCTTTGACGAAGGCCTCAGGATGATGCGGGTTACGGATGCCGAGACTTCACAAACCCTCGGGACGCTGATTCAATGGGCTAATCATCCCGAAACATTGTGGAGTAAAAACCTGTTCATCTCCTCAGATTTTCCCCACTACCTGAGGGAAGCCGTTGAGAAAGGAGTGTGTCATGGGGACAGCCTGGTCAGAAAAGGTGTCGGTGGCGTCGCCCTCTATGTGAACGGGGCGGTAGGCGGATTAATGACTACCCATGCCACAATGGGTGTAAAAGACCCGTTCCTTGATACGGTATATGTAGAGCCGTCGTTCGATAAAATCCGTGCACAGGGGGATACACTTGGATTGATCATACTCCGTACGATGGAAGAAAAGGCTGTGGAAGTACGTGAAGCCGGGATTAATCTGCGCGCCAGGACATTTGAACTTCCTTTAAAGAACAAATTGTTCCGTCTTGCTGCCGCCATCGGGTTAATGGATGCAGATATGGCCGGATGGATGAAAAAACGTACCGAAGCTGCCGTATGGAGTATCGGGCCTGCCGGTTTCATCACTTTTCCGGGAGAACTTTATCCCGAAATATTAAACGGAGGAATAGAAGCACTTCCCGGCCGGGATTTCACGGTTAGTACTCAGGAAGCGCCACCTCTCCGCGATTTGATGCAAGGGGAGTTTCGCTTCGGTCTCGGCCTTGCCAATGATGAGATCGGATACATTATTCCCAAAAGCCAGTGGGATGTGAAGAAACCGTATATATATCGGGACAATCCCTATTACGGTGAAGAAAATTCGCTTGGTCCGGAAACTGCGCCTCTTTTGTATAAAGAACTGCGTCTCCTGTTGAAGGAGTTGCCGGGCGCTCCTCCTCTCCCATCGAAAACCGAACAAGCCGGAGACGTACTACCGGAACGGATAAAAAAATAATACATCGGTTGTCATGTATAGATATAAGATCAGAAATAAATGGAATATAGCTTTAAGAATCTGTCTTTTTCTGCTGTGCATATCTTCATCCCTTCATGCCCGCGAGATCGATCTGTCCGGCAGCAGATTGCTTGTGTCCAATTCCATACAATCCCCTGTAAAAGAGACGATCATTCGGGTTTTACAGGAAGAAATAGACAAGCGTGCAGGTATTTATCCGGACATGACCGATACATGGGAGGGTACATCAATCATTGCTTTGGCACTTTCCTCAGACGATAGTTTGAACGGCAGGGCGCTTCCTGAAAAGGCAAAACTCTCCCTGAAAGCCGAATCATTCAGTGTGATTGTGGAGGAGGCTCCTTCCCAAACTATTATCTGGCTTGTCGGAGTCGACGCTCGCGGAGTGTTGTTTGCTGCAGGACATCTGCTGCGTACTTCATTATTTGCAGGCAAGCAGTTCTTGTTCGATCCGTCGAATGCGATAAAAAGCGAACCTGAATATCCCATAAGAGGACATCAGCTGGGTTATCGTGATACCGCGAATTCCTATGATGCCTGGTCGAAGGAACAGTATGAACAATATATTCGGGAATTGGCAATTTTCGGTACGAACTGCATAGAAACCATTCCCTTTGATAATACTCCGAGTCCGCACATGAAGGTATCAAAAGAAGAGATGAACCGACATATAAGTACGGTCTGTAAGAACTACGGCCTGGATTATTGGGTGTGGACGCCGGTGAACGTGGACCTTTCGGATGAGAGTCTGTTTCAGGCGGAAGTGAAAAAACACAGTGATTATTACCGCCGATGCCCGTATCTGAGCCATGTCTTTGTTCCGGGCGGTGATCCGGGAGATAATCATCCGAGGTATGTGATACCTTTCCTCAAGGCTATTGCCGGTGAACTGAAAAAACAACATCCTCAGGCAGGTGTTTGGATCTCATTGCAGGGTTTCAGCGATGAACAGATCGATTATTTCTACCATTACCTGGAGACCGAAAGCCCGGACTGGTTGCGGGGAGTGGTAAGCGGGCCGGGCAGCCCTCCGCTGTCCGATACACGCTATCGCCTGCCGCAAAAGTATATGCACCGCCATTATGCCGATATTACGCATACCGTCCGCTGCCTCTACCCTACCCTCCGCTGGGACCAGGCGTTCGCCCTTACCCTGGGCCGGGAGCCGGTCAATCCGCAGCCGTTCTATTATGCGGCGCTGCATGATCGGTATGCGCCGTTTACAGATGGGTTCCTGGCCTATTCGGACGGAGCGCATGACGATCTGAACAAGTGTATCTGGAGCCGGAAAGGATGGAGCAAAAAGGAAGATGCTGTTGGCATTACGGAACAATATGTTCGTTTTTTCTTCGGCATCAACTCCGGCGATCGCGTAGCCGATGCCATACTGGGATTGGAACGCAACTGGGATGGTCCGATAGAAGCGAATGGAGGCATCGAAATGACGTTCTCACGCTGGCAGCAGCTTGAGCAAGCTTATCCCCGCTTACAAGAGGATTGGCGTTGGCAGATACTGCTTCTCCGTGCTTATTACGATACCTATGTCAAACGAAGAAAGTTATATGAGCAAGCACTGGAACGGGGAGCCAATGATTTGCTTGCACAGGCTCCGGAGATCGGTTCGGAAGAAGCGATGAAATTGGCGCTGGAGAAAATTACCGAAGCGGATAGGATCAATATAGCACCACAGCTAAGAACGAAAATAGAAGATTATTGCGAGGCATTGTATCACTCCGTCGGCTTGCAGACAAGCGTTGGAAAATATCGGGCAAGCGGGCCGGAACGGGGCTGTGTGCTCGACTTTGTGGACTATCCGCTAAACAATCGTTGGTGGTTGGCCGATCAGTTTGAAAAGATCACCCGAATGAAAACCGAAGCGGAAAAACTGGCGGCGCTGGCGGTGATCGGGACATGGGAAAATCCCCCGAAAGGCAGTTATTACGATAACATATCGAATATAAGTCAGAGTCCACGCGTTACGACAACTGTGTATGATGCTACCGATGTGGCCTGGTGGGATGGCGGCAAAAGCCGTAAGAGACTATCCACTCAATTATTTCAGAACTTCCCGCGAATAGTCTATGAAGATCTTGACCCGAAAGGGCGTTACCTGATCCGTATCGCCGGATATGGAGATGCGTTGCTCAGGATAGATGGAGAGCGCATATCCCCTACCCTGTACAGTAAAGAGTTGGAAGAGTTTAAAGAGTTTCCGATCGACAGGAGATTCTTTCAGGACGGTAAACTGGAAGTTTCGTTCGACGAGCCGGAAGAATCCCACCTGAACTGGCGCCAACATTCAAAAATTTGCGATATTTGGCTTATAAAAAGAAATTAAAATATAATGTGTAAAATTATGAAAAGAATTCGTTTATCGCTTATTGTTGTATTATCGGTTTTTTGTGTTCAATGGTCGGTTTCCGGTAATAAGACCGGGCAAGAGACCACTCCACAGGTAAAGAACGTGATTGTGATGATTGGAGATGGAATGGGGGTCAACCAGATATATGCCGGTCTGACGGCAAATAGGGGAGTGCTCCATTTGGAACAGTGTCAATTTGTGGGTTTTTCCAAGACCTATTCTGCAAACAGCTATATAACCGACTCTGCGGCAGGTGGCACAGCCATCGCATGTGGGGTTAAAACGGATAATGGAGCCATTGGTGTTGATACGGACGGGAATCCGGTCAAATCAATCCTTGAATATGCCGCGGAGAATGGCCTCTCGACAGGAGTCGTTGCCAGCTGTGCCGTTACTCATGCCACGCCGGCATCGTTTGTCGCACACCAGCCCAGCCGTAAAATGGAAGAAGAGATCGCGGCAGATTTTGTGAACTCCGGTATTACGCTTTTTATCGGAGGCGGCAAAAAATATTTCGATGTCCGCTCTGATAACCAAAACCTGTTGGACACACTGAAAGCAAAAGGTTTTCAAGTCGCACTTACGCTGGACGATGTAAAGAAAGTTACCACAGGCAGACTGGCAGGGCTCGTGGCAGACGAACATCCGGCCCCTTATCCCGAAAGGGGAGAATTCCTTCCCGAAAGTGTGGAGGCGGCTATCAATCTGTTAAAGAACGACGATAAGGGTTTCTGCCTGATGGTAGAAGGTTCGCAAATCGATTGGGCTTGCCACGCGAATGAAAAAGAGGCTACCGTGAATGAAATGCTGGACTTTGACCGGGCAATTAAAGTGGCTTTTGATTACGCGGATCAAGACCCGAATACGCTGGTTATTATTACGGCCGACCATGAGACCGGAGGCATGGCGCTTACCGGAGGTGATCTGTCAACCGGAAAAGTGGAAGCGGTATATGCCTCAAAAGGGCATACCTCTGTAATGGTCCCGGTATTTGCTTATGGCGCAGGAGCGATTGAATTTGCCGGTATCTACCAGAATACGGATATTCTTACTAAAATCTTGAAGTTATATGGCTTTGCAAAATAAGAGAATTATAGTGTGGTTATGCCTGCTGTTCATATTGTCAGGCCGCTTATCCGCCAGTGAACCTTTTTCCGGACAAACGGAAAGAGAGAAGCTGCGCGCCATCAAGCCTGTTATCGTTTATTCGGAAATGATCAGGGAGCCGGATTCCGTGCCGTCGGCACATGCTTCGACCATTGTGGAGACAGACGACGGCTTATTGGCGGCATGGTTTGGCGGGACCTACGAAAGGCATCCGGATGTGAGCATCTATACTTCCCGGTTAAGGAACGGACAATGGAGCACCCCGGTTATGGTGGCCGATGGCATACAAGATAAGTCGATCAGGTATCCTTGCTGGAACCCGGTCTTGTTCAAACGCGAAAACGGGGATCTGATCCTTTTTTACAAGGTGGGGCCGAGTCCCAGCACCTGGTGGGGGGAATACAAGGTATCGACCGACGAGGGTGAGACCTGGTCCGCCATGGAAACTATCCCGCGCGGATGTCTTGGGCCGATCAAAAACAAACCGGTGATAATCCCCGGAGACAAAATACTGTATCCTACAAGCATAGAGATTGTAGGAAAATGGAATGTTTATATGGAAATGTCCAATCAGGATCTGACAGGTTGGGAAAAGATAGAGATCGACAATAACGGTTTTGACGCGATTCAGCCTTCCGTATTGTTTTACAAGGACGGAGCCCTGCAAATTCTCTGTCGCTCAAAAAACGAAAGAGTGGTGGAGTCCTGGTCGTACGATAACGGTAAAACATGGTCTCCTCTGATGCCTACCGGGCTCCCCAACAACAATTCCGGCACGGATGCCGTGACCTTGTCCAATGGCCTCCAGTTGATCATCTATAATCCAATTACTTCCGGCAGGAACAGACTGGCGATAGCGGGATCGTATGACGGTAAAATATGGGAGAAACTGATCGATATAGAAGACCAGCCGTCCGGTGAATTCAGTTACCCTGCCATTATACAGGATAAGGCGGGAAGGATCCACATTACCTATACCTATAATCGCAAAAGGATCAAATACGTGCAATTGAAGTTGTAAATTGAAACGGATATGATAATTATTATTTCGTAAGGAGATGATTAAAGCGGGTTCGTCAAAGTTAACTTCAAAAAAGAACTATCCCTGGTTAGTAGTGGGAATGCTGTGTTTCGTAGCGTTGCTCAACTACCTAGACCGGCAAATGTTGGCCACCATGAAGCCATTTATGGAGGTTGATATCGTAGAATTAATTACGGCAACCAACTTCGGGCGCTTGATGGCGGTATTCCTGTGGGTCTATGCCTTGATGAGTCCCCTGTCGGGTATTATTGCCGACCGGTTGAACCGCAAATGGCTGATTGTGATAAGCCTGTTTGTCTGGTCGGGGGTGACCCTCTCCATGGGATATGCCCGGAATATGGACCAGTTATATATCCTGCGGGCCGTTATGGGGATCAGTGAGGCTTTTTATGTGCCCGCAGCCTTGTCTCTTATTGCAGACTATCATCAGGGGAAAACGCGGTCGTTAGCCATCGGATTCCACACTTCGGGTATCTATCTGGGGCAGGCTTTTGGCGGGTTCGGGGCAACCCTGGCTGCCGGAACCTCCTGGCAGTTTACTTTTCATTCTTTCGGCGTTGTCGGGATGGTGTATAGTTTATTATTGATTGCGTTTCTCCGTGAAAAGAAAACATATACCATCGATACAATACGTAAAAGATCTGTCAGACAAGAATTTAGTGCAATGGGAAAAGGTTTGACCATGCTCTTTTCGAATATTGCCTTTTGGGTGATCCTCTTTTATTTCTCCGCACCGAGTTTACCCGGATGGGCTACGAAGAACTGGCTGCCAACCTTGTTCTCGGAATCGCTGCATATGGGAATGGAGCAGGCCGGGCCATTATCAACCATGACATTGGCGTTGGCATCGTTAGTCGGGGTGTTGGCCGGAGGATATTTATCCGACCGTTGGGTGGCGAAGCGACTGAAAGGGCGGATTTACACGAGTGTGATAGGATTGGGGCTGACTATTCCGGCGTTGGTCCTGATCGGTTATGGCAGCGGATTATTTATGATTATTGCCGGAGCGCTCTTGTTCGGTTTAGGCTTTGGGATTTTCGACGTGAACAACATGCCTATTTTATGTCAGTTTGTTCCGTCGCGTTACCGTGCTACCGGTTATGGGTTTATGAACCTGGCCGGGATATCGGCGGGCGCTATAATAACCAAAGAGTTGGGTAAGGCGTTAGATGCGGGGTATATGAACTGGGTGTTCGTCGCAATGATCGGGGCGGTCGCGGCGGCGATTATTTTGCAGTTGACCATACTGCAACCCGCAACCATCGATATGACCGATGAATTGTTGACTCGGGAAAATACGCCGGAGATACCTCGCTCCTGCCGCGATAACATGGCGTAACGAAAACGTTATCCCGCCACGTTCGTTTGTATCCCCAGTTCCCTGACCCTGGCGGCTATTTTCTGCAAATCGGCGACGGGCGCTTTTTTAAGCTCTTTGGCAGGCGTTTCGCGGTCGACGGTGTAGATCATTACCTCGCGGGGATTAAGCGCTCTCACGAGCTCCAGCCAGGCCGAGATCTCCTTTTCGGTGGTGTTGTCCACTTCCTGTCCTCCAAACCGGCCTTTGAGAAACATGGTTTGCAGGATAAAATTGCCGTTGAATTTCTTGTAAAGCTCCACTTGCCTGGCAACCGAATAATCGGGAGAATTGGGGCGATCGATGAGTTTAACGGTCTCATCGAAAGCCGAGTCGAGCTTGAGAATAGGATTATCCACTTTTCTGAGAGTCTCGAGAACGGACGGTTTTCCCACATTCATGCCATTCGACAAAACACTGATCTTTGCTTCCGGATAATAGTTGTCGCGTAGTGAAACGGCATCATCGATAATTCCTTTAAACTCCGGATGCATCGTCGGTTCGCCGTTTCCGGCGAAAGTGATGACATCGGGCTTGATCCCTTCCTTTTGCAGCGATTGCAATTTATCTTCCAGGGCAGCATAAACATTTTCTCTGCCGGGAAGCCTCGTTTTCGTACGGAAATCTTTGTTGAAGCCGCATTCGCAATAAATACAGTCGAACGAGCAAAGTTTGCCATCGTAAGGCAACAGGTTTACACCCAGTGAAATACCCAGCCGGCGGCTGTGAACCGGGCCGTAAACTATTTCGTGAAAAAGTATAGTTGACATGTTGTTAAATAAAAAAATTGAACTTTCGAATGTTTTCTCGAATAGTGCATACGACTAAAGCAGAGATATTGTCAGACGATGATTTAGTCGCAATCCTATAGCTTGCTAAAGTTGAATAAAACAAATAACAATTAAAACCAGGATAGGATTTGGCCGGTACCAAAACCAATTAAAACGTACCGCGAAAATTTTCCGATAGTCATGGAAACCATTACCACCGGCACGTTTGCCCGCATAAACCCCAAGGCCACCAGAATGGCATCGCCTACGGCGGGAAGAAATCCGAAAAAACCCATCACGGCCCCTTTTCCGTGTAACCATCGAATCATTTTATCGATCTTTTCCGGTTTTATCTTGAACCATTTCTCTAACCATTCTGTTTTTCCCAATTTTCCCACATAGTAGCATGTGGCGCCTCCGGCAGCATTTCCGATAGTGGCATACAAAATAGAGGCCCAAACATCCATTCCCGCGGCGATAAGCGCCGCAAAGACCACTTCAGAACTGAATGGCAACACAGTTGCAGCCAAAAACGATGCCAGCAACAGTCCCCAATAACCGTATTCTCCTAATCCTTCAAGCATATTCAATGTGCTTCCAGCCAGTTTTCCCCCACGCCACAATCTGTTTTCAGCGGAACACGAAGCTTATAGGCATTTTCCATTTCCCCGACAACAATTTTTTTCACGCTCTCCAGTTCGTTTGCCGGAACGTTGAAGTTGAGTTCGTCGTGCACCTGAAGGATCATTTTCGATTGCAATTGTTTTTCTTCCAGCCGGTTAAAGATACGAATCATCGCCACTTTTATAATGTCGGCCGCGCTTCCCTGAATGGGGGCGTTTATAGCATTCCTTTCCGCGTATCCGCGAACGATGGCGTTTTTGGAGTTAATGTCCGCTAAAAAACGTTTGCGTCCCAAAACGGTCTCCACATAGCCGTTTTCGCGCGCTTTGACAATGCTTTCGTCCATATAACGTTTCACATCGGGATAGGTGGTAAAATAGCCGTCGATAAGTTCTTTGGCTTCCGTCCTCGAAATGTTCAGCCGTTCGGAAAGGCCGAACGCCGATATGCCGTAAATGATTCCGAAATTGGCGGTTTTTGCCTTGCGGCGCATATCGGATGTAACCTCTTCAATAGGAGTTTTATAGATTTTTGCGGCCGTAGCGGCATGAATGTCTTGTCCGTGCTCAAAGGCTTCAATCATGTTTTTGTCCCCGCTCAGGTGTGCCATGATGCGCAGTTCTATTTGTGAATAGTCGGCAGAGAGAAACGTACAGCCCTCGTCCGGAATAAAAACCCGCCGCATCTCTTTTCCGCGCTCATCCCGAATGGGAATATTCTGCAGGTTGGGGTTTGTGCTGCTTAATCGTCCCGTTGCGGCAACGGTTTGGTTGAATGAGGTATGCACCTTCCCCGTACGGGGGTTTACCAGCAAGGGGAAAGCATCGATGTATGTCCCCAACAATTTTTTTAATCCCCGCTGCTCCAGTATTTTTTCAATAATGCGATGTTTGTTGCGCAACTTCTGCAATTCGTCCTCGCTGGTGCTGTATTGTCCGGTACGGGTTTTCTTCGGCTTCTCGATGATCTTCATCTTTTCGAATAGGATCTCCCCGATTTGTTTGGGCGAATTTATATTGAACTCCTCCCCGGCAATATCAATAATTTCTGCCTCAATTTGCTGCAGTTCGACAGTCAATTCTTCCGAAAGTTGAGCCAATGCATTTAAATCGAGACGAACGCCCGTCCATTCCATATCGGCAAGTACATAAACCAGGGGCGACTCTACTTCGTAGAACAGATAATCCAAATTGTTTTGTTTGACTTCCTTCTCTAGAATATTTTTCAGCTTAAGTGTGATATCGGCGTCTTCAGCGGCATAATCGCAAACGATATGCTTATCCACGTCACGCATCGACTTTTGGTTCTTTCCTTTCGGGCCGATAAGTTCTTCGATGTGGATGGTCTTGTATTTCAGATAAGTTTCTGCCATATAATCCATTCCGTGCCTGAGTTCGGGATTGAGAAGATAATGCGCAATCATCGTATCGAAAAGTTTCCCTTTTACGCGGATTCCGTAATGGCGAAGAGACAAGATATCGTATTTGAGGTTTTGCCCTGTTTTTTGGATATGCTCATTTTCGAAGAACGGCCTGAAAGCAGCTACTTGTTTTTGCGCTTCTTCCCTGTTTTCGGAAATGGGAACATAAAACGCTTCGCCTTCGGTGTAGGCAAACGATAAACCCACCAAATCGCTTAAAAGGGGATCGATTCCGGTTGTCTCGGTATCGAAGCAAACCGATTTTTGTGCACAAAGTTGCCTGTTCAGCTCCGCAAGTTCTTTTTCCGTTTCCACTAATTTATACGTGTGCTTTGTGGAATGGATATCGGAAAAACTGTTTGGAAGTTCAACCGGTTTCGGTATTTCTTCTCCAAAGGCCTCGCCGAACCCACTGAATAAGTCGCCTTGGATGGGTTGTTTATCAGCCGGTTTTGGGGCTTCGATTTTCAGTACCCGGTTAATTAATGTCCTGAATTCCAGCTCTTCGAATATTTCCTTAATAGCTGCTTCGTTTATCTCTTTCCTTTTCAGGCTTTCGATGTCGATTTCAATCGGAACATCTGTTTTTATCGTAGCTAAAAATTTTGAAAACAAAATCTGCTCCTTGTTTTCTTCGATTTTTGTTTTGAGCGTTCCTTTCAGTTTATCTGTATTTTTAAGCAAATTTTCAACGGAGCCGAACTCTTCCAGTAGTTTCTCCGCAGTTTTTGGTCCCACACCCGGGCAGCCGGGAATATTATCCGACGTATCGCCCATCAGGCCCAGCAAATCAATTACCTGGCACGGATGCGAAACATTGTATTTCTCCATCACCTTTTTGTCGTCCAGTATTTCAAACTCGTTACTGCCGTATTTCGGTTTATACATAAAAATATGCTCTTCCGTTAATTGTCCGTAATCCTTATCGGGAGTCATCATGTATACGTCAAACTTATTTTTATCCGCTTTTTTGGCAATGGTTCCAATTACATCGTCGGCTTCGAAGCCTTCCTTTTCCAACACCGGAATATTGTAGGCTTCCAAGATCTTCTTAATGATGGGAACCGAAGCTTTTATGTCTTCGGGCGTAGCTTCGCGTTGTGCTTTGTAGGCTTCGAACTCCGTGTGGCGGAATGTTGGCCCGGGAGGATCGAAAGCAACTGCAATGTGTGACGGATTCTCTTTTCTCAACACATCCTCAAGCGTATTCACAAATCCGAAGATTGCCGATGTATTCTCTCCCTTTGAATTTACGCGAGGGTTTTTTATAAATGCGTAGTATGCTCTGTAAATCAATGCATAAGCATCGAGCATAAATAGCTTCTGTCTGGTCATATAAAACTAAATATTTCTTTTAAAAACGTAAAGTTACGAATAATTGATTGCTTTAAGGTGAATTATTTTTAAATTTGCGTTCCTAATAAAATGAGAATGGACGAAAGTCAGGTTATAAAGGAGTCGTTGCGTAACGAATTGAATCAATTCGATATCTACCTTAGGAAAGCGCTGGAAAATAATAATTACCGGGTTTCGGAGATCGTACAACATACTTTTAAGGTTGATGGCAAGCGGATAAGGCCGATATTGGTTTTCCTGGTGGCAAAATGTTGCGGTGAGATAACATCTGCCACTTATCACGGCGCAGTCACGGTGGAGTTGCTGCATATGGCAACACTGATGCACGACGATGTGGTGGACGAAGCTTCAACACGGCGCGGGCAACCCTCTGCAAATGCGGTTTTCGATAACAAGCGCTCTGTGCTGGCGGGAGATTACGTGTTGTCATCGGCATTGCGCGAGAGTGTTAAAACCGAAAACCTGGAGATAATCGGCATTATTTCCGAACTCGGGAAAAACCTGGCCGAAGGAGAGCTAAATCAGTATTCTCTTGTTAATGAGATAATTATTGATGAAGAGGAGTATTTTAAAGTCATCGATAAAAAAACGGCTTCCCTACTTTACGCTTGTGCAAAGATTGGTGCCATTACCGCAGGTGCAGATCAATTCACCATAGATGAATTCGGGAAGATGGGCCGTACATTGGGTATCGCATTCCAGATCCGCGACGATATTTTCGATTATTACAAAATTGATGTCGGTAAACCCACCGGAAACGATATACGGGAAGGAAAGATTACGCTTCCGCTTATCTATGCGCTTAAAAATGGACCAAAAGAGGTTTCGGACGAAATGATAAACATTATCCGTTCACACGATCTTTCGCCCGAAAACATCGAAATCCTGCTCGATTTTGCCAAACGCAACGGCGGCATTGAATATGCGCGGGGAATGATAGATAAATTTCTGGAAGAAGCTGAGCAAATCATCGAGAATGTTTCGATCGACAACGAATTCAAAATGATCTTGAACCTGTTATTGATCTATCTGAAGAACCGGAAAGTATAAAAAAATATCACCCCGGTTTGGAGTGATATTTTTCAATCTTAAGGTATGATGCCTTACTGAATTTCAATCTGTTTTGCTTTCGGCGCTTTTTCTTCTTCTTTAATGGTCGGTATTTCAACCGTTAATACACCATTTTCAACTTTAGCCGATATTTTATCGTTTACGGTATTATCGGGCAAAATCATTCTTCTTGTGAATTGTGTATAAGAAAATTCGCGTCTTAAGTAAGTTCCCTTTTTGTCCTTGTCTTCCGATTCACTTTTCTTTTCAAAGCAGATAACCAAGTTGTTATCTTCATCTACACTTACGTTGCAATCTTCTTTGGTCATACCGGGAGCAGCTACTTCAACGGTAAAACCGTTTTCGTTTTGCTGAATATTGATGGCCGGAACCGACCTGCTGCTGTTTTCCATCCATTCATTACCGAAAAAGTCATTGAAAATACTCGGTAACCAGTTGTTTGTACGTCTGATAATTGCCATAATTTTATTCCTTTCTTTAATTATTTTTCGTTTGTTACACCATTGAAAGGGCAAAAGATATGCCGATACGAAATTCGGCCCGTTTTCAGAAAATTAATGACAAAATGACTGAAAAATAGGGATATAAACTGAAAATCAGACAGATAGGTGACAAAATGACGGTTGTGAGAATACCTTACTTCTCAATATTTCAATGCCGATTATTCACACCAATGATAAAAACTTGCGACCCATTCTATAATTTGTTATTGCTCTTTTATTTCATTAAGCAAGTTATCTGCCAACCGGCTCGCTCCGATACGGAATAGGGTAGGGGAGCACCACTCTTCACCCAGAATTTCTTTTACAAGGGTGTAATATTTTACAGCGTCTTCTACCGACGACACACCGCCCGAAACCTTAAATCCGGCTTTGGTTCCCGTTTTTTCGTAATACGATTTAATGGCGCTGCACATTACGTAGGCAGCTTCCGGAGAAGCGCCGGGATATACCTTTCCCGTGGACGTTTTCAAGAAATCAGCTCCGGAGTATAGCGACAGGATAGAGGCTTTGTGAATATTCTCAGCCGATTTCAGCGCTCCGGTTTCGAGAATTACTTTTAGGGTTGCTCCATGACATGCGTGCTTTATTTCGGTGATCTCTTCACACATCTCCTCGTATTCTTTGTCCAGAAACAGGCCCAGATTAATAACGGTATCTATTTCATCTGCTCCGTCGGCCACGGCGAGTGCCGTTTCGGCAATTTTTACTTCTGTAAAGGTTTGCGAACTTGGAAATCCACCCGATACACAAGCGATTTTAACGTCAACAGTGAGTGCTTCTCTTACAGTTTTGGCAAAGTTCGGATATACGCAAATAGATGCAACATTCTGTAGCTCAGGATGATTATCTTCAAATACATTCACTTTCTCCGTAAATTTCCATACTTCTTCCCTGGAATCCGTAGTGTTAAGTGTTGTGAGATCGATGCACGAATAAATTTTTCTATACACCGCCTGTGTATTGTTTTCGTTAAATTTATCGGCAATGATTTTGTTTACATTTTCCGCTATTTGAGTATCCGAAAGGGTTGATGGATGTTTTTTTAACGCGTCGTCGTATTTACTCATAATGTTCATATTATCCTCGTGATAAGATCTTATTTTGTTATAATTTTGAATTTTCTTTGTGCCTTTTATTGTCCCTTTTCGTTTTTTTATCGATATTTTTCTGCAAAGCATCCGTTAAATCCACACCGGTCTGATTGGCCAGACAAAGTAATATCCACAGCACATCCGCCATTTCATCGGCCAGGTTTTCCCCGCGATCGGACTCTTTAAACGACTGTTCGCCATACGTGCGTGCCATAATACGTGCCAATTCTCCCACTTCTTCGGTGAGAATGGCCAAATTTGTAAGTTCGTTGAAATAGCGGACCCCATAGGTTTTAATCCACGTATCTACTTGTTGCTGTGCTTCCTGAATGGTCATTTTATGTCGTTTTATTCTTTTGCTTTCGAATCTATCCAAATGGTTACAGGGCCGTCGTTAATAAGTTGAACTTGCATATCGGCGCCAAATTCACCGGTTTGTACGGGTTTTCCCAGCATTTCCGATAGCGTTACGCAAAATTGCTGATACAACGGAATGGAGATATCGGGCTTGGCGGCACGAATATACGACGGGCGGTTACCTTTTTTGGTGCTGGCGTGAAGTGTAAACTGCGAGACCACCAAAACTTCTCCCCCCGTTTCTAAAACCGATTTGTTCATCACCCCGTTTTCGTCGTCAAATATACGTAAATAAATGGTCTTTTTACACAAAAAATCGATGTCTTCTTTTGTATCGGATTCTTCTATGCCCACCAAGAGCAACAAGCCCTTTGTGATGGAGCTTCTTTTTTGTTTGTCGATCGTTACCGACGCTTCTGATACTCTTTGAATTAATAATCGCATAAAGGTTAGTTAGTAATTGTTTTGCTGAATAAGCCTCTAGCTCCGCTTTAGCTGCAATCATGTAGCTTGTGGAAGTTCAGTTGCCTATTTCAGATAATGTGCCCCTGTTATTAAAATAATCGGTGATGAGCTGCCCCTTGCTTTTCCCTATAACAGAGATAATATCTTCCTCGTTGGCTTCTTTTATACGTTTAATACTTTTAAAATGGGAGAGAAGTTTCTTTTTGGTCTCTTTCCCGATCCCCTTTATTTGATCGAGTTCGGAAGTTACCTGCGATTTACTTCTTCGATTCCGATGATGAGTGATTCCAAAACGATGTGCTTCGTCGCGGAGTTGTTGAATGAGTTTTAACGTTTCGGAATTTTTATCTATGTAGAGCGGAACAGGGTCCCCGGGAAAATAAATTTCTTCCAATCGCTTCGCAATTCCGACGATCGCAATTTTTCCGTAAAGTCCGATTTTCTGAAGCGAATCCGCAGCAGCATGAAGTTGTCCTTTACCCCCGTCAATCACAATGAGTTGGGGTAGGGAAGTGCCTTCGTTAAGTGCGCGAGAGTAGCGTCTGTGGATAATTTCGGCCATTGATGCGTAATCATCGGGCCCTACAACGGTCTTAATGTTAAAATGACGATAATCTTTTTTTGATGGTTTTGCTTTTTTAAAAACTACACATGCTGCCACCGGATTTGTTCCTTGAATATTTGAGTTGTCAAAACATTCGATGTGCCATGGGGTCTCTTTTAATCGCAAATCATTTTTAACAGTTTTTAAAATCCGTGTGGTGCGTTGCTCTGGATTCAGCATTTCTGCTTTTTTCAGTTTATCTATTTTATACTGTTTCACGTTCTTGTCAGAAAGCTCCAACAGTTTTCGTTTATCCCCCCGCTGTGGAATAGTAAATTCTACTCCTGAAAGGATAAGGTCGGGAATAAAAGGAACGATGATCTCCTTCGATTCGCTTCCGAAACGTTGAAGCATTTCTACAATCCCTAACCCCAAAAGTTCTTCGGGTGTCTCATCCAGTCTTTTCTTATACTCAAAAGTGTAGGCTTGAATTATACCGCCATTCACTACGTGGAGATAATTTATGTACGCAGAGTTCTCACCTTCCGCAAAACCATAAACATCTAAATTATAATGAATGTTGCTTACCACTTCTGATTTCTCCCGGAAGTTCCGGATCAAAACAAGTTTTTCCTTCAAGCGTTGGGCTTCTTCAAAGCGGAGATTATTGGAGCAATGTCGCATCTCAACGATGATTTGCTTCTCGATAAGGGAAATGTTCCCTTTTAGAATTTCTGTAATTTCCGCTATGTTTTTATTGTAGTTTTCCAACGATTGGAAACCAACGCAAGGGGCGTCGCATCGTTTGATGTGATATTCGAGACACACCTTGAATTTTCCGGCTGCGATATTTTCGGGCGTTAAATTAAGCCCGCAGGTCCTGACCCTGTATATTTTCCTGAAAATATCAATGAGGGCATCTACTGCTGCAACGGAGGTATACGGGCCAAAATATTTTGAACCGTCTTTTATAATGTTTCTCGTTTTAAAAACCCGTGGAAAATTTTCGTTTTTTATAACGATGAAGGGGTAGGACTTGTCATCTTTCAGCATCACGTTATACCGCGGTTTCAACTCCTTGATCAGGTTGTTTTCAAGAAGGAATGTGTCTTCCTCCGTATTAACCACGATATACTTTATCTGGCGGATATTCCGGACCAGGACCCGGGTCTTGGGGTTTTCCTGAGTTTTGTTAAAATACGAGGATACTCTTTTCTTCAGGTTTTTGGCTTTACCCACATAGATGATTTTCCCTTTTTCATCCAGAAATTGGTAACAACCCGGCCCCTGAGGAAGTATTTTTAGCGTATCTCGTATCTCTTGTGTCATATTTCAAATTTCAGAATCGTATTCAACTCCACCTCATCGGGGAATAATGAACGTCCGTTGAGGGCTTCCAGTTCAATTAGGAAATTAATGTAGATTTTCTTGACCTGCATTTTTTTTACCAGTTTATGAGCCGCCACCATTGTTCCGCCGGTAGCCAGCAGGTCGTCGTGAATCAAAACAATGTCGTCTTTCGTCAACGCGTCTTCGTGAATCTGGATAGTGTCTTCCCCGTACTCCTTGGTGTATTTTTCTTCGATAACCTTGTAGGGGAGTTTCCCCGGTTTACGAATGGGCACAAACCCCGCGTTTAACCTGATTGCCAACTGCGGCCCCATAAAAAATCCCCTCGACTCGATACCCACTACCTTTGTAATGCCCTTGCCTTTGTATCTTTCGTAAAGAATGTCTGATAATTCTTTCAGGTGCGATGCTGATTGAAACAATGTAGTGATGTCCTTAAATTGTATTCCTTTAATTGGAAAGTCGGGAATATTCCTGACTGCAGAGGTTAATGTTTCGATGCTCATTGTTGTATATTTATAAATATCTGTTTTGTTTCGGAATGTTCCACGTGGAACATTTGTATTTTATCTTCCCAAAAGTACAAGCAAGACCGAGATGTCATTCGGTGAAACCCCGGGGATGCGGCTGGCCTGGGCGATAGTTTCCGGGTTGATGGATGTTAGCTTTTGCCGTGCTTCGGTTGACAGGGACTGGATACCGTTATAGTTGAATTTATTTTTGATCCTGATCTCTTCCAACCTGTTTATCTTGTCGGCCATCAGTTTCTCACGCTTGATATAGCCTTCATATTTTATTTTTATATCGGCAGATTCTATGATTTCTTCTCTCCGGCTTTTGATGGTTGACAGCAATTCCCGTAAAGGATTCACCTCTCTTGCCATTGTTTCCAGGTCGATATGCGGACGGGTAAGGAGGTCGATAAGTTTCACGCCATGCTTCAGCGGTGCTGTGTTCAGAGCCTCCAAGTATGGATTTATACGATCTGCTTTGATGGAGAAATGACTCACGAAGTCGATGATTTTTTGTACTTCTTTTTGTTTTTCTTCCAGTGAAACCATTCTTTCAGAAGTAGCAAGCCCGAGGTCGTATGCTCGTCGGGTGAGCCGTTCGTCGGCGTTGTCCTGACGAAGCAGGATGCGGTATTCGGCCCTGGAGGTAAACATCCTGTAAGGCTCATCTACTCCTTTTGTAATAAGGTCGTCGATAAGTACGCCGATGTAGGCTTCGTCCCTGTGGAGCGTGAAAGGATCTCCGCCGTGGCAATTGATGTGGGCGTTTATTCCCGCGATGATTCCTTGTCCTCCCGCCTCTTCATAGCCGGTTGTTCCATTGATTTGCCCGGCAAAGAACAAGTTTTTTACCCGTTTTGTTTCGAGGGTAGGGTTCAGCTGGCGGGGATCAAAAAAGTCGTATTCGATGGCATATCCCGGCCGGAAAATATGTACATTTCTGAAGGCCGGAACTGCTTGCAAGGCTTCTAACTGAATTTGCAGGGGTAGGGAAGAGGAGAATCCGTTGAGGTAATATTCGTGTGTTGTCTCGCCTTCAGGTTCAAGAAAGAGCTGGTGGCTTGTTTTGTCTGAAAACGTGACAATCTTGGTTTCTATGCTCGGGCAATAGCGTGGTCCGATGCTTTGAATCTGACCGTTATAGAGCGGCGAATCGTGCAATCCTTCCCGAAGCAGGGCGTGCACTTTTTCCGATGTGTAAGTTATCCAGCAACTGCGTTGTGTGAGTTTGCGCTGAACGGTATCCAAATAGGAGAACTTGTGAAAATCATCATCGCCCTTCTGTTCTTCCATTAGCGAAAAATCGACGCTTCTGCCGTCTATGCGTACGGGCGTGCCGGTCTTCATCCTGTCGGTTTTAAATCCGATATCCCTTAGCTGCTCCGTCATTCCGAAAGAAGCCGGTTCCGACATGCGTCCGCCGCCAATCTGTACTTTTCCTATGTGGATGAGCCCGTTGAGGAATGTTCCGTTGGTAAGAACAACTGATTTAGCTGAAAACTCAACTCCCATACGGGTTTTAACGCCTGCTACCTCCCCGTTTCCGAAAAGAAGGTGCGTGACCGTATCCTGCCACATATACAGATTGGGCGTATTTTCGATGATCGAGCGCCATGCAATGATGAATTTGGCACGGTCGCTTTGTACGCGCGGGCTCCACATAGCCGGGCCTTTAGAGCGATTGAGCATGCGGAACTGTATAGCTGTTCTGTCGCTCACTATTCCCATCTGCCCGCCCAAAGCATCAATTTCGCGCACAATCTGTCCTTTTGCAATGCCGCCAACAGCAGGGTTGCAACTCATCTGGGCAATTTTATTCATATCCATTGTAATCAGTAATGTTTTTGAACCCAAATTAGCTGCTGCCGCGGCTGCTTCACATCCGGCATGTCCGGCGCCCACTACAATTATATCGTATTTAAAATCCATCCTTTCTGTTTTGCGGATGCAAACTTACATAAAAAAACTATTTTTTTATACGCCGTCCGATAAAAATCGAGACCCCAACTGTTCTACAGATAATTAACGTGCTCAAAGGCACAATTG
>JGI26523J50269_1000046_pt1 | contig 117530 bp, 100 predicted proteins | sample ThiBio_inoc_biof_FD_50269 | JGI IMG/M metagenome (IMG submission 50269) | reverse complement strand
CCGGGCTTTGAATTCGGCTGTGAATTTGCGTCGTGATCTTTTCATAATGACAGAAATTTAATTGTTTATTAATTCCTGTCCAAAATTTTTAGACCATTACAGTTTTGCAAGTTATCACTATACCATAATATCTACTTCCCCCTTATGGAAGAAAGTTAACTAATCGATGTAAATTGTTAATTTTCTTGCAATGATATGTTCACATTTTCCTCTTCAATTGGTCGATTTAGAAAATCGTATTCCTTAATGTTATTGTATTTTGCCTTAAATGTAGGACTATTATATATCTCTATCATCGTTGGAATGTCAGTAGTTTTCTCCGTATTATAATATCTTTTTACAGTAATCAAACTCAGACCTGATTTCTCAGCAACAGATTTCTGCGTTATTATTTTTCCTTCGCAGAACAGATCTTCCTTCGCTTTAAGGATCTTTTCAATTGATGCGTTTTGTCTGATTTTCCCATTTAACTTACTTGCGATAACTTTTTTCTCTCTTCCGGTTAATTGTGAATTCTTGCTGAAGTGAATATATTTATTTCTAACTCGGTAAAAATTGTAATTTTCATTGCCGATAATTGAGTTATATACAAATAAGAATAGGCTTTTCAATTTTTCAATACGCATTTTGGGGTTTGCGTATCTTTCATTTATATAATATAGGTATGAATACAAATAATTGGGATCAATTCCTGGATTTAAATATACCAGTATGTGGATAAATCCAGTATACATATTATACTTAGTGTTATCTCTTATCTTATTTGGAAATCTAATTTCTACAAAATCAACCTGTTGATAATCTACATTTAATTTATCAGTTTGAACTTCAGTTCTGGTTTTTATTTTTTTTAATACTTCTTCGAACTGCAAAACAGATAAGGTATCAGTCAATAGATTATTATTAATAGTATACAATATGGATTGACTGATACCTTTTTTAACTTGAATTAATGACGTATCTAAATAAGTTTCGTTTTCATAATTTACGAACACTTCAGAATCGTATGAGATAAACATAGGGTGATTTATTCCTTTGCTCTTTTTATCGATTTCCTCAGCATCAAAAATTGTGCTTCTTATATGTTCCCATATATTCTCATACTCACTCAAAGAAGAAATTTGATTCGTTATTTTAACGAGGATAAGTATTCCACCACCACTTGATGATATTGATACCAGAGAAATAACATCATGATAAGTGCTGATAACTCGACTTTTTAACTCTTGAACGTTGGAATCGTCATCGATATCGAAATACAAATAGCCGGAGAATGATATAAAATTGTCCTTGAAATTGGATTTATTGAGGCTCCTCGCTTTTAGAATACAGCTCGGAGTCACAAATGATAATTTTTCCTTTAAAGGTTTGTAGGATTGATCCTTTGATTTTCTCAGAATCCGAATTTTTTCAATCAGATTTTTTTGGGGATTATGTTTTATTCTCTTGACCAAAGACGAGAGGTCAATTGTGTTATTTGGAGTTTGTTGTTTAATTCCATTTTCAAAACATGAAAACATCTTAAAAAGTAATCCCCAAGATTTCATTGTTGCGAAAAACTACTCTCAAGGGGGTACCTATATATCTTATGTACGTCCGTTTATCTCGCAACTAATAAATATGTACGAAAAGAATATATGAAAATTTATGCAAAAAGTCAAGCGTAAATTATCATTTTAGTAAATAATATGTCGGATCAAATCCAGTATATCCCAGGTTTGATTTAATCACTTCAAAGTACGGGCGGATAAAGAATATTGGCCACAGGGTTACAATTCAAAATTAACCCCTCAAATTTGCTCTGGGATATAGCCGGTGAATTATTCCAATTTACAGAAAGTATAATACATGTTTTTTTCCAAGGTGGACGAGGTACGAGATGAATTGATAAAAATCAAAACTTTACTGGACGGACGGATGCCAGAATCAGTATACCACTTTCGTTGTCCGTCCTTCCCGGAAACTTTTCAAAAATGAGGTTTTATCTTGTCCTCGTCCACCCCCCCTTCTGTAATTTGTAATTTTTTGGCAAAAAATATTTTTATCCAAATGACTAATATCCAAAATAATAGAAAATTTTGGAAAAATTTCAGAGAGACCATTGTGCTCACTATATAAATGGTAGAAAAAGGGGGAGGGGAGGGCGGATACGGAGGGTAGGGGACTGGGTATATACTGGGAGGGGGGGGGAGCGGGTTGATATAACCCAGAAATTTGTTTAGTACAAAAATTCAATTATGGAATGTACTCAATAACACTGGATTAACAATCATCTTGAAAAGGGAATTCTATTGGAGCATGATCCGCACAGTAACAAAATTTGTTTAGTACATGTAAGAGTGTTATTGACACGTAAAATCTCATCCTTTGCAAGGGCGATCTGCTCCACAAATTGTTTAGTACCATTTAATTAGCTCCTTCTCCCGCTGCAGATCCGCTCCTTCCACCATAAATGTTGTTTAGTACGATTAAATCGGTCCATTTCACCTGTTATGTCCCGTCTTAACGGGGCGATCTGTTTTACAATTTGTTTGGTACCGGAGATTACTGTCAATCCTATTGTCGATTTACAATATTTTGAATGGGGTTAATTGGAAATAATTTCTCAATGTGCTTATATTCAGCGTTGAGAGTAATTTTCTCATTTGCTTGCAGTTCAAATACGAAATGTCCCTTTATTATGGATTAATCTATGGCGAAAATGCTAATAATCAGCCATGTAATTTCTTTTTCTCATTTTTTTTACATATATTATTATCAAATAGTTAAAATATGGATTAAGGTTTTAAGTACGCTTCTCTTTGGGGGATTTTTTCATAAGTTGTTTTATTGGAGAGATTGCAGAAGTGTTGCAACAAAAGAAAAAATAAGGAACATAGTTGAACTGTCCAACATAGTTCCACCGCTTTTATGAATTCATAAAATGGTATCAGATGAAAAATGTATAGAAATTTTAACAAAATATAATGAAAACGAAATTTCTAAAGACGATATAAAATTAATAAGGTCTTTTTTGTACGAATGGGCATCAATTGAGATTAAGATAGAGAAGGAGAAAGGTATATGAAGAGAGTAATACTATATACAAGAGTTAGTACTGAAGAACAGTCTCAGGGTAATAGTTTGCAGTATCAAAAGACCTTCTTGGAGAATTATTGTAAAATTAATAATTATGAGGTAATCAAGTATTACGAAGAAGATCATTCTGCTAAGAATTTTAATAGACCCAAATGGCTTGAATTAACTGAATATTGTAAAAAGAATAAGAGTGACATTGATACGATAATATTTAGTAGATGGGATCGTTTTTCAAGAAATCATGAGGAGGCGATGGCTCAAATAAAACATTTCAAAAAACTTGGCATTGAAATCAATTCTGCAGAAAACCCACTTGATTTGTCGAACCCTGACAACAAAATACTCCTCGCTATGTACTTGGTAATGCCAGAGATTGAAAACGATAAAATATCGAAACGAACAAAAGAAGGGACACACGCCGCACAAGTAGCTGGAAAATTTACCAACAAAGCCCCAAAAGGATATAAGAATGTACAATATTCTGATAAGGATAGAATGATTGTCCCTATCGAAACTGAAGCCCCGATTATTCAATATGCATTTAATGAGTTGTCCAAGGGTGTTAAAAGTATTGAATACGTTAGGAAAGAGGTCAATAGAAAAGGTGTTAAAATTGGAAAATCAGCATTCCCTGAACTTTTAAAGAACCAAGTTTATATAGGAAAAGTATTTGTTAAGGCATGGCTTGATGAAGAAGCATATTGGACAAAAGGGTTGCACGAGCCGATAGTGGAAGAGAAGGTGTTTTGGGATGTACAAGAACTTCATTTCAGAAAAAAACCAAGACAAACCAAACTTTGTCGAGCGGCTGATCCCGATTTTTATCTAAGAAGATTTTTAGTTTGTCCACATTGTGGAGGAGTATTAACCGCTTGTTATTCTAAGGGTAATGGAGGACTGTATGGGTATTATAAGTGTCCTCACTGCAATAAATTTAATTATAGTGCAATTAAGGCAAATGAGAAATTTGTAAAATATGTAAAACAACTTATACCGAATGATTCAATATTGGAATTATATAAAGAAATCATTAAAGACTTGAAAAAGGAGAATAAGTCGGAAATATTAAAAGAGATATCAAAGCTAAAAAACGACCTGACTACAGAGGAGAATCGTTTAGTATCAATTGACACCAATTTCATGGATGGAAAGATAAGTGGAGAAGATTATATGAGGATGAAAGCTAGTATAGATGAGAGAAAGTTTAATATAAATAGCAGACTAACTTTACTGCAGCCTGGCAATTCAGATTTGGAAAATAAATTTGATTACGCAATTGATGTAATAAGGAATATGGATGTAATACTGTCTACAGGAAAGGCCGAACATAAAATTCAACTCATTGGTTCGATGTTTCCTGAAAAAATTCAATTTGATGGTGAAAATTATCGAACCAATTCCTATAACAAAGTATTAGAGTATATCTTTCAAGAAACCAATGTGTTAAAAGGAGAAAAAAAAGAAGAAACAGATGAAAAATCCGTTTCTTCCGTTTCTGTACCCAGAGCCGGTTTTGACAAGTCCAAAATTATCAAAATAAACCCAATTGAGAACAAAGGATAATGTATTGATATACAATATATAATGATTGATTTTGATTGTGAGTGTTTGGATGCAATTTAGGTGCTTTTCCAAAAATGCGGACAAATTGCGGACACGGGAATATTGTTTTTTCAACTATTTATTTTACCTTTGGAAAAACAAATTTACGGCTATGGCACAGACCAATTTTTACATAGGAAAAACTGTCAATAATGCGGGAGAATCCGAAATAAATCTGCGATTATATGTTTCTCGCGATGTTCGTATCCGAGTGGGTAGCGGTATTTGGATTGACCGAAAACGGTGGGGAAAGAAAAATGATATAAATATTCCGTTGATACAAGGCGAGGAAAGAGAAATATTGCTTGGAAAGCGTGCCACGCTCAAAACCTTAACCGATTATCTTGAAAACTTAATAAATACAAGCGATGACAAGACTTCAATCACACGCGAACTGATTGAAAAAGAGATAAAAAAGTTCTATAAACCCACACGAAAGAAAGCTGAGCCCAAAGAAGAATCGTTTTTTGACGTGATGGAAAAATACCTTTCGACACACAAATTATCCGAACCTCGCCGTAAAAATTTCAAAGTCATTGTCCGAAGTTTACACCGATTTGAACTGTTCAAAAAGAGAGATGGATACAGAAATTTCAAACTCACTTTTGCCAACCTATCTTTGGATATTTTACAGCAGATAGAAGACTTTCTTGGAAACGAAAAAGAAACCTTCCTGAAATATCCCGAAATTTACGAAGAATATCCCTATTCGTCTAAAATAGCGGTGAAAACGCCAAAAAGAAAACGTCCGCCGACAGTAGACAAAGACGGAAATATTGTCCCCAAGGGAATGCCCAAACCACGCGGACAAAACTCGGTTGCCGATATGATGATTCGCTTTCGCAGTATCATAATTTGGGCAAATGACAATGGATATGCCACAAATAATCCGTTTAAGAATTTTACCGTTGGCGAAATTGTATATGGAACACCCATTTACATCAGCAACGATGAGCGGAACAGACTTTTGGAAACCGATTTATCTCACAATAAGGATTTGGAAACCCAACGCGATATTTTTGTGTTTCAATGCCTGATAGGTTGTAGAGTAAGTGATTTGTATAAAATGACTTACAACAGCATTATTGATAACGCCATAGAATATATCCCAAGAAAAACAAAAGAGGAACGTGCAATAACCGTTCGCGTTCCATTAAACGATACCGCAAAATCTCTGATTGAAAAATACAAAGATTACGAAAGAGGAAGTTTGTTCCCTTTCAATACCGAACAGGACTATAATCGTAAGATAAAAGAAGCCTTTCAAAAAGCCGGACTTGACCGTATGGTTACGGTTCTCAACCAGCAAACCCGAGAAGAAATTCAAAAGCCGCTTTATGAAGTAGCGTCTTCTCACATGGCAAGACGGAGTTTTATCGGTAATATTTATAAAAAAGTGAAAGACCCAAATTTAGTCGGAGCATTGAGCGGACACAAAGAAGGCAGCAAGGCTTTTGCCCGCTATCGAACGATTGACGATGAAATGAAAAAGGAATTAATCGGAATGTTGGAATAAATCCGTACTTTTGCACTAAATCTTGCAACACAATATGATAACCAAAGAAGAAATACAAATTTTATTGAAAGATATTGAAAACGAACGAGTAGAAAGAACAATATCAACCACGAATACCGACAAATTCGCGATAGCCATTTGTGCTTTTGCTAATGATTTGTCCAATAAAAAACTCCCCGGTTATCTATTTATAGGAGCTTATGACGATGGCACATTGAGCGGATTAAAGGTTACGGACGAATTATTGAGAAACTTAGCCGGATTACGTTCTGATGGAAACATACAACCCAAACCGGCTTTAATGGTCGAAAAAATCTCTTTCCCCGAAGGCGATTTGGCAGTAATAGAAGTACAGCCAAGCAAAAATACACCGGTAAAATACAAAGGTACAATTTATGTGCGCATTGGCGCGCGAAAAAGTGAAGCTAATGAGGAAGAAGAACGGATTTTGCGTGAAAAAAGCGAAATAAAATCGCCCACTTTTGACACAACCCCTTGCCAGCATACCACTATCGAAGATTTGGATGTTGACTTATTCAAATCCGATTATTTGCCGAAATTTGTCAAACCAAATGTATTGAAGAATGATAAAAGAGAAATCAAACAACAGTTGGCTTCACTACAACTCTTTGATTTGCCTCACGATTGCCCCACCGTTGCCGGAATTTTATTGATAGGAAAAGACCCAAAACGTGTTCTTTTCGGTTCGTATATTCAATATGTGCAATTTGCAGGGAAAAATCGCGCGTCGAAAGTGTTGAACGAACGGCAGTTTTCGGGCAATTTGCTTACGATGCTGAAAGAAATAGACTATTTCATCAAGTACACCATTCAAAAGCAACGCCCTGTGTTTGTAACGGTTTTGCGGGAAGAAATGAAAATCAATTATCCGTATGAAGCTATCCGAGAATTGGCAATGAACCTCGTTATGCACCGCAATTATCAAACGAATGCACCGGCAAAATTCTACGAATATTCCGACAGAATAGAAATGGATAATCCAGGCAATTTGTATGGTAAGGTGCGTCCTGATAATTTCCCTAATGAAACCGATTACCGCAATCCCGTTATAGCCGTGGCGATGAAAACTCTCGGCTACGTTAATCAATTTGGCAGAGGCATTGAAACGGTTCAGCAAGAATTGGTCGCAAATAAAAACGGATTGGCAGTGTTTCAGTTCGATGATATTACCACATTCAAAGTTACTGTAAAGAGTGCGGATGCAAAAATGGAGAGCGATACAGAAATGAATGTCGGAGAAATGTCGGAGAAAAATGTCGGAGAAAATAGTGGTACAGAAAACGGTGCAGATGATACAGATAGTGAAGCAAATGGTATAGAAGATGGTGCAGATGATACAGAAAGTGCTATTGATGATACAGAAATTGATACAGATGATACAGAAAATTTGTCTTCACGAGAAAAAAACATAATTAATTTGATGAAAGACAATAATTCTATTTCAAGAAAATTGTTGGCAAAAAAAATGGGCATAAGCACCGCAACTGTTGCACGAGATATTACTTCCCTTAAGGAAAAAGGCGTCATTAAACGCATTGGCGGAGACAGAGGCGGCTATTGGAAAATAAAATAAACCCCAAAATGATGGATTATCGCAAAATCAACAGCCATATTATTCTGCTCTTATTGGTGATGATTGTCAGCTTGGCAATAGCTATGATTGGGCGAAGAGTTGTGCTTGAAAATGGTTTTGATGAAGGCACAGCCAATCTGACCCTTGTGATAATTCTCGGCGTATGTGTCATAGCCTACCTCGTTATTTTGGCAACATTAGCTCACGTTATTATTCCGTGGATAATGCAAAAACTACCAAACAGGACAAAAATTGAGCATAAAGCCATAGACAATGCTACTATTACCAATGAAAAAGAAAACACATTGGAGCTCGCCAACCAATCAAGGCAAACATTTGAAGAACGACAGATAGAAGAGCTAAATGAGAAAATCAAGATTTTCCTTACCTATTCTCATTTGTCAATAGCCTTGCTAATAACGGATGAAGATTTGTTGCAACTCGACAAATACATCGAATGTTATGCAAGAAAAATAGACCTTCCGGAAAACATTACCCTTATTAAAACCAAAAGAGTAAACAACAATGATGTTATGCGTTTCGGTTGGAATATGGCGAACTATTTTGACTACGAGAAGCAAGAAGTCGTTTCGTGGCTTCAAACGATATTTTCAGAAATGCAAAAACTTGATGCTTCATACATTAAAGGCAAACTCAAACATCGAACAAAAAATCAAATCATCCCCATAATTGAAGATATTCCCCAATATTTAGAGGAACAAAAAAAGTAAAAACAGCTTATTTTCGGAGATTTTAAAGAGATATTCAAGAGATTCCAAGTGATTTTGGTCTCTGAATTATCTCTTTTTTTATTTGCATCGGATTCAAACGAGTCCGAAAGTAAATAAATGTATAACCCTAAAAATTTCCGATTATGAACTATCGAGATTTATTGAATTCTGGTGCGAATGTTAGCATTACACTCAAACTGGACGATTTACGAGAAATTTTCAGCGAGATAAACGGCAGTCTCAAATCAAGCTCAAAAGAACAGCAACCTGAAGAATTTCTAAGCCGTAAAGAAGTATTATCCATCCTTAAAATTGATTCTTCCACCCTATGGAGTTGGGAGAAAACAGGTTACATCAAATCATTCCCGTTCGGGGGACGCAAACGCTACAAATCAGTAGATGTCGAAGCTATCCGCACAGGCAGGAAAGGAGTTCGATATGCAAAATAACGAAAAATACATCCGTGTCGGCACTACTTTGTACAAATTAGTCAAGCGACCACTTATCAGCGGAGATTATCTCGAAGAAAAAATCCCGTGGACTTATGAAGTGCTTCGGCAAGACTATGGTAAGAATAACCTGCCTGAAATAGAAAAATACGATGGTTTCTGCATCATTCCAAACCATTTGGACTATAAACAAGTTCACGGAACGTATTTAAACCAATATGAGCCTGTTTGTCACACTATTTATAACGGCGACTTTCCGTATATTCGGCTGTTTCTCGAACACATCTTTGAGGAACAGATAGAGTTGGGCTTGGATTATATCCAAATCCTTTATACCCGACCAACACAAATGCTTCCTATCCTTTTATTAGTCTCCAATGAAAGGGAAACAGGCAAGACCACTTTCCTGCGCTTTCTAAAAACAATCTTTGGAAAAAATGCCACATTCAACACCAACGAAGACTTCAAAAGCCAATTTAATGCCGATTGGGCTAACCGCCTTTTAGTGTTGGTAGATGAACTTCTTCTGAATAAAATGGAAGATACCGAAAAGATTAAAAATCTATCAACGGCAGGCGATTATAAAATTGAAGCCAAAGGAAAAGACCGCAGAGAGATTGAGTTCTTTGCCAAGTTTGTGCTGTGTTCAAACAACGAGAAAAACCCCATCATTATTCCAAAAGAAGAAATCCGGTTTTGGGTGCGAAAAATCAAACCGGTGGACAACGACATCACTTCGTTGAGGGAGCTGATGACAAAAGAAATTCCTCACTTTCTGCATTTTTTAATCAATCGAAAATTATCCACTACAAACGAATCGCGGATGTGGTTCAAACCCGCCATACTCGAAACACCGGCATTGAACAAAATCAAGAAATACAATTCAAGTAAAATCGAAATTGAAATGGCGTCTTACAGTCTTGAAGTAATGGAACGTCTGGAATTAAATACATTTCAATGTTGCCCGAAAGATTTTTTGGATATGTTGAGAAACGCGGGTCTTAAAGCCGACATCATTCAGATAAGAAACATTCTGAAAGACAATTGGGGACTTCGTTCGGAACACAACAGCGATTACACATTCTACTGGATTGGTTTTGACGGAGAAATTACCCCAATGAAAAGAAAAGGAAGATTTCTGGAAATTGAAAAAACGCTGGTTGAAAAAATTCTGTTGTAATTTTTCTTTTCGTAGGTAACTGTCATATAATCAGATAGAATAGAATAACAACAAGCATACAACAAGCATACAACAAGTTTGGAGTTGTTGGAAACAAGATATATTCCGATATGTTTCTGTTGCTACTTTGTTGTCCTTATAAACTATTTATTAATAATCATTTAAATAGATTTTACAACAAAACTACAAAAAAACTGCACAATGACGATAGACAATATAAAAAGAACAATATCAATAATGGAATATCTTAAACGGCATGGAATAAATCCTGTGAAAAAATATCCGAGATATGTAATATACAAAAGCCCATTTCGAGACGAAAACACTCCAAGTTTTTCTGTTAATCCTGCTAAAAATCTGTGGTATGACCACGGAATAGGCAAAGGTGGAAGTATTATCGACCTATGTATGGAGATGCACAATTTTTCGAAAAATCAAGCGATTGCCTTTTTAGATGAAAAGGTAATCGATAACGCCGAAACATACCAAAACTCGTTTTTTGCGTCCCAAAACTCGGAAAATAGTAATGCAGAAATGACAATTTCCAACGTACTGTCACTTGAACATCCCGCGCTTATACAGTTTTTAGAAAGTCGCAAAATAAACACGAACATAGCTAATTTCTTTTGTCGTGAAATTCACTTTCAAGTCAAAAGAAAAAACTACTTTGCCATTGGGTTTAAGAATGATTTAGATGGTTTTGCTTTGAGAAATAAGATTTTTAAAGGATGCGTTGCCCCTAACTATATCACCACTTTCAACCGCCAAACGGCAACGGTGCATCTTTTCGAAGGATTTATGGATTATCTCAGTCTGCTCACTCTGCAAGCCGGGCAAGCTTATGTTTCAGCAGTTGTGTTAAATTCAACCGTCAATCTTGAAAAAGCCATTCCTTTTCTTACGAAACACGAAAAAATCAACGCTTTTTTGGACAACGACGAAGCCGGACAACAAGCGTTGGGAAAATTGCAAAATCTCAAACTACCCGTTGTGGACATTTCAAAAAGATACGCCGAATACAAAGATGTGAACGATTATTTGTGCGGAAAAAAACTCCCCAAATTTCAGAAGAAAGAGACAATCAAAATAGAAATTCAGAAGCCGAAAATCGGCAAGCGTTTCAAACGCTAATTCCACGGAATGGACACCGAGCATTTCCGCCAACGAAAATGCCGTAGCTTATTAGGGAATTTTCTTAACAGTCCGCTGAAGCTACCTTAAAAATTCCCCAATAAGCCAAAGGGGATGCCCCCTTTGGAAACCCCAAGTTCGCCTAAACTCACTTAATTTACAAACACATTTTTATGGGCTATGCCGTATTACATTTGGAAAAAACAAGCGGAACCGACTCCGCTATGTCGGCACACATCGAGCGAACTATCGCTCCCAAAAATGCCGACCCCGAACGCACGCACCTCAACCGGGAATTGATAGAATTTCCCGATGGGGTACGCAACCGAACTCAAGCCATTCAACATCGGTTAGAAAATGCCGAATTGAAACGTAAAATCGCGAAAAACCAAGTCCGGGCAATCAGAGTATTGCTTACCGGAAGTCCCGATGAGATGAAACAAATCGAATCCGAAGGCAAATTGGATGATTGGTGCGATGACAACCTGCATTGGTTGCGAAAAACCTATGGCGTGGAAAACATTGTTTCCGCCGTGTTGCATTTAGACGAAACCACACCGCACATTCACGCCACGTTAGTACCGATAGTTAACACCGAACGTAAGAAAAAGAAATCGGAAGCACAGGTAAAGAAGAACTATCGCAAGAAAAATCCCAACGCGGCGCGACTTTCTGCCGATGATGTGATGACGCGCGTGAAACTCAAAGAGTATCAGGACACGTATGCTGAAGCAATGGCGAAATACGGCTTACAGCGTGGCATTGACGGTTCGGAGGCTCGGCATATTGGCACGTCGCAGTTTTACAGAGAACTTTTTGCCAAAAACGAAGAGTTGAAAGACAACATCGACAAACTACTACACAAACAAACCGATGCTGAAAAGAAACTATCACAAGTAAAGTCCGAAGTGAACAAAGAGAAATTCAAAAACGCCAAAGCAGAAATGGGCGCAAATTTAATGGACGGCGTAAATTCGCTTTTCAGCGGTTCAAAAGTAAAACAACAACAAGCGGAAATCGAAAAACTGCAATCGGAAAACGTCACGCTGAAAGATGAAAACCGCTCGCTGAAAGCCAAAATGCAAACCCTGCAAAAGGAATACAAAACCACCACCGATAAACTGCGTGCCGAACTAAAAAAAGTGTATGAAATCTTTCCGAAACTTCGGGAACTGCTTTCCATTGAAAGAATGTGCCGTTTGGTCGGCTTTTCCGATGATTTAACCAAGCGGATTTTAACAGGAGACAAAGTCGGTTTCAAGGGCAGTCTGTATTCAGCCGAATACAAACAGAAATTCTCAACTGAACATTCCGTTGCACAAATGGAACCGGAGCCGAAACAACCCGAAAAACTTCGCCTTGCCATTGATGGAGTGGATATTATCGAATGGTTTCGGCTGAAATATCGAGAATTTCAACGAAGCATCGGAATAACTTGGGCAGAGAAAAATATAAACAAAGGAAGAAAAGTATAGTTTTTCAAAAAAACATTATCTTTGCCGAACTATAAAGCGAAAATGTATGAAAAAAGCATTGGGACTTATTCTCTTGTTGCTTGCCAATGTGATAATGTTGGCTCATACGTCTATTCCACACCACCATCACGACCAAATACCGGTTGCAATTATTAACGACACCGGACACAGCCACGATGGAGAAAACCATCACCATCATCATCACGATAACAACATTCCTGTAGAACAAAATTCATCTCCAATCGAACATTCCGATTTAACCGAAGATTGTTTATTGTCAGCTACCTATATCCGGTTTGATAACAATTTAAGTTTACTAAAATCATTTTTTTCTTCTGCAAAAGCTTGTCCGTTATTTTTACTTCCGTTTGAAATTCATATTCCTCAAAACGATTATGGCGAATTACCCTTCCGGGAGAAACCATACATTGTTCACTATTATCAAAATTTTGTTTCTCAGTCAATAGGATTGAGAGCGCCCCCCTTTTGCTGATTTTTCAATTCGTTTTTTTCTCATTTTTATACTGATAGCCAATTTATAGCCGGGCATTAGTATCAAGTTATTTATTAATAAATTTAAAATCAGCAACAATGAAATCAAGAATATTATTAGCAATTTTAGCTACAGGTTTATTTTTCCTTACCGCTTGCACAGGTAAATCAGCCCAAAACACACACACCCACGAAGACGGCACGGTTCACGAAGAACACGCAACGGATCAAGCAGTTCCACAGCAAGAAACATTTAAAGTGGAAGCCGACACAGCCGTAATTGAGCGCGACACAACTCAGCACAGCCACTCACATGACGGGCATACCCACAGCCACTAAACTTGTAGAAAAATGAAAGCATATAGTTTAGTAATGGCTATGCTATTGGCAGTTGCCGTAGCAGGTTGCACCCAAAAAGGTAGCACCGAAGATGAACACGCCCACGATGAAAATCTACAATTGACTGCATACGGGAATTATTTTGAAGTATTTGCAGAAGCTACACCTTTCGTCGTAGGGCAGACAAGCGATATTTTAGCCCATTTTTCTTTCTTGAATAATTTCAAACCCCTGACAAGTGGAAAAATCACCGCAAGTTTAATTGTAGGCACAGACGGCATCCGCCAAACGCTGGAAAATCCCTCAAGCCCCGGAATTTACAAATTTTCGCTGAAGCCTGTAAAAGCAGGTGTTGGCAAAATTGTTTTTGATGTTCAGTCCCCCGAAATCAATTCGCAAGTTGTCATTCCCAATATCCGTGTGTATGACAACGGACACGATGCACAGCACGACGCTTCTGATGCCGTAGTAACGAGCAGCAATGGAGCCGTGTTTACAAAAGAACAGAGTTGGAAAGTAGATTTTGCTACCGAAGAAGTCCGGCGTGAGCCTTTTGGAGGAATAATCCGCACCGTTGGGCAGATACAGCCTTCCACAGGCGATGAACGGGTTGTTTCTGCGAGAACAAGCGGTATCGTAACTTTTTCAAGCAACAACGTTGTGGACGGAAAAGCAGTTTCGGCAGGTCAATCACTTTTTACCATTGACGCGAGCGGAATGGCTGATAACAATTTGTCTGTGAGAGTTGCCGAAGCACAAAACGAATACAACCGTGCAAAAGCTGAATTTGAACGAAAAAGCGATTTGGCAAAAGATAATATCGTATCGCAAAGTGAATTGCTCAGAGCTAAAACCGATTTCGATAATGCCCAAGCAAATTACAATAACCTGCGTCGCAACTTCGGTAACGGCAGTCAATCGGTAAGTTCGCCAATAAGCGGGTACATTACAAGCGTATTGGTTCGCAACGGGCAATTCGCCGAAGCAGGGCAAACGGTATTAACCGTATCTCAAAACCAAAATCTGTTTGTTAAAGCCGAAATACGACCGAAACACTTCCAAAATCTCAGCGAGATAGCTACCGTCAATTTTAGAATGTTGGACAAGAGCCGAACCTACACGTTAGAAGAGTTGGACGGCAAACTCGTTTCATTCGGCAAATCCACAGACTTAGCCAATCCGCTTATCCCCGTTGTTTTTCAAATTAACAACCGTGCCGGTCTTCTGTCCGGCAGTTTTATCGAAATGTTTATTAAAACGCAGTCGGGCAATCAGGCAATTGCTGTAACCAACGATGCTGTTGTAGAAGAAATGGGCAACTATTTTGTGTATGTGCAACTTACGCCAGAATTTTTCGAAAAACGTTTGGTAAAGAAAGGTGGAACGGATGGAGTTTATACAGAAATTCTGGACGGGCTTAACGACGGCGAACGTGTAGTAAGCAAAGGCGCCATATTGGTTAAACTGGCACAATCGGCAGGAGCGGTAGATGCTCATTCCGGACACGTGCATTAAAAAATATGGAATTATGCTGAATAAAATTATTAAATTTTCACTCGACAACAAGCTGTTTATTTTGTTGGGTGCGGTTTTGCTGATAGTGGCAGGCACATACACGACACAAAAAATGGATGTGGATGTTTTTCCCGACCTTACAGCGCCAACCGTTGTTGTAATGACCGATGCACACGGTATGTCAGCCGAAGAAGTAGAAAGGCTGGTAACTTTCCATATTGAAACTTCGGTAAATGGTGCTACGGATGTCCGCCGGGTGCGTTCGGCTTCCTTGCAAGGCTATTCCTTTGTATGGGTGGAATTTGATTGGGGAACCGATATTTTCAAAGCCCGCCAGGTGGTAAGCGAAAAAATGGTAACGCTTGGTGGCGTGATGCCCGAAGGAATTATCCCTGTACTAGCACCGCAATCGAGTATCATGGGCGAAATTCTGTTGATAGGACTTCGTGCTGACACTACTTCGCTTATGGATTTGCGCACGACGGCAGAATGGACAATTAAACCTGCCATACTTGCTACCGGTGGCGTTTCGCAAGTGTCAATCATTGGTGGCGATTACAAACAATACCAAATCCTTGCCGACCCGCAACGGATGGATGCTTACGGCGTTTCGATGAACGAGCTGGCACAAGTGGGGCGCACGTTGAGCGTCAATTCCGCAGGTGGAGTAATCCGTGATTTTGGGAACGAGTATATGCTTCGCGGTATGGCTCGCAGTAACGACTTGGAAGATTTAAGCGAAACTTACGTAAAAACCGTCAATAACAAACCGGTTGTTATTGGCGATGTTGCCAATGTAGTGATTGGAAGTGCCGTGAAATTAGGATATGCTTCTGAAAACGCGGAACCAGCAGTAATTTTGGCTGTATCTAAACAACCCAATATCAACACGCTTTCCGTTACCGAAAACATTGAAAAAAACCTTGCCGAAATAGCCATATCTCTGCCTTCTGACGTAAAAATGAATACAAAAATATTCCGTCAGGCAGATTTTATCGAAGCTTCCGTTCGCAATGTTGGAAGTGCTCTGCTCGAAGGTGCTTTGTTTGTAATAATTATTCTCTTTCTTTTCCTGGCAAGTTTTAGAACAACGGTAATATCCGTTGTAGCTATTCCGCTTTCATTGCTGGGTTCGGTTATCGTGCTGTATCTTTTAGGAATGAATATCAACACAATGACGCTCGGCGGAATGACAATTGCAATCGGCTCGTTGGTGGATGATGCCATTATTGACGTGGAAAACGTATATAAACGACTTCGGCAAAACCATCGAAAGCCCAAAAGCGAAAGACAACCCATTACGAAAATAGTGTTCAACGCTTCCGTTGAAATTCGGGCGTCTATTCTGAATGCCACATTAATTATTATCGTAGCATTTATTCCCCTGTTTTTTCTAACCGGAATGGAAGGACGAATGCTGAAACCGCTTGGAGTAGCCTACATCGTATCGTTGTTTATGTCGCTGATTGTGGCAATGACCATTACGCCGTTGATGTGCAAACTGATGCTGACCAATGAAAAATATCTGGATAAAAATGAAAAAGACAGCTGGGTAGTTCGCAATCTGAACGCGATTTACAAAAAAACACTCTCTTGGACTTTGGCAAACAAAAAAGCGATACTTATTCCTACTATTGCCGTTTTTGTTTTCGCCGTAATACTGTTTTTCACAATGGGACGAAGTTTTTTACCCGAATTTAATGAAGGTTCGTTGGTAATTTCAGCCGTTACAAAACCGGGTGTTTCGTTGGAAGAAAGCCACAGACTGGGTAACTTAATAGAAACAGAGTTGTTGAAAATACCCGAAGTTAAAACAACGGCAAGGCGTACCGGGCGGGGCGAACTGGATGAACACTCGCAAGCAAGCAATAGCGCCGAAATTGACGTGCTTTTCACGTTAGGCAAAAAAAGAAGTCGTGAGGCCTTTATGGAAGAAGTCCGCGAAACATTGGCGGGAATTCCGGGTATGGCAACTACCGTTGGTCAACCACTCGGACACCGCATAGACCATATGCTTTCAGGCACGCGGGCAAACATTGCCATAAAAATATTCGGAAACGATTTAAGCACATTGTTCATTGTCGGCAATCAAATCCAAAATTCTATTAAAGAAATTGAGGGATTGGTCGATGTATCAGTTGAACAGCAAACCGAAACCCCGCAACTTCAAATACGTGCAAATCGTGGAATGTTGGCAAAATACGGCATCACAATTGAAGACTTCAACAAATTCATCGACCTGGCTTTTGCAGGAGAAAAACTGGCTGATATTTACGAAGGTCAGCGTAGCTTTGATTTGGTTCTTCGCCTTAACGAACACTACACAGGCAATATCGACCAAGTGCGTTCGGCATTAATCGACACCAAAGACGGTCGCAAAGTACCGTTGGAAGTGATTGCCGATGTGGTTTCCGTTGGTGGGCCAAACAGCATTTCACGCGAGAATGTTCAGCGTAAAATTGTTGTTTCTGCCAATGCTTCGGGAAGAGACCTGAAAAGTATTGTTGACGACATAAAAGCCAATATTGATGAGAATATCAATCTGCCCGAAGGCTATCGCATAGAATACGGCGGACAGTTTGAAAGCGCCGAAAACGCCGGACGCACGTTGATGATTGCTTCCGCATTGGCTATTTTGGTTATATTTCTTCTGCTTTACGGAGAGTTTAAAAACGCTACGTTTTCAGCCATTGTATTGGTCAATTTACCGTTGGCTTTGATAGGCGGAGTTTTTGCTGTGTTTTTCAGTTCCGGCATTGTGAGCATTCCGTCCATAATAGGATTTATCACGCTCTTTGGAATTGCCACACGGAATGGGATTTTGCTCATTTCCCGATATCAACACTTGCAACAAGCTGGCGAACCGCTGCACGAGACTATTCTGCACGGCTCAATTGACCGTCTTAATCCCATTTTAATGACGGCTTTGACGGCTGCGCTGGCACTTATTCCGCTAGTGCTTCAAGGCGGAAAGCCGGGTAATGAAATACAAAGTCCAATGGCAGTAGTCGTTTTAGGCGGGTTACTCACGTCAACATTGCTGAATATTTATATTGTTCCTGTTGTTTATGAAATCATTCAAAAAAGAAAAAATGAAGAAAACAGCCATTAAATTATTGATATTCTTGATACCTGTATTATCTTATGCACAAAGCGGGTATGACCCCATTTTACAAAGTATTGAAAAAAACAATACAACTTTATCAGCATTGCGGGAGCAAACCGAAGCTCAAAAAGTAGGCAATAAAACAGGGATTTTTCTGCCCAATCCCGAAGTGATGTTCAATTATCTTTGGAGCAATCCCAAAACCGTGGGAAACCGTACCGACGTTTCGGTAACTCAATCTTTTGATTTTCCCACGGCATACGGATACAAAAGGGACATTGCCGACTTGCAAAACTCCAATGCCGAATACGCGTATGAATGGGAAAAATTGAAACTTTTGCTTTCGGCAAAAAACAAGGTCATAGAATTGATTTTTTATAATGCAATGATAAATGAGTATGCCGTAAGACGGGAAAACGCCGAAAAAATTGCCAATACTTACAAAAGCAGATTGGAAAAAGGAGATGCCAACATTCTCGAAGTGAATAAAGCACAGCTTAATTTGACGAAAATAGAAACTGAAATGACAAGTTTGGAAGCCGAACGAATAGCCTTGATTTCGGAACTGAAAAGAATGAACGGCGGAAATGAAATATTTGTTGAGCAGAATGAATTCATTATTTCACCTTTGCCGGATAATTTTGACAGTTGGTACAGCGACACAAAAATTCCGATGCTGAATTATATGAAAGGACAGATCGACATTGCCGAAGAACAAGTTAAGCTGGCTCGCGCATTGTCGTTACCAAAATTCAATATCGGATATATGAGCGAAAAAATCATTGGAGAACATTTTCAAGGTGTCACGGTCGGCGTTTCAATTCCGCTATGGGAAAATAAGAATAGCCAAAAATTTGCCAAAGCAAGGATGAAAACAACGCAGGTGATGCTCGATGACAGTAAAGTGCAATTCTACAATAATTTGCAACGGCTTTATCTGAAAGCGTCTGCACTGGAAAAAAATCTCGATAAATTCAAACAATCCATATCCACCAGTCGAAACGATACTTTGTTGAAAATTGCTTTGGACAAAGGCGAAATATCGTTGCTGGATTATCTGCTTGAAATTGGGCATTATTACGATGCCGTGATAAAAATCTTGGAAACAGAACGCGATTATGAATTAGCTGTTGCAGAATTTATGGCAATTGAATTGTTGTAATATTTTAGTACAAATGAGTAAATTTAACGAAATAGTAATCAAACCGTTCAGGACACTGAGAAACAAAACGTTCGGAAAAATTTTTGTTTCTCAGCTGTTTAGCCTTTTCGCAGATGCATTTATATGGCTGGGATTAGCCCTGTTATCGTATGAACTAAACCCTGAACGTTCTGCCGTTATTTTGGCTTCTGCACTTACAATGCGGGTAACGGCTTATATATTGTTTTCGCCGTTTTCAGGCGTCATTTCTGAGCATTTCAACAGAAAAAATATCCTTTGGATAACTCAAAGTTTCAGGATTGTAATCGTAGGATTATTGCCCTTTGTAACAAGCGAGTGGCAGTTATTCTTGCTGATTTTTCTGCTGAACGTTGCTGCGGCGTTTTTCACGCCAACATACCGTGCTATTATTCCGCAAGTAGTTGACCACAGTGAATATCGTGAAGCCAATGGTTTATCAATGGCTACTTTTCAGCTTTTGAGCGTTTTCGGCCCTGCTTTGGCAGGAGTTTTTGCCACGTGGCTTGGCGCAAAGCAGTTGTTTCTTGTAAGTGCAATATCGCTGTTAATCGGAGTGACAATCATTCTGTCCATTTCTGCCAATTCATTGCAAAAAGGAGTAGCAAGCGTAAAAGGCAGTTTACACGATGGCTGGCACGATGTGATTAAGGGAGTTCGCCTGCTTTTCGGAAACAAAATCCTGCGATTTTCATTAAGTATGGAGTTTGTTTCGGCAATTGCCGGAGCAATGGTGCTGGTAAATACAGTGGGATGGGTCAAAACTTCGTTATCTCAAGACGATGCCCATTACGGACTTATAATGGCATTATTTGGCGTAGGTGGCGCTATTACGGCTTTTTTGCTGGGTAGTTTAGACAAAACAAAAACACGTGCGTTATCGCTTATCAGCGGGGCGCTGTTGATCGGTGTAGCCATTAGTTTTGCCAATTTTGTGTCGTTCAACGGGCTGTTGGCACTGTGGGTATTTGCCGGAATTGGGCAGACACTTGCCGACCTGCCTTCCGAAACCCTAATCGGCGAAAACATTCAGTCCGGCGACCAAGGAAAAGTTTACGGATCACATTTCGCATTCTCTCACTTGTGGTGGTTCATTGCCTATCCTTTTGCCGGATTTTTGGGAACAACTTTTCCCAATTTGTCATTTCTGTACGGAGGAATAATATCTATATCCCTTGCTATTTTAGCAATTATTATCTTTAAACCGATATTAAAAATGCGGACAAATTGCGGACACGGAGAGTAAAACAAAAACGCTAAATTATTTGTTACGAATAATTTAGCGTTTTAAAATAGTACCCAGAGCCGGGATCGAACCGGCACAGCCTTGCGGCCACTGGTGTTTGAGACCAGCGCGTCTACCGATTCCGCCATCCGGGCATCTTTTTTCAGGCTCCTCTTAGGAGTTGCCTGCTGTCTCGGTAAACAAGGGTGACAAAGGTATGTAAAAAATTAAAAACCCCAAAAGCAATTATTCACTTTTGGGGTTCTATCTTCTATATGTTTAGTAGCGCTTTACCTCTGTACAAGTACTGGCTTGCCAAGACCAAGCTGCTCTAGCGACTTCATCTGACTCTTTGCATCGCCGACAACAACATAAATCATATCGTCAATATTCATATATTTTGATACAATCTCCTTAAGCTGATCAGCGGTGATGTTGTTAATTGTGTTCTCCTGTTGCTTAACATAATCAAAAGGAACGTTGTAGTTAGCTATATCGTTTAACATTCCAAGTATATCACCAATTGTTTCAAATGATGAAGTTTTTGACTTAAGCAGTGAGTTCTTCACAGGAGCAAGCATCTCGTCATTAATCATATCGCTGTAACCTCCTATGAGATCCTTAAATGTTTTAACGGCATCCATAGTAACGCTACCCTGAACACTTGACTGAGCCATAAAAACATTCTGGTACTGGCCGGCCATAAAGTTTGAGTATGCTCCGTATGTATAACCCTTTTGAAGTCTTAAAACATCAAAAAGCATCCCTTGTGAACCTGATCCCAGCTTATAGTTTGCAATAACGGCAGGGTAGTAATCCGGATCGTTGAAAGGCATTGCAGTCTTTGCAAGTATAATCATTGACTGAGGTGCGTTAGGGTAGTCAACAAAATAGATTGTACCTCTTTTTGCTGAAATACCGGCTACAGGCTCCGGTATGGTAACCTCTTTAACAGGCCACTTCTCCGCAAGAGCGGTGAGGGCTTTAACAGCTCTTTTCTGATCAGGTGCTCCTGCGACAGTAATATTGGCTATTGAAGGACTGTAATTTGCCTCATAAAATGCTTTGACATCATCAAGAGTGATGGCATCTATTGTTGCAGCTGTTCCATATGTGTTTCTTGAGAGTGTGCCATCTTCTCCGTAAAGTAACCTGCCTGCTGTTTCAGTTGCGATTGCCCTTGGATTTGCAGACATCTGGCGGATAGTGGTTTTGATTTCGTTCCTCAGGCGTTCAAAAGCTGCTGAGTCAAATCTTGGCTGGAGTAACATCTCTTCAGCAATAGCTATAATCTTCTCATAGTTCTTTGACAGACCGTTGATGCTTATTCCCATTCTCTCAGTACCTGAATAGAATCGTACTCTTCCTCCTAAAAGACCCATTGCGCTCTCAAGCTCTTCCGGCGACTTAAGGGCGGTCCCTTCGTTCATCAGCTGGGCTGTGAGATATGCCAGACCCTCTTTTCCCTTAGGGTCAAGCAGCATTCCGCCCTTCATGTTAACTGAAGCCTGGAACAGAGGAAGCTCTTTGTGGAGAATACCGTAAGCTTTTATAGCATTTGGCAGGTCTGCTGTCCAGATGGGAGGGACTGTGATTGTTGGTGTGTTTGCAAGGAAATCGGGCTCTACAGAGCGGTCAAATGCCGATGGTGTGCGCTCGTACGGATCGTCAATGAGTTTGCCGGTTTGTGATTTCATTGTCTGGTCAGCTACGTTCTCTATTGCTACAGATGCAACGTTAGACTCAGCAAGCGCAAGAGTACTCTTTCCGGCGGGAACCATGCTAAGTGCAAAGTATGGTTTGCCTTTGAAGTATTTTTCATATACTCTGATAATATCCTCTTTTGTAACAGCCTGGTATCTCTTAAGGTCATCAAATGTTGCGTCAGGTTTGCCTCCGAACTCTGTGTCTCTGGCCATCATCATGGCTTTGCCCAGAATTCCGGACATTCTGTTGTAAACAGATACCTCCTGGCTAACCTTTAGTTTTTCTAACTCCTGAACATCCACACCCTCTTTTTCAAACCTCTCAAATGCCTCGTTAACTGCTGCATATACATCATTTAGATTAACATCGTTGAATGCACGAATCTGAATCTGGGCATGCCCGGCAACTTCACGAGCCATATTGTATGCTCCGACTGAAGGGGCAAGTTTCTTCTCCTCAACAACAACTTTGTAGAGAGGAGCCTTTTTGCCGTTTGCAAATAGCGATGTAAAGAAGTAGAGCGGATATGCATCATCGTTGTACTGCTCTACTGTTGGGTAGGCCAATGATAGCTGAGGAAGTTTTGCATACTGATCCTCAAATACCAGTCTTTTACTCTCTTCAAATACCAGTGGCTGAACCTCTGGTTTAGGAACATCGTTGCCCTTTTTAATCTCTCCAAAATATTTCTGAATAAGCTCTTTCGCCTGAGCGGGATCAAAATCACCGGTAAGAACCAGTGTGGCATTATTAGGAACATAGTATGTATTGTAGAACTCTTTAACATCATCTATTGTAGCGGCTCTGAGGTCTGCAATCTCTCCGATTGTTGTCCAGCTGTATGGGTGGCCTGCCGGATACATCTCTCCTGCCATAATTGTGCTTGAGTGTCCGTATGGCTGACTGTCGTAATTCTGACGCTTCTCGTTTGATACTATGTCAATCTCTCTCTCAAGTCCTCCCTGTGTAACGGTATTGATAAAAAATCCCATTCTGTCTGACTCCATCCAGAGTACCTTCTCCAGAGCGTCTCTGGGGACAACTTCATAATAATTGGTTCCGTCTGAATTGGTTGAGCCGTTGAACTCACCGCCCAATTTTGCAATTTTTGTAAAGAACGCATTTCTTGGGAGGTTCTCTGAGCGCTGAAACAGCATATGCTCAAAAAAGTGGGCGAAGCCTGTTCTTCCGGGCTTCTCTCTTCCTGAACCCACATGGTACTGTATTGCTACTGCCACAATAGGGTCCGATTTGTCCTGGTGGAGGACTACTTTAAGTCCGTTTTCCAGAGTGTACTGTTCATAGCTTAACTCTACCTTCTCCTTCTGGGCGGAGCAGGCGGCTAAAGTAAAGGCTAAAGCCGTGATCAGCAGGATTTTGAGTGATCTTGTCATAATGTTGGATTGTTATTGGTTAGTGAAAACTACCAAATTTAACAAAAATTTGTCCGTTATGTATAAAATAAGTTATCTTTGTGGCGTTCCAGCTTCAGGGAATCCCGTGTAATCCGGGAACAGTACCCGCTGCTGTAAAGCTCTCCCCATCTTTTTTGGGGTTTTCTTCAGTCGGCCACTGCCATTTGGTGGGAAGGCGAAGATGCAAAAGCTGAGTCAGAAGACCTGCAGGAACAAAACATATTTAATCGAACTTTCGGGAAAAAGAGAGCGATGAAAAACTATTTTTCATTATTTGTATTTGTTTTTGCCATTGTGGTGCATACCATCGCACCAGCAGGTAAACTTTGTGCACAAAAGAGAGACTCTCTAAAGGTTAGCAAGCTGGATTCTGTTACCGTAACTGCCTTCCAGATAAAGAGCCCGGTGGAGCTTAAGCGATTCTCTCCCGGAACTCACGTTATCTCCTATTCATCAGAGGAGGTAAAGAGGATGCAGAGTGCGTCGCTGGCTGATTTTATAAAGGCCGAGAATGCTGCCTATATTAAGGAGTATGGGAGGGGAATGAATGCATTTCTCTCAATAAGGGGTACCTCATCCTCTCACACAACAATAGACTGGAATGGCCAGAATATGTCACTCCCTACAATGGGACAGGCAGATCTCTCTCACATTCCGCTTTACTTCTTTGATGCAATGGATATTCATATAGGCGGGGCCTCTGCGCTCTATGGTGACGGGAGCATCGGGGGTACGCTGAGACTTAAAACAGGAGCGAAATGGGAGAGGGGACACAGCGGTGACGTGTCGTTAAGTGCTGGGAGCTTTGGAACTCTGTTCACAGGTGCCACTTACAGATACTCGGGCAGAGGCGTTGAGTCAAGGAGTTCTGTCCTGTATAACAGAGCGTTAAACAACTACTCTTTTGAGAATAACACAAAACCGGGAAGACCAAGAGAGAAGTTAAACAATGCATCTCTCTCAAACTGGGGAGTTTTGCAGGAGCTTCATATAAAAGCAGGCGGGGCCGGAGTTGTATCTGCCTCAGTTATGTATATGGATTTCAACAGAGAGATTCAGCCGTCGGTCTCTTTGAATGACCGTCCGGAGAGCCACAACTCAATTTTTGACAATAACCTTAAGGTATCCGCCTCACTTGAGGGCTCTTCAGGCAAACTCTCATGGAGAGCAACAACCTCTTATGCACATGATATGGAGAGGTACAAGGAGGATACCATCTCTGCCAGCAGATTTATTGCCAATGCAGATATTGAGTACAAAAAATCCATCTTCTCAGTAAGGGGAGGGGTGAACGGGGAGTATATCAGCCCTGATGTAAAATCCTATGTTGCAGATGCAGATGAGAGAAGGGCGGGAGCCTACATTATTTCAAGACTGGATGGGGGAGTTGTGTCGGCCTCTGTGGGAGCTAGATATATGTACTCCTCATCTGGAGAGCTTCCGATTATGCCACTGCTGAATTTAAGGCTCAGACTGCCTGTCGGTGGAGGACACTCTCTTCATCTGAGAGGCTCCTGGTCTGGAAATGCAAAGATCCCATCACTAAATGACAGATATTGGGGAGGCAATAACATATATCTTAAAAGCGAGAGGTCAAGAAGTGCAGAGGCCGGAATAAACTGGGGCTGGTACAGGGGTAGATGGAGCACTTCGCTCTTTCTGACAGGGTACAGAAGTGTAGTGATGGACTGGATACGGTGGCTGCCGGCGGGGGAAGTATGGAGGCCAAGAAATATTCCGGAGGTTCTTTCAAGGGGTTTGGAGGCAGGGGCGGATGCTGAGTACTCGGCGGAGGGTATGAGGATCTCTCTTAAAGCCAACTATGCTTTTACTGACATAAGAACAGTTACTCCACTCTGGAGTGAGGACCCTGCAAAGGGGGAACAGCTTGCTTATCAGCCTAAGCACTCATGGAGAGCTAAGGTTGCCGCTGAGACGGGAAGAGTAACCTTCAATGTCTCATTAAGCCACACCGGACGCAGAACTACTCTGGACATATATGATATACTTCCATCATATACCTTAACAGATTTTGGGGTCTCATTGAGAGGAAAAGTAATGGGAAAAGAGTTTGTTGTGGGTGGGATGCTAAAGAACATCTTTAATGTCAGCTATCAGAATGTTAAATTCTATGCAATGCCCGGAATTAACTGGATCGTAAATATTCAATACAGATTTTAAAACATATTAAATTACATTCAAGAAATGAAAAAAGGTTTCCAATTATTTGCTGCCTTACTCTTTTCAGCATTTATCCTTGCATCTTGTGAGCAGGACAATCCAACTCCAAATGTATCTTTTGAACAAAAGGTGCTTATTATTAATCAGGGAAATTTTACTGAGCACTCAGCCAGCCTCTCCCTCTTTGATGAAAAGACTATGTCAATTACAAACAGAGTATATGAGACTGCAAACGGTATCTCTATTGGAGCAACCATTGTCTCCGGAACTATCTCTCCTCAGAAGGAGGCCTATCTGGTATGTAACAACCCGGATAAAATTGATATTATAGATGCTGCTTCGGGTAAACTGAAATCAACTATTTCCGCTTCACTCGCCTCTCCCAGAAATATGATTTTTGCAGGAGATAAGCTTTTTGTCACCAATTGGGACTACAATTATGTCGTTAATGATTTTGGATGGTGGGAGTATCCCGATTCATACATAGCAATTTACGATGCAGTTACCAAGGCATTTATCAAAAGAATTCCCGCAGGCACAGATGCTGAGGGTATAGCTATGTTCGGCACCAGACTATTTGTAGCTGTTAAGGAGGGTGTAAGGGTCTTTGATGCCTCAAGGGAGGACTATCCTGTTATTGCGACTATCAGACCTGAAGGAGTTACGGGAAATGCAAAACATCTAGTATTTGACGGCTCTTACAAACTGTGGGCCTCTTTCCCTGATAAGGGACTGGTAAGGATTGATCCGGTTACTCTGGTGGCTGACAGGATTGTTGCTATCCCCGTAGACTATATGGATGGTTTTATCACCTCTGACGGCAAGGGTAAAAAGATATATACCTACATTACTGAATTTGATGCAAATTACAACCCTTCAGGAGCATCTATCTTCTCTCTGGATGTTGAGACTTTAAGCGTGGATGAAGTTCTTGGGGGAACCTATTTTTACGGGGTTGGTGTAAGCCCGTCAACAGGAAACATATTTACTGCGGAGACCAGCTTCTCCTCTAATTCGTTGCTTAAGGTGGCAGGCCCGGACGGAACTTTAAAAACAACGGCCGGTGCCGGAATTGGCACCAGCCGATATCTCTTCTTCTGATTATTGAAAGTTGTCGCTGAAGAGAGGGGCCCGGTCAAATGCCATTGACCGGGCCCCCTTTTTTCTACTCTTCCGGTTGGTGGTAGGTTATTGTTTTGATTATATCCGGATGGATACTGTTGGCAACGGGACAAGTCTTTACAGAGCTCTCTATAAATCTCATCTCCCTTTCACTGTATTTCTGAGGAAGATATATATCCAGCTTTAGTTCTGCAACCCTGCGGGGATTTGAGGCCATAATCTTCTCAGTCTCAATCCTCATCCCGTCAACAGAGAATCCGTGGACCTGAGCTGCAATTCCCATAATTGTCATCATACACGAACCCAGCGATGTTGCAAAAAGATCTGTAGGTGAAAACATCTCCCCTTTGCCGTTATTATCCTCAGGTGCCTCTGTCATCAGTTTGCTTCCTGATTTGAGATGCTCAGCTTCAGTCTTGAGATCTCCAATGTAAAAAGTGCGAATCTTTGTCATATTAACAGGTTTTTATTTAATAATCTCTTTTCCAATAAGAGTTGCGGAGGTGCAACTCTCTATTTTAACAGTCACATAGTCGCCCGCCTTGTGGTCGCCTGCCGGAAAGACGACAACCTTGTTCTGTTGTGTTCTTCCCGTCAGTTCAGCTTTTGACTTTTTTGAATAGCCCTCTGCAAGTACTTCAAACTCCCTGCCAAGGTCTGCCTTGTTGCTCGCAAGAGAGAGTTCACCCTGTAGCTTAATTATCTCATTCAGCCTTGCGCTCTTAATTTCAGGCGGAATATCGTCGGGATACCTTCTGGCAGCTTTAGTGTTAGGCCTCTCTGAGTACTGGAACATAAACGCTGTATAGTAACCCACCTCTCTCATTACAGAGAGTGTCTCTCTGTGGTCATCTTCGCTCTCACCGGAAAAACCGGCAATAATATCTGTAGAGATTGAACAGTCGGGCATTATCTCCCTTATTTTTGCCACCCTCTCAAGATATTGCTCCCTGGTATATTTTCTGTTCATCTTAAGTAGCATTGCATCGCTTCCTGACTGTACCGGAAGATGGATGTGCTTGCAAATGTTATTATACATGGCCATAGTATATAAAACAGCATTGCTCATATCTTTTGGATGAGAGGTAGAGAATCTGACCCTCAGGGCAGGATTAATCAATGCAACCATCTCAAGGAGCATGGCAAATGTGGTTGTCTCAGTTGGGTTGTCAGGGTTTGTCCAGTGGTAAGAATCCACATTCTGTCCTAACAGGGTAACCTCTTTATAGCCATTTTGAAACAGAACTCTAGCCTCCTCCACAATGGTCTGCGGATCACGGCTTCTCTCACCCCCTCTTACATAAGGTACAACACAGTAGGAGCACATATTATTGCAACCTCTCATAATAGATATAAAGGATGAGACACCGTTTTTATCCATTCTTACAGGAGAGATGTCTGCATATGTCTCCTCCTGTGAAAGTATTGTGTTTATCTGTTTGCTCCCTCCATCCAGGCTCTCAATCAGTAATGGAAGAGATCTGTATGAGTCAGGACCGGCGACAAGGTCAACAGCAGGGTGGATCAAAAGCTCCTCTTTAAGCCTTTCAGCCATGCATCCCAGCACACCTACCTTTAGCCCCCTGCGCTTTACCTTTTCAATCCTGAAGAGGTCAAGTCTTCCCCATATCCTCTGTTCGGCATTATCTCTTATTGAGCAGGTGTTTATAAGTATCAGGTCTGCCTCTTTATATGAGTCACAAAGAGAGTAACCTGCCGGCTGGAGTATTGAGAGTACTACTTCACTGTCATTTACATTCATCTGACAACCGTATGTCTCAATGAAAAGCTGCCTCTCTCCCTCCCCTCTGATTGGTTTTACGGAATGATATTTGTTTGTCATCTTATCTGTTTAATGGGTGCAAATATAGCTTTTTTATACCTTTGCATAAATTTGGATTGAGAATGAGAAGATTTTGGTTGATAGCATTAGTTACTCTGACTGCCTTATCTACAGGCTGTAACAGATACAGTGAGATAGAGATAGTAAGTGTAAAGCTGACAGATATAAAAATTCACAGCACCTCCAGGGCAGAGGTTGAAGTGGAATATATTGTTAAAAACGGATCAAAAAGAGATCTTACACTCTCAGGTGCTGACGGTTTTCTTACAAAAGAGAGGGTTAATTTTGCTCAATTTACATTAATGGAGTCTGAGATGATTGAGAGAGGAGCAACTACTGCCAGCAAAGCCCGGTTTAAAGTTGAACTCTTGGATCCGCTCTCTCTATTCTCAATGGGGTTAAATATTAACAGCTGGAAAATGTCAGATTTTGAAATTGATGCAAGAGGGACAATTTCCAATGACAGAGGGAGCAAAAGAACCTTCAAGTTTAAAAACCTCCCGTTGGAAAAGATGTTAAAAAGATTTTAAAGATGAGAAAGTTTTTGTTCGCACTTTTTATATTTTCTTTTGCTGGGGCTATAAGAACTTCTGCTCAGGAGCTTATAGTTGTAAATCCTGATACGCTTAGGATTGCAACCCCTCCTGTTATGGACTCTTCACTTTACATGAAGAGTATATTCGGGATTTTATCTGAGCCGGGAACCAATGGAGCAAAAATAAATCTCATTCAGAGCAGAAATCTTGAAAGAGCTGTCAAAGAGCATATAGAGTCTGCACCAACGAAAAAGATAACGGGTTTCAGAGTGCGAATCTATTTTGATAATAAACAGAACGCAAGAGGTGTTTCCCAGGAGGTTATGAACAGCTTCTTGAGTAAATACCCATCCATAAGAGCCTACTGGAGCCATGAGAGTCCATTCTTCAAAGTAACTGTGGGTGATTTCAGAAACAGGTCAGAGGCTATGAGACTTCTTAACAGAATATCTGCCGAATATCCTGCTGCATTTGTTGTAAGAGAGAATATCAACTTTCCGCCCCTATCTTCTCCCTAACTTACTTTTCCTTCTGGCTCTTGCTGCAATCTCTTTAGTCGTTAACCACCATTTTGTGCGGAATTTCTCTGCCAATGCCATAAGTGGTGTAATGTAACGCTCAATTTTTTCCGGATATACATCCTTAATGCTTACCAGGATTCCGGTCTCCTCCACGCCTCCAAAATGTTCATTTATTGCCGTCCCAAACACCTTCATGTTAGGGGATAAATTCATATAAGAGTTTATAAGAGGTGGTATATGCTCGCCAAGGTCTCTCACCTCCTTGGACATAATTTTATAGGCATCCTTATAGCTGAGATTTTCGAATAGTGAGGCGTAATAAGGATTTATGCTGTCATAGTCCAGAGGGATTATGGGTGTGACAAGCCTTTTTTGGTCGGGAAAATAAATATTTAGAAAGTTTAGCAAAATGTTTCTTGCACCCATGTGATATGAAGTGTACATAGTAACCTTGCCAAAAAAGTACTTAATATTCGGATGCCTGAGCATTAGTGCTCCAAGCCCGTCCCATAGGTTGTCAAGTGCAAAAAGCCCCTTCCTTTTTATATTTGTACTTTGATAATTGGGCTGAATAAAAGATCTTCCTAACTCAATTGTTACAGGCATATAGTCCTTAATAAACTCCTCTGAAAAATTAAAGAGTTCGCTGGTTGCAAGGTGCTTGGGATCAAGTCCCGTACAGTGTATGTACCTGTACCCTCCAAGAATCTCCTCATCCTTAGGATCCCATACAATGAGCTGTTTATAAGGATACCTTGCATCTGTATCAAACTCATCTATGTCAAGTGGCTTACCGGTACCCCCTCCGGCTAATCTAAATGAGATCTCCCGTAATCTTCCCAGCTCCCTCATTGTGTTTGGGGAGTCGTGGTATGTGATCTCATATATTTTATTGTCACCCTTGCGGGTGTTTCGGATAAACTTGTCGGCAGTAAGCTCTTCAATTATCAGCTTTCTGTCAACTGGTTTTATTACCGGTTCCATATTATTGTCTGTTTAGGTTATACACTTCTCTTCTGAGTCTCTCGCTCCAGTATGCCGGACTGCCTTCTGTCACAAGAGTTTCATGACTTACAGGCTCTCCTATGAATATATTGAATACAGCGTTTCTCTGCAAAAACATCTCCCGGGGCAGCAGTATCGTTTCATAATTGAATTTTATCCCAAGAGACTTTCTGATGTTTGCAAATTTGTAAAAAAATGTTGAGTTTCTTCCTCCAAAAAAGATGGGAACAATATCCCTTCCGTGCTTGATGGCCTGGTTTACAAAACTCTTTTTCCATTCAAGGTCCTGAATTTTTCCGTTAACCATTCTTGAACATAGTCCGGCAGGGAAGTAGAGAATCTGAGCATTTGAGTCATATGCCTCCAGAATCATCTTTGTGTTGTCAATTTTCTGACGACCATATTTGTTTACCGGTACGAAGACCGACTTTAGCGGCTCTATATGCATCAGCAGATCATTTACAACAAATTTCACATTTTCAAACATCTCGCCAAAGACCTCTATCAGTATCATGCCGTCCAACCCTCCAAGAGGGTGGTTAGAGACAAACATATATCGTCTCTCCTTTTTTATCTTCTCAATTCCGTGAACTCTGTACTTAATTCCCAGGTCTCCGAGGGCTGCACTTGCAAACGCCTTGCCTTTGAGATGTCCGTGATGCTCAAGTATCTCATTTATCTCTCTCTGATGAATTAATTTTTTTGCAAAATTGATAAGGAAAGAGGGAATTATCTTGAGAAGTTTTGGGTTCTTTGACCCAATAACCTTCTCAATGTCTATCCGGAGATTGTTCTCATTTTCATTCATTGGGACGGGGTTTAATCTAAGTGCGAAGTTAAATAAAAATCATATCTTTGCATAAACGGGACCTATTATATGTTAAAACAAGGTTTACAGCAAAAGTTACAGCAGAAGCTTTCGCCGCTCCAGATTCAAACTATAAAATTACTGGAGCTGCCAACACTGGAACTTGAGCAGAGGATAAAGAAGGAGCTAGAGGAGAATCCTGTGCTGGACGAGGGGTCGGACGAAGAGGATAGGGAGGAGATAGAGTCTGGAAATGTCTCTCTTAGTGACTATGGAGCTGAGGATCAAATTCCGTCTTATAAACTGTATGCCAATAACCAGGGAAAGGATATCAAACAGGAGTACAGTGTTTTCTCTGTAAAGGAGAGCTTTCATCAAAGCCTGATATCGCAACTGGGATTCAGCGATATGGATGAACACTCCAAAACAATAGCAAGATACATTATTGGGTCACTTGATGATGACGGATATCTTAGAAGGGATACAGACTCCCTTGCAGATGATATTGCATTCAGACAGGGGATTCTGACTGACCAGAATGAGGTTGAGTATATCCTGTCTAAAATCCAGGAGTTTGAACCTGCAGGGATAGGTGCGAGAGATCTGAGAGAGTGCCTCCTTCTCCAGATTAAAACAAAGAGGGAGAGTAAATATCAGAAAATGGCAAGAGAGATTCTTGAGGACTACTTTACTGAGTTTACAAAAAAGCACTACTCAAAAATAATCTCAAGGATGGGGATTACAGAAGAGGATCTCAAAAGTGCCATTGAGGAGATTCTTCACCTCAACCCCAGACCAGGAGGCCAGATTGATGACTCATATACCGAGCAGGCTCAGCAGGTTGTTCCCGATTTTCTCCTGGAGTACAAAGATGGTGAGCTGGTTATGACAATGCCCAGATTCTCTATTCCTGAGCTCAGAGTTAATAAAAGATATGCAGATCTTCTTGCCACATCTGCAAACTCTTCCAGCAGAGAGGGTAAGGAGGCGGCTACATTTGTAAAACAAAAACTGGACTCAGCCAAATGGTTCATAGAGGCAATAAGACAGCGCCACAATACTCTTGAAAACACAATGAACGCAATAATTGACTTCCAGCGGGACTACTTTGTAGAGGGTGACGAGACCAAACTTAAGCCAATGGTATTAAAAAACATTGCAGAGAAGACGGGTTTGGACATCTCAACAATTTCGCGAGTAGTAAATTGCAAATATATACAGACCCACTTTGGTATATACCCCCTGAAATACTTCTTCTCAGAGGGTCTGATGACTGATAGCGGCGAGGAGGTCTCAACCAGAGAGATTAAAAATATTCTGGCATCAAGCATTGATGTTGAGGATAAAAAGAAACCGCTAACTGATGAGGAGCTGGTTTCTGTGTTAAGTGATAAGGGATATAAAGTGGCAAGGCGTACCGTGGCCAAATACAGGGAGCAGCTTAATATACCTATAGCAAGATTGCGCAAGGAATTATAATAAAACATCAAATGAAAAAAGTGATATTGGGCATCTTTGCGGCCCTGATGATAACATCATGCGATATGAAGGAGTCTGTAGATTTAATAATTTATAACGGAAACATCTACACAGTAGATTCATCCTTTTCAGTTTGCACGGCAGTTGCAGTAAAAGAGGGCATTATTGTCTCAGCCGGAACGGACAATGAGATTCTTAATACTTACCGTTCAATGAACATGATAGATCTTGAAGGCAGGGCAATGTATCCCGGTTTCAATGATGCACACTGTCATATTACAGGTCTGGGAGCGGGCTTGCTGAGAGTTGATCTGAGAGGGGCCCGGTCATTTGATGAGATAATTGACAGACTTGTTGAAAGAGAGAAGGAGTCTCCTGTTGATTTTCTTCTTGGAGACGGCTGGGATCAAAACTTATGGCAGGAGAAGAGATTCCCGGATAATAAAAAGCTAAACGAACTTTTCCCGGATGTTCCGGTAATCTTGTCCAGAATAGACTTTCACGCAGTAATAGTGAATGATGCTGCCATTAAAATGCTTGGAATAAAACCCGGTGACCCGTCAATTCTCCCGGGAGAGGCAATAATGAAGGGAGGGGCTTTTACCGGTGTATTCCTTGAGAATACTGCCGATAGATTTAAGGAGATTCTTCCGGATCCGGACGGTAAAGAGCTAAGAAGAATGTTGCTTGCAGCTGAAAAAGAGTGCTTTAAGTATGGCTTAACATCTATATCAAGTGCCGGAGCTGATCTTCCTCTTGTTGAGGTGCTTGACAGTATGCAGAGCGAAGGCGATCTTAAGCTGAGGATAGATTTGTGGCTTACCCCCGGAGAGGAGATGTTCAAAAAGGTTAACAAGCCTTATTCAAAGGGACGTCTTAGGGTTGGAACAATTAAGATGTATGCGGATGGTGCTCTGGGATCAAGAGGAGCCCTGATGATAAAGCCATATTCAGATGAGCCCGCTGTATACGGAATTCAGGCGACACCATCTGAGACACTTGATGCATATGCAAAGTGGGCATACGAAAATGGATTTCAGGTTGCTATTCACTGTATAGGCGATGCAGCCAACAGATTGGCTTTGAATCTCTATTCAAAATATTTACCACAGGGAAACGATCTCAGATGGAGGATTGAACACTCCCAGATAATCCACCGGGATGACATGGAACTGTTCGGCAGGTATTCCATTGTGCCTTCAATACAGCCTACTCACGCTACCTCAGATATGCTCTGGGCAGTTGACAGAGTCGGTGACAGAATTAAAGGTGCTTACGCATACCAGGAGCTTTTGCAGCAAAATGGCTGGCTCCCCTCTGGAACAGACTTTCCTATTGAACAGGTCAATCCAATCCTGACATATTTTGCTGCTGTGCACAGAGTAAATTCTGACTTTATTCCGGCTGAAGGGTTTCAGATGGAGAATGCACTTACACCTGAGCAGGCTCTGAGATCTATGACACTATGGGCTGCCAGAGCCTCGTTTGAGGAGAATTTAAAAGGGAGCATAGAGAGAGGCAAAGTTGCAGACTTCACTGTATTGGACAGAGATATAATAACAGCCTCAAGAGAGGATGTAATAAAAGCAAAAGTTGTCAGAACTTTTGTTGCGGGAGAGGAGGTTTACAGGGCTGAATAGCTTTATCAGAGCTTGCTGCCATAAGCAAGGTCTCCGGCATCTCCGAGGCCAGGTACTATGTATGACTTAATGGTGAGCTCTTCGTCAATTGCCCCTACCCATAGTGTTGTCGTTTTATGTGGCAGATGCTTCGCTAGGTACTCTATACCCTCTGTGCTTGCTATCGGACAGACAAGATGTGTATGGGCAGGCTGTGCTGCTTCGCACAACTTGTTGTAGGTAAGCACAACAGATGATCCGGTTGCCAGCATTGTATCTGCAAGAATCAGTATTTTCCCTTCAACAGAGGGGCTGCTTGCATACTCAATCTGGATTGTGAATTTGTTGTCCTTTCCGTATTTTCTGTAGGCCGCAATAAAGGCATTCTGAGATTTGTCAAAATAGTGAAGAATACCGTCATGCAGAGGGAGTCCGGCTCTCATAATGCTTGCAATTACAATGTCATTGTCGTAAGTGCGGCACTTGGCGATGCCCAGCGGTGTTGTGACATCCTTTCCTGAATAATCAAGAGTTCGGCTTATTTCGTATGCAAATATCTCCCCAATCCTTTCAAGATTTCTCCTGAATCTCATACTGTCTTTTTGGATGATGTGGTCGCGTATCTCCGCAATGAAAGAGTTGAGAACGGAGTCCTTCTCACCCAGGTTGATTATCTTCATCTGATTTTGATTGTGAAATTTTCACAAATATATGAAATAATCAGATTATTCCATCGTCGGCAAAGCTGAAGTATTTATCTCCGGCTATTATAATGTGGTCAAGGAGAGTTATATCAAAATAGGAGGCTGCCTCTTTCAGTATCTTTGTCTGGGTCTTGTCGCTTTCCCCTGGTTTTGCATTGCCACTTGGATGGTTGTGGACAAGTATTATTCCGCTTGCGAGCTTCTCCAGTGCACTTTTGACTATTAATTTGACATCTACAACTGTAGAGGAGATCCCCCCTTTTGACATTCTGGTTTTTGAAATCAGTCTGTTTGCTCTGTTCAGATATAATACCCAGCACTCCTCATACGGCAGATCCATTAATAGAGGACTTACTATGCTTGCAGCACTTTGAGATGAGTATATTTCCGGAAGCTCTTTAGATCTTGCTTTTGAGATTCGTTTCCCAATCTCGGCTGCGGCAATGAGCGATATTGCTTTTGTTTTACCAATACCCTTAACTGACATCAGGCTCTCCGGCGAGGCAGAGGCCAGACATCTCAGACAGTTCTCATGCTTGCTTAGAAGCGACCTTGCTACATCTACTGCAGACTCCTCTCCGCTTCCGGTTCCAATAATAATGGCGGTAAGCTCAGCATCGCTCAAACTATCCGCCCCTTTTGAGATAAGCCTCTCCCTTGGCCTCTCATCCTCGTTCCACTCCTTGATAGTTAGTTTTTTTGACATAGTTCAGTAAAATAAAAAAAGCTTCCCAATATTAGGGAAGCTCTTTAATTTCTCTGTGTCAAAAGGTAAATTTCTTACAGTTTGTTCACGTGGCTAGAAATACCGCTTTTTAGATTTGATGCTTTATTGGCATGAATAACATTGATTTTAGCCAATTTGTCAAGCATTGAGAAAACCTTTGGCAGGAGTGCCGTAGCTGCCTCTTTATCTGTTGTGTTACGAATCGCTTTGATAGCGTTTCTAGTTGTGCGAGCATAATATTTATTATGCAGCCTGCGCTTTTCGCTCTGACGCGCGCGCTTTTCTGCGGAAGCGTGATTTGCCATTTTTGAATTTTTTTGTTTTTTGTAGTCCGTAGGGGAATCGAACCCCTATTGCAAGAATGAAAATCTTGAGTCCTAACCGTTAGACGAACGGACCGTTTCCCAACCCTGTAACGGTGTTCTGTTTTAAGTTGGGAGTGCAAAGGTATAAAGATTTTTTATAGTTGCAAAAAAATCTTAAAAATTCTCATAGGAATAGATAATGGACTCAACCTGTCTCAGGTAATTCCTTTTATCATAGCGAGGTGCGTAAACGAAGGCCTCCAGACCAATTATATTTTTGCCCTCTTTATCTAGGAAGAAGTGGCTTACGAATGGGCCACCCATGAAGTCATTCTGAACCTCCCAAAGTCCTCTCAGTTCTGCAAAATTTCTCTGTTTGTACGTTATCCACTTCAGCCCCGGCTCTATAAGCTGGTTGGTTATCATGTATGTATTCTCCAACTGGCCCGGGACATTCTGCTGCATGATAGTGTTACGTATGTTTATAAGGCTTTCGCGGCTGAAATCAGTAGAGTCTTTGAATGGAACGCGATATATGAATATCCCTTGATTGGTTCCTGTGGTTTCATATGATATCCAGATAAAGTTATCTGTCTTTTTCCTAAGATTATATCCGGTAGGATAGTATGGGGAGCCTCCGAATGCCTCTGAGACAGCAGCCCTCAGGCCTCTCTCTTCGTATTTTTTTGCATTGGCAATGTTTCTGTTCCTCTCTGCCTGTAGGATAGAGTTTGCCAGTTTATCACTTTGTCTCTGAATCTCTTCAGCTGCAGATTTTGCATCGGGGGCAGAGATTGTAATTACAATCTGAGGTGCAGCCCAAACATTCTCCTGATAGACGATTTTTGTTGCATTAAACTCCTCTTTGATGGATACGATTACAATGTTTCTGTGAACCTGGAAAATACTTGTGAAGGCATTTTCCGGTATGTTTATCAATGTGAATATTGGTTCACGCTGAGGAAGGAAGGGCTGGTCTATCGCGAGAATTGACCTGAGTGCAATTCCTGGATCACTCTCCCAATGTCCTTTGTTTATTACTACAACAACCTCTCCGGCCTTTCCGCTAATGCTTGGCATTAACCTAGGCCCGTTTTTGCACGATACCAGCGATAATGTCGCTATGGCAATCGCTACTAATATTCCTCTTACCTTCATAACCTGATTAGTTGAATAATCTGTAAATATCATTACCAAATGCAAGGAACATTATCGCAAGTAGCACCAGCATTCCTGCTACCTGTGCATATTCCAGGAATTTATCGCTTGGCCTCCTTCGTGTAACTATTTCATAAAGGAGGAAGAGTATGTGACCACCGTCAAGGGCTGGAATTGGCAGGAGGTTAACAACAGCCAGCATTATTGACAGCCAAGCTGTTAAATTCCAAAAAATGTGCCAGTCCCAAGCTGACGGGAATATGTTTCCTATCGCAATAAAGCTACCAACAGATTTATAGGCCTCTGTCTTGGGAGAGAAGATTAACTTCAACTCTTTGATATAGTTGCTGATTGTAGATACGGCCTTTTTTGCTCCTGCAGGAACTGCTGCAAAAACTGAGTAGTCTGAGGTTGTAATTTTAAAGAATTTGTACAAATCACCATCAAGGGCTACCCCTATAAGTCCGTTTTCGTCAACCGCCAGTTTCTTCTCTAAAACAGCCTCTCCCCTGCTAATCAGCACATCAACGGAGTCGCCTTTGTTAGCCTGAAGAATCGCCTGTATGTCCTGTATGATAAATGCATCTGTTGAGTCAATTCCAATAATTCTGTCTCCGGGCAGAAGGCCGGCAGTAGCGTTTATTGAGGAGTCAGGAACAGTCAGAATCTGGAAAGGAACCCTCAGTGAAAACATCCCGGGGGTGTTAAGTACAGCCGGAATGAATACCGGATCAATTGTAAGCTCCTTGCTCTCGGACCCTCTGATTAATTCAGCCTTTTCAGCCTGATTTCTTGCAAGAATAACCTGAAGCTCGTTGAATTTATCAACTCTCTCTCCGTTAAATGAGATTATCCGGTCTCCGTTCTCAAAGCCTATCTCTTTTGCAAGTTCGTTGCACTGAACGCCATATATGGCATCCTCGTTTTTCAGATACTCCTCACCCCATGTAAAGAGTGTTGCAGAGTAAATAAGGATTGCCAGAATGAAATTGAAGAAAACGCCTCCAAACATAACAAAAAACCTCTGCCAGGCCGGCTTGCTTCTAAACTCCCATGGCTTTGGCTCTTGTTTGAGCGCCTCTTTGTCCATTGACTCATCTATCATACCGGAAATCTTGCAGTAGCCACCCAATGGCAACCAGCCAATTCCATATTCAGTATCAGAATTCTTTGGTTTGAATTTAAACAGGGAGAACCATGGATCAAAGAACAGGTAGAACTTCTCAACCCTGATCTTGAATAGCCTTGCAAAGAAAAAGTGCCCGAACTCGTGGACAAGAACAAGGATTGATAGAGCGAGGACTACCTGGAGAATTTTTATTATTATATCCATTTTTAGAATTATTTAGCTTTGAATTTTTTTAGAATCTCTGCTGCAAACTCTCTTGCAGCTCTGTCGGTGTTGAATATATCTGACAATGTTGGTACTGCAACAAACTTCGTTCCATTAACAACCTCCTGAGTAATCTTGTGAATGCTGGCAAATGGCACTATCCCATTAAGAAAGGCCTCAACAGCAATTTCGTTTCCTGCATTCATTGCACAGGGTATATTTCCTCCTTTGGAAATTGCTTCATATGCTATTGTTATGCTCGGAAACTTCTCTCTGTCCGGATCAAAAAAATCAAACCTTCCAAATTCGGCAAAATTTACCCTCTTTGTATCAAGAGAGAGTCTGTTTGGATAGGCAAGCGCATATTGAATAGGAAGTCTCATATCTGGTGTGCTCATTTGCGCCGTTATGGATCCATCCCAGAACTGAACCATTGAGTGGATAATGGATTGTGGATGTACTACTATCTCAATTTCGGAAGGTTTCATGTTGAACAGCCATCTTGCCTCTATCATCTCCAGCCCCTTATTCATCATTGTTGCTGAGTCAATTGTGACCTTTGATCCCATTTTCCAGTTAGGATGGCTGAGAGCCTCATTTATGGTTACACTCTTGAGCTCTTGTATGCTTTTGTTTAAAAAAGGGCCCCCTGATGCAGTTAGTATGATCTTTTCTGCCCGCCCTCTCTCTCCCTGGAGGCATTGAAAAATGGCAGAGTGTTCAGAATCAACGGGTATAATGGGAGAGCCCGATTCTTTTGCCAGTGATACAACTAACTCCCCCGCAGCAACAAGAGTCTCTTTATTTGCCAGAGCAATTGCCTTGCCCGCCTTTATTGCAGCTATTGTCGGCTCAAGTCCGCTAAAACCTACCATGGCTGTCAGCACAATGTCTATCTCCTCGCTCTTTACGAGTGAGGTAATGGAGTCCATTCCTGTAAAAACCTTAACTCCGTGGGAGGAGAGTGCTTTATTAACCTTGTCGTATTTATCCTCGTCTGTTATTACTACTGCGTTTGGCTGAACTTTAATGGCTTGTTCAATCAGGAGATCTGCATTCTGTTTTGCTGTAAGAAGCTCTACTGAGAATTGCTCCGGGTGTCTTGTGCAAACATCAATGGCCTGTGTGCCTATAGAGCCGGTTGAGCCTAAAATTGCTATTCCTCTTCTCATCCGGGTTGATTTAGAATTTGATGTATTTTGTCGGGTCAACAGCAGAGCCTTTATACCAGAGTTCAAAATGGAGATGGTATCCGGTGGTCAGAGATCCGGTGTTGCCTACCAGTGCAATTGCCGAGCCTGCCTTGACCTTATCTCCTGTTCTTTTGAGTAGTTTGGAGTTGTGCTTGTAAATTGAGATTAGGTCGTTTGAATGCTGAATCTGAATTGTGAATCCTGTTTCGTCTGTCCATGCGGCCATTATTACGGTTCCGTCCAGTACGGATGAGACAACAGAGTTAGCGGGGGCGGCAATGTCCACGTAGGGGTGGTTTGCGGCAAGGTTAAAACCGTCTGAGATTATGCCTTTTACAGGAGGGAAGAAGTGAAGACCCTCAATCTGGTTTACTCTGTTTGACTCAGAACCGATATTAAACTGCTCCTGTCTCATAACCTCCAGCCTAAGCAGCGAATCCTCTTTGGAGACCCTCCCTGAGATTCCATCTGGATTTAATGAGTCTTGAGCTATAATTATATCGCCCAGTTCAAGGGGTGGCTGGCCGGTTGCAATTCTCTGAATGTTGTTAAGCTGAAAGTCCCAGAGTCTGACTGTCTTCTCAAGTGAATCAAGCTTTAGAGCGTTCTGTACTATATCTCTTCTTGTCTGGGCATTTGGATAACCCGGAATAAATTCTCTCAGCGGAGTGTATGATATTAGTATAGTAACAGACAGCACTATAAAAATTACCGAAAGCACAAGACTCAAAAGCATCATCAGACCATTTGCCCTGAATACAAAAAGCTCTTCATGAGTTGTGTCATTGAATATAGAGAAGCGAAACTTGTTTCTCAGCCTATTCTTTCTCTCTTTTTTTATCTTCTCTTTAGCCATCTCTATTTATTGGGGCTATCATTCACTTTTACAAATACCTCTTCACTCTCCCAAAGACCGTGCCTGTTGCAGTAGGCAAGAGCCTTAAGCCTGAGGCTTACCTTTGGGATAATTGAGAACTCAGTCTCAATGAACAGCGGGTCGTCACCGTAGCTTGACCGCTGAAGCCTTACCTCACCCATCAGAGTCTCCAGACTCCATAGCTGTATGTACTCATAATGGTGGTCGGGTGCATTGGGATGTTTAACACTTGTTCCTATCCTCACCTTTACTTTGAATGGGCAGTCTCTTGCCGCTTCTCTGTCACAAATAATAACCGGAGCATGCTTGTCTGCATACTGTCTAACTTTGTTGCTCCCGGATTCAAAATCTTTATAGGAAAATAGTCTTGGCATACTTCTCTTTAAACCCCCAAAAGTACTAAAAAAAAACTAACTTTGCGACATGGAAAGAATTGTGGGAATTGACTATGGACGGAAAAGAGTGGGTATAGCCGTGAGCGACCCTCTGGGAATATTTGCATCGGCACTTGATACACTCCCCTCCGGATCGGTCCTGTCATTCCTGAAAAGCTACATTGAGAGGGAGCGTATATCAAGATTTGTTGTCGGCTATCCGGTTAATCTGGACAATAAACCTTCAGAGGCAGCAAAGGATGTTGATCACTTTCTTAATATGCTCAGAAAACAATTTCCGGAGATTCCTGTTACACTTGAGGATGAACGTTTCACATCAAAAATGGCTATGAGAACCTTGATTGAGGGGGGGATGAAAAAGAGCGACAGAAGAGTAAAAGGGAATGTGGACAAAGTAAGCGCCGCAATAATTCTTCAGTCGTATCTGGACTCTAGAGCCAGGCTTGATAATAATGGCAATTGATTATGATACTTCCAATTTATATTTACGGATCAGAGGTGCTCAGAGAGAGGGCCTCTGACTTTGATATTTCGGCACCTGATGCTGCCGGAACAATATCTAAACTTGTTTCCGACATGTTTGAAACAATGTACCAGGCAGATGGTGTGGGCCTTGCGGCTCCTCAGGTTGGGAAATCAATTAGGGTACTGGTTGTGGACGGTGCCCCTTTGGCGGATGATATGCCGGAACTGAAGAATTTTAAAAGGGCTATGATTAACCCGGTTGTACTTGAAGAGAGCGAGGAGACTATTGAGTATAACGAGGGCTGTCTTAGCATACCTGATATTAATGCCGGTGTTGTAAGACCAAAGAAGATAAGAGTAGAGTACCTGGACGAAAATCTTTTTAAAAGGGAGGAGGAGCTTGATAACTTTGCGTGCAGAATGGTCCAGCATGAGATTGACCATCTGAACGGAGTCCTGTTTACTGATCTTTGTGCCCCTATTAGAAAAAAGATGCTTCAGTCAAGGCTTAGCAACATAATGAACGGGAAGGTTAAAACTCATTATAAAACGGCTCCTTCTGCCAGAAAGAGATAATTTTTAAAAAAGCAATATTATGGGAGCATTTCATGCATATGATATAAGAGGTGTTTATAACAGAGACTTTGACCGGGAGACGGTTTACAGGGTTGGGTATTTCCTCCCGGAGCTTCTGGGAGCAGACAAGGTTTTAGTCGGCAGAGATGACAGAGAGTCCTCTCCGGAGATGCATAAAGCCCTTCTAAAGGGTATTACTGATGCCGGAGCAGATGTATATGACCTTGGCCTTACTACCACCCCTATGGTCTATTTTGCTACTGGTAAATATGGGTTTAAGGCTTCTGCGCAAATAACGGCCTCTCATAATCCAAGAGAATATAACGGTTTAAAGATATCCAGAGAGAATGCTCTTCCTGTCGGATTTGATACCGGACTTGGCAGGCTGAAGGAGTGGATTGAAACAAGAGAACTGACAGCTTCCGGGAAGAGAGGCGAGGTCCATCAAATGGATATTAAAGGAGAGTATATTGAGTTTCTAACTAAATATAAAAGAGATCTTTCCGGGCTGAATATCGGCATGGACCTTTCAAATGGGATGGCAGCCCTTCTTATAAAGGATGTTATAGGGGGAGAGAGCGACCTCCTGCACTATATCTTTGATGATATGGACGGAACCTTTCCAAACCATGAGGCAAATCCGCTTGTTCCGGAGAATATTGTTGACTTGCAGAGGCTTGTTAAAGATAGAGGGTGCGATATTGGGGTAATCTTTGATGGCGATGCAGACAGAGTAATGTTTGTAGATGAAAACGGAAGGTTTATCTCGCCTGATCTTATGATAGCCCTTATGGGCCACTATTTCCTGGAAGAGAGAGGAGAGAGGGGAGCAGTTCTGCAGGATATCAGGAGTTCAAAAGCCGTGGGAGAGTACCTTGCTCCTATGGGGGCCGAGATGCATACATGGAGAGTTGGCAGGGCCTTCGCCGCTCACAAGCTTAGAGAGATAGATGGGATTTATGGAGGAGAACTTGCCGGGCATTACTACTTCAAAGACTTTTACTACAGTGATTCCGGAATATTGGCGGCATTGATAATTCTGGGTATTGTTGCTAAGAAGAGGAGAGAGGGAAGGAGCCTCTCATCACTCATATCAGATATTGAGAAATACAATAATTCAGGTGAAATAAACTTCAGAATAGAGAAGAAGCGTGAGGCCATGGACAGGGTCAGGGACTACTTTGCCTCATCAGAGAAGCCAACGGCTTACTATGACTTTGACGGTTACCGGGTTGAATTTGAGTCTTGGTGGTTCAATATCCGCCCCTCCAACACTGAACCCTATTTGAGATTTATTGCCGAGGCTAAAGGGGAGGATCTACTTGCTCTGAAGGTGTCAAAGGTTAGAGAGTTGCTTAAAGAATTTGAATAATAGGATAATGTAAATGTTTCGATTACTCTCTCTGATACTTATTACTACTCTGTTTGCAAAAATATCTCCTGCAGAGGTGAGGAGGGAGTATCGGGAGCTGATCCCTAAGTCAAGAGTAGTAATAAACTATCCACAAGAGGATCAATACAGAGAAGACAGACCTCTTGTACTTATACTCTATGCGCTCCCTAATGGAAATACTATTGAGGAGACAGAGGGTCGGGGAGGGCCGCTACTCTCAGGTGAATGGCGTTATAACATTCAACACATTGCAGCACAGGTTAGATATCTAAGAGAAAATGACAGCCGCTTCAATTATGTTATAGCTTATCTTGAGGCTACTCAAAAAGGGTGGACTATACATGCGTCGGAGTATAAGAATTCGGCGGAGCTATATAAAATTCTTACAGATACAATTATTAAAATTGTAAGTCTGTCACTGCCGGATAAAATCAAGTCAGAAAAAATCTCTGTTGCATTAACAAGTCATAGTGGTGGAGGAAGATTTGTACTTAACTTTATCCGTGGAGTTGACTCTATTCCACCTTTGATTGAGAGGATATCGTTTATTGATAGCAATTATGGTTATGAAACAGATTTGCACTCGGATAAACTTCTGTATTGGCTTAGGGGTGATACCAACCGCTACCTTGGAGTTATGGCTTATGTAGATACAACAGTAGTTCTTAATGGTAAAAGAATTGTCAGCAGTAAAGGAGGTACAGGATATCGCTCTGTACTGATGGCAGATGACCTGAAGAGAGCAGGGGTGACGTTTGTAGAACAACGGGATACCTCTTTTCTAAAAATGGTTTCACAGGATGGGAGGGTGGCTTTCTGGATTAAGGAGAATCCGGAGGGCAGAATTTACCATACAATACTTGTTGAGAGAAACGGACTAATACATCAAATGCTTTTTGGAGCAGTACAGGAAGAGAAGGGATACGAGTTCTGGGGTGAGAGATGCTATGTAAGACATATAAGATGAAAAACTTCATAATATGAAAAGATATCTCTCCCTGGACATTCTCCGGGGGCTTACAATTTTTGGGATGGTCTTCTCTGCTATAATCCCACACAAGGTTCTGCCTGCCTGGATGTACCATATCCAGAATCCGCCTCCTGACCATCATCTTGACTTCTCAGTTTCAGGTATCGGATGGGTAGATTTAGTATTCCCTATATTCATATTTTGTATGGGTGTTGCAATACCACTTTCAGGTTCTTCAGGAAAGATGACACTTAGATCAATTTTTTCAAGATTTTTAATGTTGTGGCTGTTTGCATATCTATATGTCTTCCTTGATTTCTCAACTGCTCCCGGACTCCTGCCTCAGTTTGCTACACTCGGAGGGTTTGGGGCACTTTTTATGCTTTATATGTCAAAACCTCCTTACAGATGGTTGCGATATGCAGGAGGTGCGCTTGCGCTAGCCCTTATAGTGACGGGAGCCCTCATCTTTGGAGAGAAAATCTCAATTTACAGGAGCGGAATCATAATATTTCTTCTATCATTTATATATCTTCTTGGAGCAACGATATGGCTCTATACCAAGGATAACCACAGAGTAAGATTAGCCATATTTCTGATTGTTCTTCTTTTTGCTTCGGTTACAATGCACTACTCTCTTCAAGGTAGATTGTATGCGGTTAAAGAGATAAGATGGTTTTTCAATATGGAGTATATCTACTTTCTGCTCATCCTTCTGCCTGCAACATATATTGGCGACCTGCTCAGGAAGAGGATTGCTTTGCCCGACGGATACAATCCAATAAGAAGTTCTCATTCATCTTCTCTGGTGAAAATACTAATGTTTCTGTTTCTCTTGCTGTTTATGGTGTGGCTAATGATTGCGCTATACAGCGAGTGGAGTCTGTACAAATTTCTGTTTAGTACCTTTACCTCTCTATTAGCCTGGCTGATAATCCGCAGATCATTTCCTGAGCACAGAGAGATGGCTCTCATTGCATCCTTACTGACTATGGGGGGAGGAGCTATGCTTTTTGCCGAGGGGGCAGTTACAAAGGTTCCATGCACAATATCATACTGTCTGTTTACAACCGCAATTTCTGTCTATCTATTAATGATTTCCGACTTTCTTGCATATAAGTTCCCCGGATCTCTCTATTCTAGATTATTTGCCGGAGCCGGAAGCAATCCTCTAATGAGTTATATAGCTTTTGGAGCATTTGTTATGCCTCTCTTTAAAATTACAGGGCTGATACATTTTTACAATGCTGCCTATCCATCCGGATGGCCCTGGATAGGGACCCTTAGAGCCGCTGTTGCGGTTCTTCTGACCATGGCCCTGGTCGCCTTAGTCAGTGAGAAAAAAATATTCTGGAGAGCATGAAAAGATACCTGTTGGCAAAAGGATTCAGACGGACAGGGCTGACCATTCTGGTACTTTTTGTTGCCTCTCTGGCAGCACTTCCTGCCCTCTTCCCGGGAAAGATAGAGGAGCGGGTAAAATCTCTGGCTTCAAAGATGTTGGGAATGGAGGTAAGCTACACCTCTTCCAGACTCTCCTTTTTCAAACACTTCCCAAATCTTACAGTCTCCTTTGAGCAATTCAGTATAGTAAACTCCGACTCATTATCCAGAGACACTCTGTTTTTTGCTGCTGAGGCATCGGCTGGAATAAATCTTATTTCACTAATAAAAGATGAGGTAGAGATTTCCGGTATCTACATTGTAGGGGGGCTCCTGGTAATAGATAAAATATCTAATCTTGAGGGAGAATCCTCAAAGATAGAAAATCAGCCTGATACCTCGCAGGGTGATGTAAAGGTAGCAATTTCTAAAATCAGGGTTTCTAATACAGATATTGTTTACAAAGATATTGCCTCTGATAGTGAGTTCTCTCTGAGGGGGGTTGATTATAAGGGTAGTGGTTCCCTTAGTGGAGAGAGTTTTAACCTGAAGTCACGCCTTATTAAGGGCCGTTTGTCTGCAAGAGTTGGTGTTGATGTGTATTTAAGAGAGAGATCTGTAAAGGCAAAACTCTCAACTGAGATTGGTATTGGAGAGCAGTTCTCTCTGAGAGTTAACAGGGGGATGGTTGACGTTGATGATGTGCCTCTCTTTTTGAATGGAGATTTTTCAACAATGGCAGAAGGATTTATTGCAGATATGTCACTGGAGACGGGAGAGGTTAAGTTAAGACAACTATTCGCTCTGCTTCCTGATTCTATGCTTGAGTGGAGAGATGGCTTAAAGATAGAAGGGAGGGGTAGTGTTGGAGGTTTTATAAAGGGTGAATGGAACGACTCCCTTGGGCTCAGACCTGATCTGAGAGCAGAGTTGTCGGTCTTAAGAGGTTACCTGAAGCACAAAGAGGCATCTACTCCTTTGGAAGATATAGAAATCAAGGCGTCAATATCCACTATAAATGGTAATTCATCAGGGGCAGAGATAAATCTTGACACCCTTAACTTCAAAATAGATGGAAGGATCAATTCAGGTAAAATCAAACTAAAAATGGGAGAGATTCCGTTAATTACCGGTGGGTTTAAAGGGGGGGTGGATCTTAACCTCTTAACCAAGGCTATTGGTTCTGACTTCTACAGATTCGGAGGAGATTTAGTTTACGATGCCAGCTTTAGTGGCTTATATGACCATAAGAACAAGAGGCTTCCCACTGCTTTGGTAATGCTAAGATGGAGCGGAGGATCTGTTTCAGCCGGTGAGTATCCGTTAAAAGTGGAGAACCTTAATGCTGACATAGTTGCATCGGTACCTGATGGATCATACTCAACCGCATCTTTTGTCATTGATCCGTTTAATTTTATTTTTGATGATAAGCCCTTTAATCTAAAAGCCTCTCTGAGTAATTTCAACGATCTTGTTTATGATGTTAAATCTAATGGAGATCTGGATATTGAGAGCTTACTTGATATGCTTTCAATTAAGAGTTTTCCTGTAACAGGTAAGATCTCCGCAGATCTTTCGCTTCTTGGTGCTCAGGCAGATGTCAGAGATGGGAAGGTTGAAAAACTTGACAATAAGGGAACACTATTGCTGAGAAACTTCAGATATACAAGCAGTTCATTTAAAAATCAACTCATTGTTCCATCTGCAGATGTAAGATTTGACGGAGAGAAGGCCTGGCTTGAGGGAGCCTCGTTTAAAACAGGGAATACAACCATAAAGATAGATGGATATGCCTCAAACTATATGGGTTACTATTTTGAAGGTGGAGAACTTAACGGCAAGGTTGATTTTAAATCAGATAAGATTATTGTCAGCGACCTGTTGCCAAATATTGAACCTTTAAAAGATGATACAGTTAAAGCTTATAATTATGGTACTGTTCAATTGCCTGACAGGATAAATCTCATTGTGAACATAGATGCTAAGGAGGTTGATTACGACAGCATACCTGTTAAAAATGTTGCTGGCAGGATATATCTTACTAAAAACGGCCTTTCGCTCAAAGGAGGTAAGATGGAAATTGCCGGAGCAAGGTTTTTGACAGATATAGATTACTCGGCCCCCTCATTGGAGAGAGCTTTATTTTCGGTTAATGCAAAAGCAGATTCATTTAGTATAAAAAGGGTTTACAGAGAAATTCCTCTCTTTAGGGAACTTTTTTCATCGGCCTCTGCGATGGAGGGGTTAATTTCGCTTAATTACTCTCTTAGCGGAGCACTGGACGGAGAGATGTCTCCGGTTCTGACTACACTAAAAGGGAAAGGGGAGATAGTATTGGATGATGTAAAGGTTCAGGGATTGAAGGTTCTAAGTGCAATCAGTCGGGAGATGGGAAGGGATAGCATTGACAATCCGCAACTTAGATCTGTTGTGATAAAAAGTTCCATATCAGACAATATCATAAAAATTGAAAGAACACGCCTCAGAGTATTTGGATTTAGACCAAGATTTGAGGGAGAGGCATCTCTGGACGGAAGGCTGAACATAAGATTCAGACTTGGATTGCCCCCTTTTGGAATAATCGGTATTCCGGCGACTATAACTGGAACAATGGACAAACCTAAGGTTAATCTGAGAAGATCAAGGGAGGGAGACTCCATCCTGACCGACACAGAGGAGCCGGACAATAATTGATAGAAAGAATGAATACAGCACTTCTTATACTTGTTTATATTCTGACTCCGGCTGCAATCTTGTGGCTCACTTCAAAGGTCACTCTGTTAAGAAAAATTGGTCCGGTACTCCTTCTCTACCTTGTTGGGATAATTATTGGAAATACCGGTGCAGTCCCTGAAGGAGCTAATTCAATCCAGGATTTGTTAGTGACCATTATTATCCCTCTCGCAATTCCTCTTATGCTATTCTCCTGCGATTTTAAGAGATGGGATATAAAAAATGCAATACTTACCCTTATCACAGGAACATTTGCCGTTATAACTTCTGTATTGGCAGGGTATTTCATATTCAAACCATTGATTAGCCTGGATCCCGATATGGGATCTCAAATGGATAAAATTGCCGGAATGCTGGTAGGCGTGTACACAGGGGGGACCCCAAACCTTGCAGCAATAAAGATTATGCTTGGAGTGCCTAACGAGACGTACATTCTTATCCACTCATACGATATGGCTGTAAGCCTTATTTATCTAACATTTGTACTGTCATTTGGAATACCCCTGTTCAGGAAAATTCTCCGATACCCGGCAGGGAGAATCTCTTCAGAGTATCACCTGCCTGTAGAGGGTTATGATGAGACACCATACAGAGAATTCTTTAAAAAGAGGAGTATATTACAGCTGTTGGCTGCCATTGGACTCTCAGTCCTCATTTTCGGCATTGCCGGAGGTATGTCACTAATTCTGCCTGATAGTATCCAAATGGTTGTAGTAATTCTCTCAATTACAACCTTGGGAATAGTCGCTTCATTTTTCAGAAGGGTCAGGGAGATTAAAACGAGCTATAATGCAGGGATGTATTTGGTTTACATATTTAGTATTGTAGTTGCCTCTATGGCAGATTTGTCAAAACTAAATCTCTCAGGAGGGATCTATCTTTTACTTTATATAACATTTGCAATTTTCTTCTCTCTTGCTGTTCAGCTAATGCTGTCAAAATTATTTAAACTGGATGCGGATACAGTACTTATCTCATCGGTTTCACTAATAAACTCTCCCCCCTTTGTCCCACTCGTTGCTGCTGCAATGAAGAACAGGGATGTAATAATTACAGGTCTGACAGTAGGGCTTGTTGGATATGCGATTGGAAATTATCTTGGTTATTTAATCAGTCTCATTTTAGTATGAAAAAATTTTTAACTGCAGCAATACTATTGCTGACTCTATCACCTTTTTGCAAGCTGCACTCACAGGTCAAAAAGGGGTGGAGTATCGGACCACTTCCTGCTATAGGATACAACAGTGATTTGGGTTTCCAGTACGGAGCCCTGGCAGATATTTTTTGGTTTGGAGATGGTAGCACATTTCCTGAGTACATCCATAAATTCAATGTTGAGGTTTCTCAATATACCAAAGGAACAGGTGTTTATCACCTTTTCTATGACTCTGAGCATCTTCTTAAGGGTATAAGAACTACGGTGGATGTTAGTTATATTACTGATAAGATGATGGATTTCACAGGATTTAACGGATATGCAGCACTATATGATCCAATTTTTGCTCAGGAGAATCCCTCTTTCTATAAAATTGACAGAAGACTCTTCAGAGCAACGATAGATTTGCAGGGATCACTTGGCGGAAACTGGAGATGGGCAGCCGGTGCCGGCATATACTCATACAGAGTTGGCGAGGTGAGGCTTGATAAATACGAAGGGGATGACAATCTCTATTCCAGATATATTGATGAGGGTATTATCTCTGTGGATGAGTCCGCCGGTGGGGGTAGAGTTGAGATAAAGGCAGGAGTAGTGCATGACACTAGGGATAATGAGTCAGACCCGGTAAAAGGCTTTTGGACTGAGTCCATTCTTTTTGGCTCTCCGGGTCAGAAAAGCTATCTTAAACTCTCACTCGTCCACAGAGGGTATTTACCAATCTACAAAAAGAGGCTGACTTTTGCATACAGAGTTGCTATGCAGGCTAATATTGCAGGCGAGGCACCATTCTATATGCAACAGAATCTCTCAACTCTCTACTTCAGACAGATAACTTCTGAGGGGCTGGGTGGAATTAATACTTTAAGGGGTGTAATGAGGAACAGAGTGGTAGGCAAGGGTGTTGCATGGGCAAACCTGGAGCTGCGATACAGATTCTTAGACTTCAAACTTTTCAGGCAGGACTGGTATCTGGCTCTCAACCCATTCCTTGATGCAGGAAGGGTAATTCAATCATACAGGCTGGATGAGATGAAGGCCTCTGCAGATCCGTTAATTTGGTCTGCGGCGGAGGAGCGGCTTCACCTCTCTGCCGGTGCAGGAATAAAGGCGGTTATGAACAGAAATTTTATTGTCTCGTTTGAGTGGGGGAAACCATTTAACAGAAAAGACGGCAAGAACGGTATGAATGTGGGGCTTAACTATATTTTTTAAAAGAAAAATCAAATACACTGCAACAAATGTTTACATCTGGTCGTCATATTCACGGTATGACTTCACAGGAGTTTAACAGAACGATAAGCGCATTAAGGCCCAAACTTGTAAATTTTGCGGCACTTTTTGTGAACAGAGGTGCGGCAACTGCAGAGGATATGGTGCAGGATGCCATCCTTAAGTTATGGAAAGCTCAGGAGTCTCAGGAGATAAAAAATCCTGAAGCTCTTTCTCTGCACATAGTAAAGAATGTATGTCTGGATTATTTGAAGTTAAAGAAAAATAATACGGAAGCACTTCAACCCCTCTTTTCTATGCCCGAGTCAGGGAATCCACATACTGTACTTGAGAATAGAGATGGGATGGCTTTTATTAAAAGGTGTATGGAGAGTCTTCCAGGAGACCAGATGGTAGCAGTAAGACTGAGAGATGTTATGGGGTATGAAATGGATGAGATAGCTGCAATTTTAGGGACAACGGAGGTTAATGTAAGAACTATGTTGTCAAGAGCAAGACAGAAACTAAGAGAAAAAATTCTTACCAATGAAAAGAGTAAGTGAAACAGAGGTGATCCTCTTAATTGAAAAGTATTTCAACGCAGAGACTTCGCTCTCTGAAGAGGAGCAAATTAGAGATTACTACAGGAGAACTCCTGATGTAGTGATGAGCAATGAGCTAAAAGCGTACAGAGATATGTTTGCGCTCTTTGATGAGGAGAGAGAGTCTCTTAATAATGACTCTATAGTAATAGACAAAAAGAGCAATCCCCTGATAAGACCCTATCTGATGAGATGGATTAGTGTTGCGGCTGCTGCTGTTGTCCTTATTGCTCTGTTTCTTTCGGGCCCCGGACAGAGCGATTCACTGAAATTCTATATTGACGGAGAGAGAATAAAAGATAAGGAGTTGGCATTGAATATGGCAGAGACAAATTTAGAAAAGGTCAACCATATGATGAAGGGACTGGAGAGAGGGGAGAGACGCCTTAATGCATTGGTTAAGGCAGACCAGTCAATATCGGCATTGGAGAGGCTGAACAGTAAATTGTCACAAAACTAGAGTTAAGTTCGTCTTATAGTTGAACAATTCAAACAATAAAAAAATCAAACAAATGAAAAGAATACTCATAATACTATTTGCATTGGCGGCTTTTCCAATTGCTATGACAGCTCAGAACAAAGAGATAAACGACATACTGGACAAATACGAGAAGAGGAAATCTGTTGAGTCAGTAACAATCTCGTCAGACCTGCTGGCAATGGCAGGTAAAGGAAATGACTGGGGTGGAAAGATCTCTAAAATAAGAATTGTTTCCGTTGACTCAAATGTGATAGAGAACAATGTTCCAATAAGGGTTGAACTTAAAAGAGATATGGACGAACTTGTTCTGAAGTTCAAATTTATAAGCGCACTAAAGGTAAAAGACGGGAATGAAGAGGTTGAGATGTATATTAATCAGAACAAAAGTGGTGCACTTCTGTTCCTGAACAGTTCAAAAGAGGAGTTTGCCGTCATTGCAATGTTTGGCAATATTGACGACAAACTCATTCAGACAGCATTAAAGGGTGGAATCTCTATAAAGTAGAGCTCTCCCAGTTTTCTGTAGTACCGTTATAGGTAAGCTTATATAAGATTCTTGTTGACGATCCGGAGAGGATTTCAACAAGAATTTTGTCATCTACAGCACTGTTCTTCTTATCATTTACAGTGATTGAACACTTGCCCTGATAGGCTCTGTAGAAATAGTTGTTAAATAGAGACTGAACAGACTGAGGATGGAAGGTCATCTCTGCAGATACTTCATAGGATATAATCAAGCTCTCGTTAATAAATGAGTACTCAAAAGGGATATAGCTTCCTCCCCCGCTAACGGTATAAATATAGCCGGCTGCATTGGCAGGGTTTTCAACCCTTCTTCCCGAGAGTCCCATTTCAAACTCAAATTCGTCATTAGCAGCTTCTCCGTCATATGTGGCAATTTGCCACTCCAGATCACCTGTGCACTCAATTGTAATATGCATACGACGTGTAGGAGGGTATGTATATAGCGGATCAGCAAACATAACCTTCCAAACGGAGCCTACTGTGTGGATAGATTTATTATCAGGGTAAATAAATACAGGTGTGCCGGTCAAATTCCACACCCCCTGAGTCACCCTTATTTTTGAACCGGGAAAGTATCTGTCTTCAATCTGATTTTTCTGACTTTCGGGAGCGGTCATCCAAAGGTCCAGCTTAAGTGCTAAATCAGCCGCGTAAAGATTGCCGGATATAACATTTGAAGTTGCATCCCATATCAGTTTTGCTGCCTGAGTCCTCTTCTCGGGTTTGTAGCCCTCTTCAAGAATACAAGAGTATGCCGAAAAAGTCAGCAGCACCATAGATAAAATTACTTTTGCCCTCATCTCTGCCACCTCCTTTTGTCTGGCACAACCCTGTAACCCACTCCCATAGTAAACACACCAAGCGTACCGATAGTTTGTACCTCAGAAAACCAGAAGAGTCTCTTTCCAACGGATATCCCAAAGCCCGTAAGTTGGATAGATGGTCCCCACTCAAGATAGGGCTCACCATTTCCGCCTCCCCTTTCATAGGGTTGCTTAATCATTAAGCCAACTCCGAGACCCACAGATGAGTACATCCTGACCCACTCTCTGTTAAACCAGGCAAAGCGTAGAGTTGGGGTGAAGAACAGACTTCTTGAGCACTCCCTGTCAACAATCTCGTTTGTAGCAGTTGAGTAAATGTTGCGGAAGTTACCGACATAAGTGAGCGTCGCACCCATCTCAAGCCATTTTGCCACCTTAATGCTGTGAGCCATACTCAAAGCTCCGGTGCTGTACAGATTGCCCCTGTATGTCTGCAAACTGTAGTATTGATCTGTTAAAGAGGGAGGTGCTATGTCCCAAGACCAATTGAATAAATCAAAATCGTAGGTTAGTGGAAGAAGTCCATGGCTGAATCTGATTTCAGCTTCGGGCATATGCTTCTGGTTGTAATACCCCCTGTAGCTCATTTGCCCGTTTGCCACCCCTGCAAAAATTGTTGCAGAGACGACCAGCATTAGTATTTTCCTGAACATCTTTAATTTGTTTATCACTACGAAGGTAGTGTTTTTTTCAGAGATCAAGAAGCCCTGATGGCAAGTTCATTACAATTTTGTTATTTTCAAACTCCACAGAGACAATAAAATCTTCATGAAGCGGGATTAGAACCTCCTTATGAGAAAACTCAACAATTATCCCTATGCATGGATTTCCCGGATAGTCGTGGAAAGATGAAATTGTACCCATTCTGGATTCATGAGAATCATAAACATTAATTCCCACCAGCATTTCAGGAGTTAGCTCCTCCTCTTCCCTTGTTTTTGAACTTTTTTTACTTTTGACCGGTTCTGCATAGACAAATTCCCCTTCAATTTCTGATGAGAGTGCGGGGGAGTCTATGGCATCAAGTTTTACAAAGTATTTCTCGGAGCCTTTCTGCTCCATTTCTGAAATAAAAAAGGGGACCGGAAGACCATCATAATAGATGAAAACCGGTCCCTTTTTATTGATTTTGCTCAACATTCCGGAGGCAACTCTTAGAATTACTCCTCCGTCCGTGCCGAACGATTTGATAACCTTTGCTACAGGCAGCAATCTATTTGCTGACTCTTGCATAGTGTTATGCTTCTGTTGTCTCTTCTGCAGCAGGTGCCTCAGGTGCGCTCTCTTCTGCTACCTCAGCCTGTGCCTCAGCGGCAGCAGCTTCTGCGGCTTTACGCTCCTCCTCCTTTCTCTTAGCCAGCTCAGCAGCTCTTGCTTCGTTAACCTTAGCCTCTTCAGCAACAGCAGCCTTCTTGGCATCGCGAGAACTTTGAGCAATCTGAGAAACCTTTGAGGATAGTTTGTTATCCTTTTCGGCAACCCATGCACTCCACTTCTGATCTGCAACCTCTTGAGTAATGGCTCCCTTCTTAACTCCCTCCTGAAGGTGCTTCCTGAGAAGGACTCCCTTGTAAGAGAGAATTCTGCGACAAGTATCGGTAGGCTGAGCTCCGTTATTGAGCCATTTAAGAGCTCCTTCTGAGTCCAGTTCAATTACTGCAGGATTTGAGTTAGGATTGTAGGTACCAAGTTTTGCGATATAACGACCATCGCGAGGTGCACGACTATCGGCTACTACGATATGAAAGAATGCGAAATTCTTTTTACCGTGGCGAGCCAGGCGAATTTTTACAGCCATAATGCTTTGTTTATTAAGTTTTTAAATATTAACTTCCTTATCTTCCCGAGAAAAGGTCCGCAAATATACAACCTTTTTACTTATCTGCAAACTTTGAATAAAAAGTAAATGTCGTTCCGGAAACCCGAAACGACATCACCCCTTTCTTAACCTAAAACTTAAACTATGAAAAAACTTCAATTAAAAGATTTGCAAATCGTGTGCCAAAAGTTCGTTTTCATTTACAAATATGTTCATAAAAGTAAATTTTAGGTCTGAACTGTTAGATGGCGCTGAAAACCTTACGGAAGATGATTTTGGCACAAAAATCTCCTGTCTTCCAATTTTAATATGAAAAGGTATATCGCACTTATTATCAAGAATGTAATCCGTATTGGAGCCGTTTGCTCCTAATCTTTTCAGATGAAGATTAGAGTTAACAAATTCTATTGCCAACTCCCTTTTTGCTGCAATTATGTTATGGAAACAGGCCAAAGTTCTTCCGGATTTCAACCCCTCCTTAAGCCCCTCTAATGTTCTCTCTTTTGCAAGCACTATAGTTAAAGGTCTCATAATCCCTAACTCTGCAAGCCTGCCCTTCTCAATACTGCCATGTGCATCAGAAGCTGCAATCATAGCCAGGTTTTTCTCAATAGCCCATCTCATGCTTACCGGATAAAACTCTGTATTGTTAAAGACCTCAATGGCATCAATCAAACCCTCCTTAATAACCTCTCTTTGAAAATCACGAATGAATGTTGAATCAACTGCCCATCCGGGGTGGTTCCATATTATGTATGCTCCCTGAGCTTTTGCTGTTCTCAGTGCCTCCTTCGGATCCTTAACATCAAGGGGATTTGAGTCGTTTAAAAAGAGGGCATTGAAGTGCCCCATTGTCCTTTGAGTGCGCGTAATCTCTGACCCTTTAACAAGTATAAGCCCAACCTTGTCTGCAGTTACTTTGGCAATATCATAAGAGGTATTGTGGTCATTATTTGTGTATTTTTTAAATGGTCTGTACTCAATATGATCAGTAATTGATATTGCATCCAGACCCTCACTCCACGCCTCTGATACTCTGATGTCCGGCCAAACCAAACCATCTGAGAAAATTGTGTGTGTATGAAAATCGCACAGCATTACCTTATACCCGCTCACATCCGGAAAGGAGGGCCTGCTTCTCTCCATTACTCCATATGATGGATAAAATACTTTGTTTGGATTAAGCGTTGTTTTAGTACCGCCCCACTGTGCAGAAGATTTTACGGAGAATAAGAATGTTGCTGCAATTAAAAATATCACTGCAACTTTAAAGCTTTTACCGGAAATAGTCCTCATTTTTTCTTTAATTTTTCAAGTTCTTCAAAAGAGATATTCAGAAGCCCCATCCCTTCTCTTTTATGGAAATTGTAATGCCACCACTCATGAGAATATTTCTCAAAACCATATCTCTCCATTATGGTTAAGAGCTTCTCTCTGTTGGCCAGAGCTATGCTGTCTGAGGGTATGTAGTTATGTGATGCGGCTTCAGAAAATTCATCAAAAGGTGTTGGCATAACAAGCTCTTCGCCTGTCTTCGTGTTAACAATGGTCAGGTCTATAGCACAACCTCTGTTGTGTATTGAGCCTTTCCAAGGAGCTGCTACAAATGTTGTATCCGGATACACCTCATAAAAATAGAGAGTTGCTGAATAGGGGCGGTAAGCGTCATAAACCTTAATGCCTAATCCATCTCTGTTTAACTCCTTCTGGATTTTCAGAAGTGAGTCAGCAGCCTCTTTTCTGAGATAGGCCTTTGGAGCCGAGTAAATCTTTGTCCCGGTAAAATTGTCTGTTCCTGCATATCTGATATCCATTACCACACCCGGAATGTGCTCCTCCAGATCTATCAGCAATAATGAGCTGTCAGTTGCAACCGCAGCAAGATACTCTTCTGCCGTTGACACCATATCCAATCCATATGGGTTTTGATCTTTAGGTGATTGGCAGGCCGTAAAAAAGAGGCTCACCGCCAGAAGGGCAGTGAGCATAACTCTTTGAACGGCAATTTTAAAAAATTTTGCGTTCATTTTAGAAATTATTGTAATGGTTTAACTACTTCAATAAGTTCCGGGAGATCCATTCCAATTTTTTTAAGGTGTTCAATTGTCGGAACCCCGTTTTTGTTCCACCCTCTTCTGTAATACACGGCATCAAGCAACTTTTCGTATTGATCCTCTCTGTAGTCCCTGTGTGCCTTCATCTTCTCGCTAAGGGACATACGCTCAGGATCAAGCCCCATCTTATCTTTTAGCTGAGCATCGTATCTCTCCTGACGACTAATATACTCCTCCTCTGTAACAGGTCCGGCGGCTCTGTAGGGCTGCTTATCAAACTCTCTGGTTCCGAATCCAAGCCTGATATTGAGTATTTTCTGAAAGTTATAAACCCTTTCAGACATCTTGATCATCTCCTCCTTATCAAAATTCCGGCCTGTAACTGCCTTAAAAATTGTCACATAGTTATCAACGTGTTCAGGCACCTTATTCGGTTCAGGCTGCTCGGCGTTGTCTGCAGGCTCTACATCGTTCCAGCAAAGTTTGCAGAATCCTGCCAAACCGAACCAGGTGCGGAAATAAGGGAAGTAGTGTAGTGCCTCTGCCTTATTTTCAAAAGTTGGTATCATGTTGTTTACCATATCCATGAAGATAAGCCATGCTTCATCGTGTTGAGGTCCTTTGTTAGTCATTGCATATCCTCCCTGTTGTGCAAGCGACTCTTTTGAGAGGTACATAGAGTACTCTAGCCCTTTATTCTCCATTCCAATATCCTCCAGAAACTGTCTGTCTCCCCAGCCATTGTCGGCGAACATCTTTTTTAGCCTCATAACTCCAAGCCCTGCAGTTACTCCGAAGCCCTCTCCCCTTGCCATCTGGTGAAGAAGCTCAAGAGAGGCATCGGCATTGCCCCATGAAAGGTCAACCCCCCCTGTACGTTCTGAATTTAGAATTCCGTTTTCCCAGCACTCCATAAGAAATCCCACAATATTTCCCCAGGTAATCGTACAGACTCCGTATGTATCGCAATAGAAGTTCTGTTCAATGATATCTCTAGGGTCAAAAACAGCAATATTGGATCCGAGTGCTGCGGCATTCTCATATTCGGGACCATCAACAATAACTTTGCTTCCTTTGTATGGGCCGGTTCTTAGTTCAAAATCATCAACGCCCTTTGCACATGACATATTACAACCTATCCAGCAACCATCAGGAACACCTTGGGTAAAGAAGGTTTTCCATACCTCCATGTCAATTTTTGGACAATCTTTATGGTCTCCGTATTTGAAATTCATCACAGGCAGAATGTCGTATTTTTCAAGGACCCCCATTAGGTGGGCAGTTCCAACTTTACGCATCTGGCACTGAATGTCATCCAGATCGCGCATCTCCTTGTTAAATCTTTTACCTCTCTCTGTGATTGCCGGCAAGTCCACTACATTGTTGAAATTTCCTGTTACCTTAGGAATTTTAGCTACAATGGCACGAACACCCTTGTGGCGCATAAGAGTTCCAATTCCTCCCCTGCCTGCCTGTTTAAGTCTTACCTTACCCCTCTTAACATCCCAGAATGTAAAGTTGAGCATCCCGATAAGAGAGTGCTCTGCCGCCTTTCCGGATGCAACTACAGATACATTGATTTTATCTTTTTCATTATCTGCAAACATATCAAGAAGCTCCTCTCCCAAAAGATGAGAGTCATAACTAAGCTCCTGCGGGGTTTCAAAAATTTCTACTATGTGATCTATTCCATTGATGTAAATTATGACATCCTTTGGAGAGTTCCCCTGTATCTCCATAGCGTCAAAGCCGGCAATCTTGAGGTGGGGGCCAAAGTGGCCACCTACGTTGCTGTCAATAATCTTCTCTGTCTGAGGTGAGATTGAGACAACGATTGATTTGCCGGACCCTGAATACTGAGTAACTCCGCAACATGGACCTCCGGAAATTATAATTTCGTTCTCAGAATCCTGCCATTTTGTGTCAGGTTTAATGGCATCCCACAGCATTCTCAGACCATACCCCTTTCCTCCGATAAACAGATCTCTTGTCTGAGGAGAGATTTGCCTGGTCTCAATTTTTCCTGTTTCAACATTAACGTAAAGACTTTGGTCGCTGTATCCACGCTCCATTGGCTTCCAGATATATGGAAAGGAGGCAGTGACTTTTCTTCTGGATTTTATATCCTGATAGTTCATCCGTGAGTTTTTTTAGTTTTTAAATTTTTGTAAATTTACGAAAATTCGCAATCCGGACAACCCCTTTTTATGCCAACCTTTAACCAAATACGAGCTTTTTTATCACAAAAAACAATAGGAATTGCCGGAGCCGGGGGGCTCGGATCAAATTGTGCCGAATCTCTGCTTAGATGTGGTGCAGGCAAGCTTATAGTAGCAGATTTTGACAGAGTATCTGATGCTAATCTTAACAGACAATTCTATTTTCATGATCAAATTGGAGAAAAAAAGGTGGAGGCGTTAAGGGACAACCTACTTAGAATAAACCCTTTTGCCTCTTTGCAGATGCATTTTTCAAAGGTTGATCCTGATAACCTCAAACTTTTATTCTCTACATGCGATGTGGTAGTGGAGGCCTTTGACTCGGCATCAGAAAAGTTGATGCTTATAGAGGAGATGGCCCTTCAGCTTCCTGATATACCGGTTGTGGCAGCCTCCGGTTTAGGTGGCTGGGGTGAGGCAGATTCACTAAAGGTAATCAGAAGCGGGAATTTGTTTATTTGCGGAGATGAGTATAGCGAGGTCACTGAAAATAGACCACCATTGGCCCCAAAAGTCAGAATAGTTTCTAATCTTCAGGCAGATGTAGTGCTTGAAATTTTACTGAAAGATTTTAAATGAAGATATTGCTTAACAACAGAGAAGAGGAGTTTCCGGCTGACAGGTTATCAATAAAGGAGATAATGGATATAAAATCCTTTACCTTTAAAATGCTTGTAGTTCGGTTGAACGATAGAAGCATAAAGAGAGAGGAGTATGCAACCACTTGCGTTAAAGATGGTGATGATCTGAAAATCATACATCTTGTTAGCGGAGGCTAGTCTAATTCAGCTTGTTGGAGAGTCCCATTTTGTTTATTATCTCAAACTGTTGTCTGACAGACTCTTCGTGGATTGATTCAAGAATCTGCTTAACAAACTCTTCATCCAGTTCAAGCCCCAGAGCCTGAGCAATCCTGCTTGTTACCATTCTGTCATACCTTATGGGCTGAAGAACCTGCATATTGTTCTCCATTTTATATTTACCAATCTCTCTGGCAATAGACATTCTTTTTGACAGGAGGTTGAGAAGTCTGTCGTCAAGCTCGTCTATCTCCCTTCTCAGGTCTGCCAGATACTCTGACGGCTCACTTTTATCCCTTATTACAATAAGTTTAAGAATCCTTTCAAGTAGCTGGGGTGTTATCTGCTGCTCTTTATCGCTTAATGCTTCAGACGGATTTATATGGGTCTCAACCATTAGACCGTCAAAACCCAAATCCATTGCCTGCTGAGAGATGGGGTATATAAGATTTTGCCTTCCTCCAATATGACTTGGATCGCACAATAGAGTCATTGAGGGTAGTCTTCTTTTTAGTTCAATAGGAATGTGCCACTGAGGCTGATTTCTGAAAAGCCCCTTTTCATAAGCTCCAAAACCTCTGTGAACAAAGGCAAGATTCTCTGTCCCGCATGATATAAGCCTCTCTGCAGCACCAATCCATAACTCAATGTCAGGGTTGACCGGATTCTTTACCAGTACAGGAAGTCCGGTACCACCCACTGCTTCAGCTATTTCCTGAACTGCAAAAGGATTTGCTGTTGTCCTTGCACCTATCCAAAGTATATCCACTCCAGACCTTATAGCCTCTTCGACATGTCTTGCATTCGCAACCTCAGTAGCCACGAGCATGCCCGTTTTCCTCTTGACAGTACTAAGCCACTCAAGTCCGGCAGAGCCCACTCCCTCAAATCCTCCCGGCTTTGTTCTGGGTTTCCAGATTCCGGCTCTGAATATTTTAATTCCCTGAGAGGAAATTAGCTTAGCAGTGTTAACCATCTGCTCCTCACTCTCAGCACTGCATGGTCCGGCTATGACGAGAGGGCGTGTAGTGTCAATCCCCTCTATGTATAATGGTTTTATCTCCATCTGATTTTGAGTCCGTTTGAAAACAGTGTGCAAGTTAGCAGTTTTTTATATCTTTGTGAAAACTTAAAAAATGAGAACAAAAACAATACTGGTGCTGATAGCACTTTTTTTATCGCTGGCGAGTTGCAAATATTTGCATATTGATGGTTATTCAGGGTCAACTTTAATTTGGGAATCAGGGGCTAATAATTACTTCAACACCGAGTCCCCCTCATTACTTGATTTGGTATCAGAAATAATAATAACAGGTGAAACTGATGGCGAACAGAAAGTTTCTTTGGAAAACATGCCCTGGCATTCGGTTACTCTAAGAGAGGTTGTGATGGATGGTGACTCTGCAAAATTTCTGGGAACCTTCAGATATGACGGGGTTGCGCTATGTGATATATTAAGCTCAGTTAAGATTGATAAAGAGTCCAAAGAAGATTTTTACCCACCGGTTGATCTATATGTTGAGGTGTGGAACGATGCCGGGGAGTTCGCAACATTCAGCTGGGGTGAGATTATTTACTCAAACGATGTTTACAATATTATTATAGCAAAGGCTGCAACAAGAGTTGTCCCGGGTAAGACCGGAGAGAAATGGGAGATTCCTCAATCAGGGAAAATTGTAGTTGGAACAGACCTCTTTGCTGAGAGAGGTATATCAAATCCAACTAAAATTGTAGTGAAATCATTAAAGGGTAACTTCAAGGTTGACAGAGACCCTGAGAAATTCTACTCAGAGAAACTAGAGATAATAGATGGCAATAATATTGTTGCTGACTTCTCTTCTATACCTGTGAATCTCCCTAAACTTGACAGAAGAACAATCTATTATGGTCACGGCATGGGGTATAAGGGTGTAAGAACCTTTAGTGGAGTAAGGATTGACGGTTTGCTCAGGAGTCTGCTGCCTTCAACAAAAGAGGATCTTAGAACAGGGCTGATATGTATAGAGGCTGTTGACGGATACAGAGCCTCTTTCTCCCTTTCTGAGCTTATAAACAGAGTTGATGGAGCCGAACCCCTTCTAATGTACGGTGAGTCAGGAGAAAAGGGGAGAGAGTCGTTCTCAGTATATGCAGACAGTGATATGTTTGCAGACAGATCTGTTAAAGGTGTGAACAAGATTACTCTCTACTAATATGGCTGGCAACAAAGGGACAAAATATTACGATATATTCCTGGATTACCGGCTATGGCTTACCAAAAGAGGGAGTGGTGAGGTGTTGGGTCATGAGCAGTTTCAAATTCTTCAAAAGGTTGCTGAGGGAAATTCTCTTCATTATGCGGCAGATAGTCTGGGTATGAGCTACAGAAAGGTCTGGGACAGAATAAGAAACTCTGAAAAAGAGCTCGGCTTTCCCCTGATTGAGACATTCAGAGGGGGAAAGGAGGGGGGTGGTACCAGGCTCTCTGAAGACGGAAGAAGACTGTTGGAGTCCTATACTGTGCTGAGGAGCGATATTGACAATCTCATTAAAGAGAGGGTAAAGAGCTTCTTCCATTCAGTCAATAAGTTGGTAGTTATTGCGCTGACTCTCGCAGTGGCTCTCTCATGCAAGGGCAGGGGCTCGGTTACAAACTCGGATGACAATGAGTTAAAGGGAGATTTAATAATTTTTCATGCAGGATCACTCTCAAAGCCTTTTAAGGTTATTGCAGACTCCTTTATAAGAATTCATCCAAATGTCAATATATTATCGGAGGCATCAGGAAGTATTGATGCAGCCAGAAAAATAACGGAGCTGGGAAGAGATTGTGATATTATGGCCTCTGCAGATTATACCGTAATAGATAAACTTTTAATCCCTGATTATGCATCAGACAACATAAAATTTGCAGCAAATGAGATGGCTGTAGTCTTTAATGAGAAGTCAAGGTTCAGTAATGAGATTAATTCATATAACTGGAGAGAGGTGCTTTCAAGAAAAGATGTCACATATGGAAGATCAGACCCTAATGCTGACCCCTGCGGATACAGGACAATCATCATGTTACAGCTTGCAGGTGCAGATACAAAGCAATTTTTGGAGAAGGACAAGCGCTTTGTAAGGCCTAAAGAGGTGGATCTGCTGGCCTTATTAGACGTAAACGCAGTGGACTACATCTTTCTTTATAAATCAGTAGCTGTTCAGCATGGATTAAGGTACATAGAGCTGAATGATTCAGTTAATCTGTCAAACCCTGAACTCAATGAATGGTACTATAATGCAGAGGTGAAGGTAAGAGGCTCAGCACCTGGAGATACAATTTTAATAAAGGGTGAGGCTATGGTCTATGGTGTTACAATTTTGAAAAACTCACCCAATAAAATAGCAGCAGAAGAATTTGTAAAATTTCTTTTGTCGGAGGATGGGGGAAGGAGAATTCTGTCACAGATGGGACAGTCGCCAGTGTAAAACTAACCAAATACATAATTAAGTAATATGAACTCAAAAAATCTGGGGTTAGCCCTGCTTTTTATGGCCAGCCCTCTGATGCATCTTAATGCACAGGAGGGCGATACGGCAAAAATGTACAATATTAAGGATGTTGTTGTAAGTGCAACAAAAACCGGAAGGGAGATACTTCAGACTCCCGTTCGAATTTCAAACATTCCGGTTCAGAGCATAAGGTCTGCATCTGTAATGAACTCTGATGATATCCTAAAGGGGGTTTCAGGTCTGTTAGTAACAAGGAATATGGGTATTTTTGACAAGCATGCTACTGTCTCAGCCAGAGGTGTAGGCAAAGAGCAGGCAAGAACCCTGATTCTTGTAGATGGAATTCCAATTAACAAACTTTCTACCGGCAGCGCCAACTTTGGCATGATTAATCAGGCTGTTCTTGAGAGAGTTGAGGTTGTAAAAGGCCCAAATTCAAACATCTTTGGCGGAAACGCAATGGGCGGTTCGGTAAACTATATCTCAAAAGATGTGAGAAATGGATTCAGAACGCATCTTCAGACAGAGTATGCCTCTTTCAACACCATTGGAACTAGAATTTCAACCACATACGGGAATCGTGGATTCTTTGCCGGGGTTAGCGGATTTTTCAGAAAGAGCGATGGTTACAACCCGTCTGAAACTATTGATTCAACAACAATCAATATGTCTCTTGATGAAAAAAACGGTGGAATAATAGTAGGATACCGGGGTGACAAATTTGGTACCATTAAGGCTGAGCTAAACTATACAGATGCATTGCGGGGAAAAGGGGAGAGACTCTTCTCTGCCGGAGGTGTTATAGATGCAGTAAACCACTATGTTAACAAAAACTACAGAGTGACTTGGAACAAAGTTTCAGGAAACTCCTCTATGAGCGCAACAGGTTATTTATCTACTGAGGATTATTCTGAAATTAAATGGAAGGGTACAGACATTTTTGATGTAATTGTAGATAGAAAAGATTACGGAGCCTGGCTTTCTTATTCATATTCAGGAATTAAGAATAATACTGTCTCTGCAGGCTTTGAGTTTAAAGGGGGATCAGTTGATGGAAAAGACATATACAGGACATCTACCGACAGAGTCATAAACAGGGGAGAGAGCAATTCTGCCTCAATATTTATACAGGACGAGATTCTTCTCGCCGGGGGAAGGCTGCTTATACTACCATCTTTAAGAGGAGAGATGGTTTGGATTAGAGACGGAGGATTCTACATTGAAGGGGGACCCGCTATTACAAATTTTCTGAAGCCATATACAGGAGATCTTGGTAACTCATCATGGAGTTCATTAATTCCTAAACTGGCAGCAAGATGGTCTCTTGGGGAGAGGAGCAGAATTTATGCTTCTGCATCAAGAGGATTCAGGCCGGGTTCACTTGAGGATATGACAAGAACAGGAAGCATAAGCGGAGGAGTTATTCTTGCAAATACATCATTAAGGCCAGAATATATAAATACGTATGAGGCTGGCGGAGACTTCAGAATTGCTGAGAATCTTTACCTCTCTCCCTCTGTTTACTACTCTCTGGGAACAGATTTCCATTACGCAGTAAATACCGGAGAGACAATAAGAATAGGTAATAAAAACAGACCTCTAATGAGTATGCAAAATGTGGGCAAGGTTGAGATTGCAGGAGCAGAGGCAGATTTAAACTACTCTCCGGCAGTGGGACTTGATCTAAGCCTCAACTACACATTTACAAACTCAAAAATTGTTGAATATGACATTAACCCTGCAGCCGGTAGTACAGATATCTCCGGGAAGTATCTTACATATACACCAAAGCATATGATTAATGGCTCCTTAACATGGAGAAACAGATTTGTAAGCCTTAACGCAATCTACAGGTACACTAGCAGCCAGTTTATGAACTCTCTTAATCTGCCAAATGATGACAGAGGTGTAAATGTTATACCGGCTCTTAATTATGTTGACTTAAAGGTGTGGAGAGGAATTGGAAGCCATCTTGTTGTAAGTGCGGGCGCAACAAATCTCTTTAATCAGAGGTATGTTGATTCATCAGGAATGCTCTCACTGGGTAGATTCCTATTCCTGCAACTGACTGTTAATATATGATACTATTCGTTATCAGGGATATAGATTAGCTCGTCAAGAGACCTTTTGGGCACATGGTGAATCCCGGCAGCATCTCTCCAGTACTTCACGTCTCCCATCTTAATATCATCAATAACAACTACCTCCTTAGGTTTGCCAAGTGCAATCACCAATATTGGTGTCATGTAATTTGGCAGTCTAAGGAGTTTTGTTATCTCATCCTTTTTAAATGTGGCAATCATACAGCCTCCAAAACCTAGATCTACTGCCTGAAGTAAAATACTTTGCGCGAAAATTCCGTTGTCACATGAATAAGCAGGAGCTATAGATGTATCGTGAAGAAGAATTATATATGCCGATGGTCTTTCACCCTCTTCAGGGCCTGCCCACTCTTTAAGATAACCAGCCCAGCCCAGATTTGGAAAAATGTGCGAGTTCATTTCGCTATCGTTACACACAAAAAATTTTATAGGCTGGATATTTCTTGAAGATGGGGAGAGTCTTGCTGCCTCCACCATTAACCTCAGTTGATCCTCTAAGATTTGTTCGTTTTGAAAAAACCTTCTGTAGCTTCTGTTTTGGATGAAAGGTATCATGTTATAGTGTTTATTTATTATTGTTCAAAAAGATTAATAGATAGTCTGCCAGCCTTTTTAAGACGTGGATGCTCTATCTCCTCTGCCACTTCATGGGCCCATATAATTTCCGATGGGATATAAATTGCGTTTCCGCCAATTTCCAGAACAGGAAGTATATCAGACTTAAAGGAGTTACCTACCATTAGAAAATTCTCGGGATTTACTGAGTGTTTTTTAACAATTCTAGAGTAACTATCTCTATTTTTCTCACTCAGAATCTCAATTGCAGAAAAATATTTTTCAAGCCCTGATCTCTCAATTTTTGACTCCTGCTCCTTGAGGTCTCCTTTAGTTGCCAGAATAAGCGGGTATCTTGAGGAGAGTGTTGAGAGAATGTTCTCAACTTCAGGCATCAACTCAATTGGTTTTCCTATTGTATCTTTCCCTATTTCAATTAGTTCAAGAATTTCATAGTTCGATATTGTGCCTTTGCTAATCTCAATCCCCGTCTCTACTAAAGAGATTATAAAAGGTTTGGAACCATAACCAAGCAGAGGTAGATTCATCTTCTCTCTCTTCAATAGAAGCTCATTTGCCTCATCTTCTGATATATATTTCTTCATCTTTTCGCAGAATCGTAGTTCAGCGTTCCTGTAGTGATACTCGTTTATCCACAGAGTGTCGTCTGCGTCAAATGCAATAAGTTTAATCTGATCCATTCATTAGAAATTGGAGTACAAATATATAAAAAGAGGATGACCTTTAATTTTTGGTCACCCTCTTTTAAAAAATCTTTTAGGACGTGTTATTTTGCTACCCTCTCAAGCCACTTAACCATTGAGAGCATTACAAGCATTGACAGAGCACATGCAACTGCAAATACCATCCAGCATGCCCACAGTGGAACCAATGTGTAAAGAAGTCCGCCGATAAACAGCAGCAGATTACCTATTGCAGTAGCTGCCAGCCACGCACCCTGCATTAAACCCTGAAGGTGAGGAGGGGCAACTTTTGAAACAAATGAAAGTCCAAGTGGAGAGATAAATAACTCAGCAACAGTAAGTATAAAATACATTCCAATCATCACCCAAGGGGTTAGCTTCATCATATCCAGATCACCGGAAGCCATAGATGAGAGAGCAGATTTATCAGGAAGTGCCATTGAAACAATCAGAAGGAAGATATACGCAACAGCAGCAATACCCATACCTATTGCAATCTTTCTGGGTGTTGAAGGCTCGTTCCCTTTTCTTCTCATTGTTCCAAAGAACCACATAATTATTGGAGTAAGAAGAACTACAAAGAATGGATTAACAGCCTGGAATATCTCGGCACCCTTTATTGAAGTGAAGCCCAGATCTATATTGATAACATCCAGATTGATATAGTCCCTTGCAAAGTATGTAAGAGAGTAACCATTTTGGTGGAATGAGAACCAGAAAAATATAACAACACCAAACACAGCAAACAGAGCATAAATTCTTTGTCTGATTTCTGATGCAGCCATTGTAATCTCCTCTTTTGAGATGTTCTTGCTGTCTTTGCTCTTTCCTTTTGTAGCAGCAGGGTCCGGGAACTGGTTTTTGTTAACCATATAAATGATAAAGGAGATGAAAATCGCAACTATAGTTGCAATAAATGCGTAGTGGAAGCCCCTGTTGAAAACATCAAGATATTGATTGCTGAAAGCAGTTAAATCGGCAACCGGAGTGCCATCCAGAGTAACCTGTGAAGCGTATGTGGTGAGATTGTTAATTTGCTCTGCACTCATTGATGCCTGGTCACCTACGAACTTGTGAGCAAGCTCAGGTAATTGCGCATTGTAGTCAAAGCCGTTGTGCTTAAGCCACCAGTTTCTTACAGCTATTGCAATAAACGGAGCAAAGAAACCTCCGATGTTGATAAACATGTAGAAAAGCTGATAACCGGCATCTCTCATATCTCTCTTTGGTTTTCCGTTTTCGTCAACACCAAACTCCTTAGCAATTCTGTCTTTGTACTCCTTTTTGTCGTACATCTGACCTACAATTGCCTGAAGGTTGCCTTTGAAAAGACCATTACCAAATGCAATTACAAGAAGTCCAAGACAAGTCAAACCCAGGTACAGAGGAAGACTTGGAACAGGTGTTGGAGTAGGAATCGCAATAATAAAGTAACCTACTGCCATTAGAACAAGTCCCCATAAAATTGTTCTTTTGTAATTCTGAGTTTTGTCTGCAATAAGACCTCCCACGAGTGCAAGAACATATATTGAGGCATAGAATGCCGAATATATGTATCCGGTGGTAGTTTCAGACAAACCGAATTTTGATGAAATGAACAAAGTGAGGATTGCCATCATGATGTAGAAACCGAAGCGCTCGCCCATATTTGTGAGGGCAGCTGCAAGTAGTCCTTTTGGATGGTTCTTAAACATAGTTAGTATATAGTTTTAGTTAAAAATTTGCTCACAAGTTCGCAAAAATAGTAAAAAATGGATAACTTTGTTAACTGTGCTAATTTAAAATTGTAATAATTTTTCTAAAAATGGATAAAGTTTATAAGACACTTCTGACCCTTACTGCAATACTGTCAGTTTTACCCCTGAATTCTCAAGTTATTAACCCGGGCGAAGCTGTTCCAAAGGGTGCAATTGTCTATTCTCTCCCATCAACATCCTTCAGAGTAATTGCAGAGGCTACACTTGAGTCATTCACAGCAGGCCCTTTTGCACGATTTTCCCAAAAATACCTTGGGATTTCTGCTAGAGAGAGCAGTGGAGAGTTCTATACACTATCTTCAGTAGAGTTAAACTCATTTGTAGAGGCAGACAGAAGCGCAAACATAGCCCTCAATCTTGGAAACAACGCAAGGGCAACGGCCAATTTTCTTGAGATGATGAGTCAGGGACTTGTTATGTGGTCAGATGCCGGGGCATCAAAAAACAGCTATGTCAGATTTCCCGGGGCCAGAGATATAACAGCTTTTAATACAGCATTGGCTGCATCAAATCTCACAAATGTAAACACAACGCTTTACAAAACTATCAGGACAAATTCCGGAATGGAGAGGGTTCCTGTTCAGCAGACTCAGGTAGTTGAAAAAAGTCTGGAGAAGAGAGCAGAGGAGACAGCAACTGCAATATTCAGACTGAGGGCAAAAAGACTTGAGATCATAACAGGCGAGACTGATGCAACATTCAGCGGAGAGGCCCTAAAAGCGGCTATTAATGAGATAAACAGACTGGAAGAGGAGTATTTGAGCCTTTTTATAGGTAAAAGCACTTATGATAAACAAAGGATGACCTTTGATGTTGTACCTGTACGGGAGAGTCCTCGCCAGATTTATATAGCATTCAGGATCTCGGAAAACCAGGGATTGCTCCCTGCCGACAATGTGTCGGGTAGCCCGGTTGTATTAGAGTTGCTAAAGGAGAACGGACAGCCCGCAGCGTCTTTTAATATGGATCTGACTGCAGAAAGAGGAAGAGTTTTGTACAGGGTGCCAGAGATAATGATTGCTAAGATTTCTGACGGACAGAACACTCTGTTGCAAACACGTGTGCCTGTTTATCAGTTTGGGAAGGTACTCTCATTCCCTATAGACATTGCACTTGGAAAATAGGTGTATATTAAGGTAAGAAAAACTATTTATTATAAATTTTTTTGATATGAACATTTCAGAATTGAATCCAACCAGGGTATGGAAGCATTTTTACGCCCTAACCCAAATTCCAAGACCATCCAAAAAAGAGGAGAAGGCTATCGCTTTTCTAGAAAAATTTGGAAAGGATTTAGGTCTTGAGACTATTAGAGATGGTATAGGTAACATAATTATTAGAAAACCTGCCACTCCGGGAATGGAAAACAGGAAGGGAATTATACTTCAGGCGCATATTGACATGGTTCCTCAGAAAAACAGCGACAAGGTTCACGACTTTGAAAAGGACCCTATTCAACCAAGAGTTATTGACGGATGGGTTTATGCAACCGGCACAACTTTAGGTGCCGATAATGGATTGGGTCTCGCTGTAGCAATGGCTGTTCTTGAGGCAAAGGATCTTGTTCACGGGCCTGTTGAAGCTCTGTTTACAGTAGATGAGGAGACAGGAATGACAGGAGCAAGGATGCTTCAGCCTGGCATTATTAAGGGCGATATACTGATTAACCTTGACTCGGAAGATGAGGGCGAGCTTTATGTTGGTTGTGCCGGAGGTCTGGACGCAACAGCAACATTTAACTACAAGAGTGAAAATACTCCTGCAGATCTGAATGGATATAAACTTTCAGTTACAGGTTTAAAGGGTGGTCACTCAGGAATGGATATTGTACTTGGCAGAGGAAATGCAAATAAGGCTATTGTAAGGATTTTACTCCCACTAATGGAGCAATTTGGTGCCAGACTTGCCTCTATTGAGGGAGGTAGCCTCAGGAACGCAATTCCAAGGGAGGCTTTTGCCTGTCTGGCTATGAGTAAGGCAAATGAGAGCGGAGCAATGGAGCTTGTTAACAGACACCTTGCAGAGATGAAGGCAGAGCTCTCTGCCCACGAACCAGATCTTAGCATTGTTCTTGAACCGGCAGAAAGACCTGCTGAACTGATTGATGCCGAAACCGCACAAAAAGCTGTTATGGCTGTTTATGGAGCGCCTAATGGAGTTGAGAGGATGAGTGATGCAATGCCTGGCCTTGTTGAGACATCCAATAATCTGGCAATAGTAAAATCAGAGGGCGGAAAAATTCAGATAAAATGTCTTATGAGAAGCTCGGTTGATACGGCAAAGGATATTCTTGCGCAATCACTGGCGTCAGTATTTAAATTAGCTGGAGCTAATGTTGAGTTCTCCGGAGGATATCCCGGCTGGAAACCAAATATGGATTCTGACATTCTTGGAACTATGAAGGTTGTTTACAGCGAGATGTACGGGAAGGAGCCTGAGGTTAAAGCTATTCACGCCGGACTTGAGTGTGGAATTCTTGGTGGCATTTATCCTAATTGGGACATGATATCTTGCGGACCTACAATTCGCTCTCCACACTCGCCAGACGAGAGGACAAATATTGAGACAGTAGGAAAATGGTGGGACTATGTTGTTAAGGTGCTTGAAAAGGCGCCGGTGAAAAAATAGTTGGTGGGCTGCAAAATAATACATATATTTGCAGCCCATTTTTTTAAACAATAATTTATAAACAAAGAGTATGAATCATTACGAAACCGTTTTCATTTCAACTCCCGTTTTATCTGATGTTCAGATAAAGGAAGCGGTAAAGAAGTACCATGATTTCATCGTTGACAACGGCGGCGAAATTGTGCATGAGGAGGATTGGGGCCTGAAAAAGCTGGCATATCCCATCCAGAAGAAGACAACAGGATTTTATCACCTGATAGAATTCAAAGCAGATCCTGCTTTTATTGCAAAGCTTGAAATTCAGTACAGAAGAGATGAGAGGATTATTCGCTTCTTAACTTTTGCACTTGACAAACATGCTATTGCTTATGCAGAGAGAAGAAGAGCTAACAAATCAGAATCAAAAAACTAAGGAGGAGTAGATCATGGCAAATCCCGCAAACAACGAAATTCGCTATCTGAATCCTCCGACAGTTGAGGTAAAGAAGAAGAAGTACTGCCGTTTCAAGAAGGCAGGCATCAAATATGTAGATTACAAGGACGCTGAGTTCCTTAAGAGATTCCTCAACGAGCAGGGCAAAATTCTGCCTCGCCGCCTTACAGGAACCTCTCTTAAGTTCCAGAAGAAAGTATCACAGGCAGTAAAGCGCGCAAGACATCTTGCACTGCTTCCATATGTAACAGATTTATTGAAATAAGCTAAGGAGATATAAATAATGGAGATAATACTTAAACAAGATGTTCCGAACCTCGGCCACAAAGATGATATCGTAGTGGTTCGCAATGGTTATGCGTCAAATTATCTGATTCCCCAAGGCTTTGCAATAATGGCTACGCCTTCGGCAAAAAAGGTACATGCTGAGAATTTGAAACAAAGAGCTCATAAAGAGGCCAAACTTCGTGATGATGCTGCTGCTTTGGCTGCGAAACTTGAAGGTACTCAGGTTAAACTCGCAACAAAGATAAGTTCAACCGGCAAAATATTTGGCTCGGTTAACAACATACAGGTTGGCGAAGCTCTTGCAAATCTGGGATTTGATATTGACCGCAGAAATATTACAATCGTTGGAGAGTCTAATATTAAAGAGATTGGTACTTATGATGCTGTTGTAAAAATTTACAAGGATGTTAAGGCCAATATCAAAATTGAAATTGTAGGCGAAGAGTAAAATCCTAATAATCAATAAATGAGAAGCCACCCAATGGGTGGCTTCTTTTTTGTTTAAAAATATTGTTTTAATAATTTTTTTACTATTTTTGCACAAGATATGAACACTTTATGTAGATTTGCGTTCTAAAGTTGTGGCAAATCGGAAGTATAGAAGTTAGAATATTTTCATTTTTCTAATTTTTAAGTTTATATTTATGATTGATTAACTGGACATAATATAATTCAAATCACTATGAAAAGAACATTTTTTACACTGGTTTTGCTGATGTTTGCTGTTTCGGCTATCGGCCAGCAGGGAAACAAGAGGGGGCCATACCTGACAAATGGCGTCTGGGATAACTGGTTTATCTCTGTAGGTGGTGGTGTTAACCTCTATTTCAGCGAGTACGACAACAAAATGGAGCTTCAGGAGAGACTTACACCTGCTCTTGATCTCTCAATAGGCAAGTGGCTTACTCCTACAATCGGTCTTCGCCTTCAATATGCCGGCATGAATGCAAAAGGTAAAGTTTATTACTATCCTGGCGACAATGCATATATCTCAAAGGATGCACCTATAAATCAAGATGGCTATCTGGTAGAAAAATTCAACGTTATGAATCTTCACGGAGATGTAATGTGGAATATCTCAAATGCTATCAGCGGCTACAGACCTGACAGAACATGGGATCTGGTTCCTTTTGCCGGTCTGGGTTGGGCAAGATCATGGAACATGAAGGATTGGAACCCTGCTAAGAAGTCTAATAATGAAATTGGCCTGACTGTGGGTCTTTTAAATAAAATTCGTCTTTCTGAGGCACTTGATCTGAATGTAGAGTTGAGACACCTTATCGTTAACGAATCATTTGACTTTGTAGCAAGAGGCAGCAGATGGGAAGGAATGAGCACTGCAAGTATCGGTCTAAGCTACAAATTCCCTAGAAGAGATTTTGAACGTTATGTAAAGGTTGAACCAGCTGACTACACACCTTACAATAACCGCATTTCTGCCCTTGAGAAGCAACTTGCAGAGAAAGATGCTAATGCTAAACGCATAGCTGACGAACTGGCTGCTGAGAAAGCAAGAAAAGCACAGGTTGTTCAGCCTGAACCTGAATATATTGTATCTCCTCTGGCAGTATTCTTCCAAATAGGAAGGGCTGATCTTACAGATAAAGAGATTATTAATCTGGGATATGCAGCAGACATCATTAAGAAGTCCGGAAAGAAATTCAAAATCCAGGGGTCTGCTGATAAAGCGACTGGTAATGCAAGAATTAACCAGACACTTAGCGAAAGACGCGCAAACAGAGTTTACGATGTTCTTGTAAATAAATTTGGAGTTAACCCAACACAGCTTGAGGTTATCGCTAAAGGTGACAAGGACGAGCCGTTCGGTAAACCTGTACTTAACAGAGTTGTTATTGTTGAGAACTAATTTCTTAATTAATATAATAGTTGAAGAGACCGTAATAATTTACGGTCTCTTTTTTTTGTGCTTATTATTGATGTAACAATTAATACAACCTGCAAACTATAAATAATAGTTAAGTAACTATGAAAAATAGTTGCGCAACTAATATATTTAGTTATATTTGCATTATCGTTAATATCTACATCTATGAAGAACCAAAATGAGACTAATATTTTTAGACTTACGGCTAAGGAAGAGGAGGTGATGAACCACTTCTGGGTTAAAGGTGAGTTGTTTGTGCGTGAATTACTTAATATGTACGATGATCCTAAACCCCATTTTAATACTCTGTCAACTATAGTAAGAGGATTAGAAGAGAAAGGTTATATTGGACACCAGTCCTTTGGTAATACGTATAGATATTACCCTTTAATCTCTAAAGAAGATTATAAAAAAGGAGCTCTGATGCGGGTAGTAAACAAGTATTTTAAGAGCTCATATCTTGGAGTCGTATCCTCTCTTATAGAAGAGGAGGAGATATCTATTGATGAGCTGAAAATGTTGATCAAGAGAGTAGAAGAAACAAATAAAGCCAAATAAACTATGGGTGAGCTTTTTGTGTACATACTTAAGTCCTCTCTTTGTCTGGCTGTTTTCTACCTCTTTTTTATGGTTGCCCTCAGCAAAGAGACGCTCTACAGATTCAACAGGTATATTATTGTTTTATTATTTGTTTTATCTCTTTTAATCCCATTTGTAAATATTACTATAGGAAGTGAAACTTCATATTCCGGTATAGCTCTTAATATAGAGGATTTGCTTGCAACGGACGGTTCAGATACAGGTACAGAGGATGGAATGTCAGCTACATCTTCGTTTTTTGTGTTAATCTTTGTTATTTACTTTGCAGGTCTTCTTGCTGCATTCGGAAGAGCTTTGGCCTCTTTTATACAGATGATTAAGATGGTTAGACAAAAGGGGGCACAAAAATCAAGGCTCTCAGGGGGTGTATCACTTATTATTCACGATAAGGTACTGGCGCCATTCTCCTGGATGCGGTTTATAGTTATCTCCAGCAGGGACTATGAGGAAAGTGGAGAAGAAATAATCACACATGAGCTTGCACACATAAATAATAGGCACTCTATAGATCTTATTGTGGCAGAGGCAGTGAAAATTATTCATTGGTTCAATCCGGCAGCCTATCTGCTTAAACGTGAGTTACAAAACATACACGAGTACCAGGCAGACGAGGAGGTTATTAAACATGGCATCGATGCAAAAAAATATCAGCTATTATTAATTAAAAAAGCTGTTGGCGACAGGCTCTACTCTATGGCCAACAGCTTCAATCACAGTAAACTTAAAAACAGAATTACCATGATTTCAAAGAAAAAATCTCAAAAAAGGAGTGCACTCAAGGCTTTGTTCCTTCTACCACTCACTATGCTTGCTGTTGCTGCATTCGCAACAGAAGAGGTATCAACTGCCCTTAAACCTGTATCTGATCTCAAAGTTACTGATTTAATTCTGAGAGACACAATTAAAACAAAAATGACAAGGATTGTTGTCAATAAAGTTGAAGAGAATAGAAAAGATACTGCCGATATTAAAAGGAATGTCAAAGTATTTGTTTATAATATTGATACGACTTTGAACGATGTTGATGTTAAAGTTAAATCAGATATTAAAGTGGCTGCATTCAAATCATCAGGGGATACAACCAATGTAATAGTCTTTATTGACGGAATTGAAAAAGACAAAGATGTGATAAAACAAATTGATTCAAAAGATATTAGTGAGGTTAGGGTATTAAGGGGGGAGAAAGCAATGGAGCAATATGGGGGCAGAGCAAAAGATGGTGTTATTGTAATAACTACGAAAAAATCTGATAGGGAGGGTGAGATGAGCACTAAAACTGTTGAAAGAATCGTAGTCAAAACGTCTGATAAGGGTGTAAAGCCACTTTATGTAATTGATGGCAACTTGCAGAGTGAAGAGGGCCTTAGCAGCATTGATCCAAAATCTATTGAGAAGATTGATGTACTCAAGGGTGAAGCTGCTATAAAGTTGTACGGAGATAAGGGTAAGAATGGCGTTGTAATGATAACCCTAAAAAAGTAAATAAAAAGTAATTAGCAGGAAAAATTTTGTACCTTTGGAGACTTTTTCATATGCATTTTATTAGCAAAACATAACAAAATGAAACAAGATCTTCAAATTTCCGAATTGATAAAGAAAGAGGAGAATCGTCAATTGCATGGCATTGAGCTAATTGCTTCAGAGAATTTTGTAACTCCACAGGTTCTCTCAGCTTTGGGCTCTGTCTTAACAAATAAATACGCTGAGGGTTATCCGGGTGCAAGATATTATGGAGGCTGCGAGGTTGTTGATCAGGTGGAGCAACTTGCCATTGACAGACTTTGCCAGCTCTTTGAAGCTGAGTACGCCAATGTACAACCCCACTCAGGAGCTCAGGCTAATATGGCTGTTTTTATGGCATGCCTGAAGCCTGGTGATACATTTATGGGTCTTGATCTGGCTCACGGAGGACACCTCACTCACGGATCGCCTGTAAACATGTCAGGCCTATGGTATAATGCAATTGCTTACCAGCTTAATGAGGAGACTGGAATGGTTGATTATGATGACATGGAACGAAAGGCTTTGGAGTTTAAGCCAAAGCTTATTGTTGGTGGAGCATCTGCCTACTCCAGAGAGTGGGACTGGGCACGAATGAGGTCTATTGCTGATAAGATAGGTGCTATCTTTATGGTGGACATGGCACATCCGGCCGGCCTGATTGCTGCGGGTCTCTTAGAGAATCCGGTTAAACATGCGCATATAGTTACATCTACCACTCATAAAACTTTAAGAGGGCCAAGAGGCGGGATTATTTTAATGGGTAAAGACTTTGAAAATCCATTTGGAATCAAAACGCCAAAAGGTGAGATAAAAATGATGTCAGCAGTTCTTAATTCAAGTGTGTTCCCGGGTATTCAGGGTGGCCCGCTTGAGCACTGCATAGCGGCAAAGGCTGTCTCATTTTTTGAAGCTCTCCAGCCTGAATTCAAGAATTATCAGCTTCAGGTAAAGAAAAATGCCTCTGCAATGGCAACCGCTTTTATTGATAAGGGATATAAAGTTGTTTCCGGAGGTACAGACAATCACTTGATGCTTATAGACCTTAGAAGTAAATTCCCGGAATTGACAGGTAAGGTTGCAGAAAAAGTATTAGTTTCTGCAGATATTACGGTAAATAAAAATATGGTTCCTTTTGATAGTCGCTCGCCTTTCCAGACTTCAGGAATCAGGGTTGGAACACCTGCTGTAACATCAAGAGGTCTTGTTGAAAAGGATATGCCTTTTATTGTTGATTTGGTTGACAAAGTACTGTCAAACATTGACAATCCTCAGGTGATTGAGGAGGTTAAGGAGCAGGCAAGAAAGAAGATGCATGGACTACCGCTGAATATCTGGTAGAGAGTGCATTAAATCAGAACTCTTTTTAAGTGGCAGGTCGGTATTACCGGCCTGCTCTGTTTTTGGGAAGAAGCGTCTGGTATTTGGAAATAGTGGCTTCTCAATTTTCATTGTCTTTTCACTTTCAGACTCTTTTATATCTCTATTACATACATCAAACCTGGAGAGGGGTCTTTCGCTCTCTCTCCATTTAAACCCTTTTAATTTATCTTTTCCCTTCTCTAATGATACAAGAGGGAATAAGTCGCTCTTAATTCCGTCAAAGTATTTTACCCTGCTTAGTTTTCCACTATCTATGGCGGCACTTAAAAACTTGCACTCCTTTTCATTCATCATGGTCATTACACTATCCTCTGCAAGAAAAAACAGCAGAGAAGCCCCTCCCAGTGCATCAAATCTAAACAGGGAGTTCTCCCTGAAATGCCCAATCATATCTGTACTTTTTACCTGATTGAAATATAGAGAGTCCTCTCGGGAGATGTAGTAGGCGTTGGACAACAGCTCTGCTTTTTTAAGTTTCCCTGAGGTGATGATAAATTGTATGCTGTCTGAAGTAAACTGGCTTCCTTCATTCCACATAACTGGATTTGAGTATAACCTGGCTATTGAGTCTAAGGAGTTAAATGAGAGGGAGTCTGCACGCGCCTGCATCTCTCCGCTGTATATTTTGACATTATTAAATGCAAGTGCGAATCTTACAGTTGTTGTGTCACTTAATTTTGATTCTGCAACAGGATCTCTAAGCGAAATGCTGTCATTAGTTATAGGCTTGATGTTTATCGTGTCTATTGGTGAATTGTTTTTGTCAGGGGGTGCTGTGGCAGGCGGTTGTGGATTAATTGATGTATTCCTGCCAGGGCCTGTTGGTTTAGGCTGTTGTGACTGCCTATCCCTCTTCACGTTTTCAATTAACCTCTCCAAAGGATCTCTCTTTGACTCTTCATATCGCTCTATAGATGATGCAACAAAGATTGAGTCAAGCTCGCCAATTGTTTTTGTGTAGTATTTCAGTGTATCTGCCGACAGGAAGAGGGTGTCTCTTTTCTCTTCGTTTAAAGAGTAGTATGCAAGCGACGGATTTCTACTAAGTGTTGCTGTCAGAGGCTCCCTGGTATAAACCCCCTTGTCGGCAAAAAAAATGGTCTTTTGAACAGTGTCTGTTATCTGTATATTGTTTGTCAGCTCTGCAACGGATGCCCTTTTATCATAGTAAATAGTGTCGGCCCATACCTCCTGTTCCCTTGTAAGTATGTAAGCGTTTTCAGAAAAGAGATACCTCTCTGCCTCTCTTTCATACCAACCGCCATTGGCTCTTAAGTAGACGGTATCCTGCCAGACATTTGTTAACCCGAGGAAATATGCTTTCTGTGTCTCTGTATAGTATGCCAGCGAGTCTGACTTAACCAGTGTGGAGTCGCTCTCCATCTCTACATTGTTTAGAAATTTGAAGCGCTTTATTTTGGATTCATATACACCGTTTAAGCTTTCAATAGTGTTCCCGTCTTTATTCCTCATGCTTCCGCCTCTAAAGAAGCGAGCTATGCTGTCTCTGGTGTGAAAGTCAAGGTAGTGTGTTCTGAGTGTGTTGCTCTCTTTGTCTATCAGCTGAACAAGATTGCCTCTGACCTTGGCAAGAGAACTATCTGCAATGTAGTGAATCTTATCGCTGTAAAGAACCGTTTCGTTCTGTATTACCTGGACATTCCCCATTGCGTCAACCACATTCTTTTCAACATTCCATATTGCAGAATCGCACAATATGTATGTGTCATTATGGAGAAACTGAGCGGGACCGGTAACTTTTCTGTAGTTTACGCCTCCTCTTTCAATTAATTGCGCAGATTCTGCGTTTAGTAACCTTACAAGCTTCCTGCCGGCTGATGTATCTGCCGGTGCAACATGCCCTGCAAGGGCTACGGCAACCACAGTCAGAAAATGTGCAAGCATTATTTAATCCAGCCTTCTCGTTTAAAAGGACAACCGGCAAAAAGAGGGTCAATTCTAATAAAGGTACTCTCCTGCCTCTTTGTTATAAATTTGTCAATCTCTTTTAATGCAGCTTGGTTCTTCGCTTCATTTAGCAGGATATGGAAGTCATCCTTGAATGTGGCTACATGTGATGGGACAATCTTTTCAAGTTTGATAATCTTGTATATTGTATTTCCGCTTCTTCCTTCATTGTCTGTTGATTCAAAAGGTTCAGAAATTTCTCCCACCTTCATGTCCTTGATTATTGCATAGTCCTCCGGCTTCAGAAGATCCTTCTCAAAAAGAGAGGAGCCTGAATTTTGCTCGGCCATAAGCCCTCCGTTTATGTAGGTTTTTGGATCCTGAGAGAATCTGAATGCAGCTGTTTCAAAATTAATGCTGTCAGCCATAATCTTCGTTCTTAAGCTATCCAGCTTTGAAAAGGCTTTAGTTCTGTCATCGCTTGTGTAAAGCGGCTTAAGGAGAATGTGTCTTGCATTGAACATATCTCCGTCTCTCTCAATTAACTGTATAAGGTGGAATCCATCAGGCGTCTCCACTATTTGTGATACCTGTCCCGGTTTAAGTGACATGGCAGCATCCGAGAAAGCGGGCCAGTAAAGCTGCTTTGATGCCATTCTCAGCTCTCCACCCTTCATTGCACTCCCCGGATCCTGAGAGTAGATTGTAGCAAGATTTGCAAATCTCTCTCCCTTCATAACTCTCTCTCTGAATTCAAGCAACCTCTCTTTAACTGCGAGAACAGCAGCCTCTTTATTTGGATACAGTACAATCTGTTTTATTTGATACTGAGTTGATATTATTGGCAGTGAATCCTTGGGTGTCCTGTTATAAAATGCCTCTACATCAGACGGGGTAAGCTCAGGAGCCCCTTGTGCCACTTTTCTCTGCATCTCCTGAGTCAGGAGCTGTTCATGAATAGCCTCTCTCCACTCTTGCCTGAGCTTGAATAGCGGCTTTTTGAAGTACTCTTCAAGAGCCTTCTCTCCTCCAAGCTGAGTCATAACTTGTTGAATTCTGTTGTTTAGCTCTCCCTCAATATTCTCAGTGCTAACATTTATGCTGTCAAGTCTGGCTTGAGTCAGTAGGAGTTTGTTAACAAGTAGCTCTTCAAGAATTTCACATCTGATATTTTTATCTGAAGTAACTCCCTGAACCATCATCATCTGCACCTCAGCCTCAATAGACGAGAGTTGTATCATGTCATTGCCAATTATGGCTACAGTCTTGTCAACCAGCCCATTGTTGTACTTCTGTGAAGCAGCGGAGAGTGATGTGGCAATTATTGCCAATGTTAAGACTGCTTTGAGTGTCCTTCTCATTTTTGTTCTTTGTTAATGTTTGTTTTTAGATGGTTCCTTTCAACGGCATCCCTGATTAGATTCTTCTCCAGATCAACAAGCAGCTGCTGCTTTCTCTTGCTTAATATTATCTCACGGATTTCATTAATATAGTATTCAAACGGAGCTAATGTGCCTGAAGGAAACTTGTCATTGTAGTAAATAAGATAAGTGTATAGAGAATCTTTTATTTCAAGTGAATTTGATGAGACAAGATTCTTCTCCAAGGCTTGAGTGTCATATGGCACCTCTCTTGCCACAAGCGACAGGTCTGTCCATTGATTGTTAAAATTACCATATTTCTCTGCCGAACTGTAGCAGAGTCTTTCAAAATCTTCAATCTCTTCAATTGACTGAGCTTTGTAACCCCTTCTTAGGCTCTCAAGATTTGGAGAGGAGTTGGAAACCTTTGCAAACCGCGCTTTAACTACAGGGGACGAGAGTACAAAATGTGGAGCATTTTTATCATAGTACTCTCTGCATTCATTTTGAGAAATTGCTGTATCCAGGCGCTGGTCAATATAATTCTTCTCATATCTGTACATCAGCAGCGAGGACCTGTAATCCTCCATCTCCTGTTCAATGTCTCTCTCCTCCTTAGAGAGCTCATCTTCTGCCTTTTTGAGTAGAAGCTGTTTCAATGCCCACCTGTTTACATACTGTTTAAGCATCTCAATACTGTCTGTAGCAGGCGTCCCGGCCGGGACAAGCGAACTGACCTCTGAAACATAAAGCCTTTTTCCGTTTACCTCGGCAACAACCTCATCTTTTGATCTGAAATCAAGGTATTTGCAAGATACTGCTGTTAAAATTGTAAGTAGTAGAAAAATTGCACTCCTCATCTTTTAATATAAATTATCTACTGTAGTTAGGCGACTCTCTGGTTATTGTCACATCATGAGGATGGTTCTCAACAACACCTGCGGCAGTTACTCTGACAAAGCTTGCCTTAAGCAGCTCCTGAAGATTTTTTGCACCGCAATAACCCATACCGGCTCTAAGTCCCCCCAGCATCTGATATATCACTTCGCTTAATGTTCCCTTGTATGGCACCTGTGCTACAATTCCCTCAGGTACTAATTTCTTAATATCGTCCTCCATATCCTGGAAATATCTGTCCTTGGAGCCCTGTTGCATAGCCTCAAGTGAGCCCATGCCACGGTAAGCTTTAAATTTTCTTCCGTTAAGTATAATTGTCTCTCCGGGTGACTCCTCAACACCTGCAAACAAAGACCCTGCCATAATTGTAGATGCTCCTGCCGCAAGAGCTTTAACAATATCTCCGGAATACCTGATTCCTCCGTCTGCTATAATCGGAATTCCGGTGCCCTTTAGTGCTTCGGCAGCAAGCATTATTGCCGAGAGCTGAGGCACTCCGACACCCGCAACAACCCTTGTAGTGCATATGGATCCCGGTCCAATCCCCACCTTCACACCGTCAACCCCACACTCAGCCAGTGCTTTGGCAGCCTCAGCAGTTGCAATGTTACCTGCAATTATTTCAAGCCCCGGAAATGCGTCCTTTGCACTTTTTACTGTTTTGAGGACATTTACCGAGTGTCCGTGTGCGGTGTCAATTACAACAGCATCAGTACCAACTGAAACTAATTTCTCAATCTTTAGAAGAGTGTCTGAACCGACTCCGACTGCGGCAGCAACAAGAAGTCTTCCCTTCTCATCTTTACTCGCTTGCGGGTTGTCCTTTATTTTTGTTATATCCTTGTATGTAAGTAATCCTATAAGCTTACCATTATTATCCACAACAGGAAGCTTCTCAATTTTGTACTTTTTGAGAATGGCAGATGCCTGCTGGAGGTCTGTTCCCTTGGGAGCTGTAATAAGATTCTCCTTTGTCATGATCTCCTCAATGGGAGTTTTGAGATTGTCAATAAACCTTAAGTCTCTGTTAGTTACAATCCCAATAAGTCTATGATTATCATCCACAACGGGAATACCTCCAATACCATTCTCTTTCATTATCTGAAGGGCACCTCCTACAGTTGAGTCCTTCAAAATTGTAATGGGGTCGTAAATCATACCGTTCTCAGCTCTCTTCACCTTCCTTACGTGTTCCATCTGAGACTCTATCGGCATATTTTTATGTATAACTCCAATGCCACCCTCCCTTGCGATTTCTATTGCCAAAGCAGCCTCAGTCACTGTATCCATTGCTGCAGATACAACAGGAGCACTTATTCTTATGTTTCGTGAGAACATTGTTGAAAGGTCAACTTCTCTCGGTAAAACCTCGCTTCTTGCAGGGATCAGAAGTACATCGTCAAATGTCAGGCCTTCAGGTATAATTCTATTAACTAGTGATTGCATGGTTGTAGTAGTTATAATTGGCAAAGATAATTAAAAAATGGTTATATTAGGGGGCAAACTAAACGGTTATGAAATACAGATTAGCACTTTTTTTAGGGTTGTTTCTGGCACTGGGGACAGCCTGTACAGGAACAAAAGAAAAAACTTCTATGGAGCTTACAAATATTGACAGCAGCACTGAGAGATCAATAGTTGAGAAAATAGTCAGAGAAAATCCTGAGATTGCTGATACGGTCACGCTTGCTGCCGGAGTAAGACAGGCTGCTCAGCAGTGGAGAGAGAGGTTTGGAACAAAAGAGGATTTTATAAATTTCTGTTCTGAAAACTATATGGCAACCCCAGAGAGGAGAAGAGAACTTTTCAATAAACTTTCTGTTGCATTTGAGGCAATGTGGGGTGGTTATAATAAAATGAGCGTAGAGTTGAAAAAGCCGATGCATCTTGATGGAGATCCATTGACAGCAGTTGATTATATATTTGGAGGATACGATCCCTCCAGCCATCTTTCAGAGGATTTATATAATAACAAAATTGCTTTTACAACTATACTTAATTTCCCCTTCTATACTTTGAATCAGAAGGAGGAGCTTGGGAATTCCTGGAGCAGACTAGAGTGGGCCTACGCAAGAATGGGTGATATATTTACTCCTGATCCACCGGCTTCTGTAAAACAGATGGTTGCCGATGCAGAGATGGCGGCAGAAAGTTATATAGCGGATTACAATATTATGATGGGCAGGCTGGTCGCTGAAGATGGGAGAAGACTCTTTCCAGATGAGATGGTTCTGCTAAGTCACTGGAATTTAAGGGATGAGATTAAATCCAACTATGCTGCAATTCCTGATAATTTGGAGAAGCAGAGAATGATATACAAAATCATGCTTCATATAGTTGAACAGACTATTCCAAAAAATGTTATTAACAGCTCTGAGTATGAGTGGAAGCCGTACTCAAATACTGTTTTGAAGGATGGTACAGTAATGGACGTTCAGCCTGAGGGTGTAAAAAGATATGAAGTTCTTTTAAAGCAGTTCCGTGCTCAGCAGGCTGTTGACAAATATTCATTTGCCTATCCCGATGCTATAAGCAGGGCGTTTGACGGAGCTATGCAGATTAAGGTTGACGATATAGAGAGTATGTTTACTGAATATATTAGCTCACCAAAGGTTGCAAGGGTAGCATCTGTGATTAAAGAGAGGTTGGGCAGAGATCTTGAGCCCTTTGATATCTGGTACGACGGATTCAAATCCAGAAGCTCAATTTCTGAAGAGGCACTTACCACAAAGACAAAAGAGATGTTCCCAAATGCAGAGGCATTTGATAAATCTATTCCTGCAATGCTCCTAAAGTTTGGATTCCCGGCAGAGAAGGCAAAAGAGCTGGGTGATGCAATAGTTGTAGAGGCAGCAAGAGGATCGGGACACGCATGGGGAGCCTCTTCAAAAGAGTACCTTGCAAGGCTAAGAACAAGAGTGCCTAAAGGTGGTATGGATTATAAAGGCTTTAATATTGCAGTTCATGAACTTGGGCACAATGTAGAGCAGACGATTAGTCTTAGAGATGTTGATTTCTATATGTTAAATGGTGTGCCAAATACTGCCTTTACAGAGGCAAATGCCTTTGTTTTTCAGAAGAGAGATCTCCAGTTGTTAGGATACTCCAGCAGCAATCCGGAACAGGCTAAAATGACAGAACTTGATATTTTCTGGGGCTCATATGAGATAATGGGTGTTGCTCTGGTTGATATTAATGTCTGGAAATGGATGTATGCAAATCCGGACGCTGACGCAAATATGCTGAGAGATGCTGTGATAAGTATTGCAAAGGATATTTGGAATAAATACTATAAGCCGGTTTTGGGTGGTGAGGACTCTCCACTTCTTGCAATCTACTCCCATATGATTAATAGTCCTCTCTATCTTGCAAACTATCCGCTTGGCCATATTATTGAATATCAACTGGAAAAGTTCTACAAAGGGAGAGATTGGGCAAAAGAGGTTATGAGGATATATTCAATAGGAAACATTGCTCCTCAAAGGTGGATGATGGAGGCTGTCGGTGAGAAAATCTCAACTAAGCCTATGCTTGAAGATTAATTGGTTTAAAGCATTAATGATTAATAGATCTGGCTGAAGCGGCGGGACTGCCACGTGTCCCGCTCCTCTAGCCTCTTTTCCATTAGGCGATGTAATTCTGTGTAACGAATCGTACCCCATGGCATATGGTTTAAGAACTTTGGGGGAACCTCTCCTGCGAATCTCTCAATATGGATATCCGGTCTTAGAAGCTCAAGGAAATCTATAAAGAAATCAATATACTCCTCCATTGTAAACTGTACAAAATCGGCAGGATTGTCTCTGAAGTCAATCTCCATATATGTCCCCTTCACTATCTGCAGCTGATGGAATTTTACTGAGTTGACCGGAAGCCGGTTTATTCTGTCGGCCATTGCCATCATCTCCTCCTTTGACTCGCCTGGAAGGCCAAAAATGAAATGGGCGCCCTGATCTATTCCTCTCTCTGCAGTCTCCCTTATCGCTTTCTCTGCGGTTGAAAAATCATGCCCTCTGTTTATTCTCTTAAGGGTTTTGTTGTAAACAGACTCTATACCGTATTCAATTATAACTATAGTCTCTTTTGATAGTCCTGCTAGCCAGTCTAGCTTTTCTGGGTCAATACAGTCCGGTCTTGTGCCTAGCACTATCCCCCTGACCTCTGGATGAGAGAGTGCCTCGTAGTAGATTTTCTTTAACGTGTCAATTGGGGCATATGTGTTTGAATATGGCTGAAAATAAGCCAGATAACCGGCGGCGCCTCTGTATCTGTTTTTATGAAATGATATTCCCTCCTCAATTTGCTGAAGGATGGGCTTGTCAGGTGTAGAGTATGAAGGGTGAAAGGCATCGTTATCGCAGTATGTACAACCTCCTATGCCGACAGCGCCATCTCTGTTTGGGCAGGTAAATCCTGCATCAACAACAATCTTTTGCAGTCTGGTTCCATACCTCTGTTTGAAATAGCCTACAAATGAGTTGTATCTTCTGCCCTGACTAAATGAGGGTCTCTCCATTATTACATTCTGATTTTAATAATGGCCTTTTTAAGTTGGCCTCTTCCCATTAGAGGTGCATGTGCATCATGAGTGAATATCACGGCAAGATTTGTCTCCCCTAGACTAATAAAATTTTCCGGAGTCTCATCAAGAAGTGCAACATCCCTTTTTTCATCGTATGGTATATTGTCGCCCTGGCATCTGCTTCTGTCCCTTAAGCCTATTGTCTCGCTACCTTTTAAAACAAGGTGGATATCAATAAATGTATCGTGTACCTCAAGTTTTGGTATTTCACTCTCTAAGCACTCTCCCTCCCAAATTGTGCAAAAAATATCTTTACCGTCAACTTCATACTCTCCTGGTTCTAATGAGAGGAGATCTGTATGGCTCATGTACCTGAATGCCTTATCAAACAGTGGATGGAGTGAGGTGTATCTTTCAAATCCTTTAAGTGAATCAACTATCATTCTATATCTATTTTGGACAAATATAATATCTTTGTAAGGATTAACTAACCCCTGAGAGTCATGCCTGTTTTTAAACACCATATTGTAAGGCTATTAGCCACTTTGTTTTTTTACTTAATATTTTCTGTCAATTTAAGTGCAAGCTATGACGGCAAGCGAGAGTGGAGGGCTGTATGGATTGCTACCGTAAACAATATTGACTGGCCGTCGTCGCCCAATTTAACACCTGAACAGCAACAAAAGGAGCTTGTACAGATGCTGGACCTTTTTAAAGGCATGAATTTTAATGCGATTATTTTGCAGGTCAGACCCGCGGCAGATGCTTTTTACAAATCTGATCTTGAACCATGGTCAATATATCTTACAGGTGACCAAAAGAGGGCTCCAAAACCACTTTATGACCCCCTTGCGTTTGCAATTAAGGAGGCTCACAAGAGAGGGATGGAGCTTCATGCCTGGCTAAATCCCTATAGAGTAAGCCAAAATGTGGATAATATAAAAGATATGGCAGAAAACCATATCTACAGAAAAAAACCCTATCTCTTTGTTAAACACGGAAGGAGACTCTATTTTGACCCGGCATACCCGGAGACCAGAGAATTTCTGACCCAGGTAATCAAAGATATGGTAACAAGATATGATCTTGACGGTATACACTTTGACGACTATTTCTACCCAAATAATGATTTTTCAGATGAATCATCTTTTGCCCTTCATAACAGAGGTTACAAAAGAGAGGACAAAATGGCCTGGAGAAGGGAGAATGTTGATCTTGTAGTAAAGATGCTAAGAGACACAATAAAGTCAGTAAAGCCTTTTATGAAATTCGGCATTAGCCCCTATGCAGTCTGGAGAAACAAAGCCGAGGATCCCAGAGGATCAGATACGAGAAGCTTTGGTTATACAAATTATGACCATCTGCACGCTGATATACTTAAATGGATGGAGGCAGGGTGGCTGGATTATATTCTCCCTCAGCTATACTTTAATATAGGATACCCTGCAGCCGATTTCAAAATCCTTGCTGAGTGGTGGAGAGAGTACTCTGCAGGAACTCCCGTTTACGGTGGGTTAGGGACATATAAACTTGATCCGGCCTCTAAGGTTGAGGCGTGGAGGAATGCGGATGAGATTAAGAGGCAGGTAGATATGTTGAGAGGATTGTCTGGGTATCATGGAGTATGCTATTTCAGCGCAAAAGATATGAAGAGAAATACTCTCGGAATTAACAAAGTGTTAGCTGAACTATATCCCAACCCCTCAATCACACCACCTTTAAGGGGCTTTGAGACCAATCCTCCTGAACCTCCAAAGGGTGCTTTTGCTCACATCAAAAGTGGAAAGGTACACCTGCAGTGGCTGGGAGAACCGTTACCTGAGGGGGATGCTCCACTGGCAGAGTGTAACACAGATAGGGCATACTATTATCTGATATACAAGTTTAAAAAAGGAGAGAAGCCCGACTTTACAAGAGGAGATGCAATATTGTCACTAACCGGTGAGAACTCAGTATCTTTTGAACATAAAGGAGATTTTGACTATTACATCTCAGCACTGGACAGGCTTTATAACGAGAGCCCGGCTGTGAAATTTGCAACTAATAATTAATCAATAAAACCCCACCAGATGAAAAAAACATTGCTAATCTTATCTGTTGCAGCTCTATTGTTTGGCTGCACCGGAGAGAGTAAGAAAGAGAAAGTTGAGAACTCTTTCTCTGAAATTTTTACAAAAGTAAAGGATGAGTTTGCTCCTGATCGCAGGTCAAATACATTTGAGGCTAAGTTAGAGGTGTCAGAAAAGGCAGACACCATTATTCTAAGAGGTTCAACGACAGTTCCTGAGGCGAGAGAGGCATTGGTTTCAAAATTGACAGAGGCCGGAATCAATGTTCAGGACAGTATGTTTAATCTGCCTCATCCTGCTTTGGGAGACAAGGTTTTTGGAATAACAAATCAATCTGTAATCAACTTCAGATACTCATCAAGCTATTCTAGTGAGTCAGCAACTCAGACTCTTATGGGTGCTCCCCTTCAAATTCTAGAGAAGAGAGGAGGCTGGACCAGAGCGATTACACCAGAAGGATATATTGCATGGGTAACCTCAGGAAGTATTGCTTACAAGAATGAGGCAGAGTTTAATGAGTGGAGAGCTGCAAAAAAGGTTATAGTAACTTCTCACTACACACTTTTCCGTAAAGGTGCCTCAGAAAATTCTGATGTTGTGGCGGATGGAGTTATGGGAAACATTGTTAAGTATATTGCTGCTGCTGGCCCGTATATTAAAGTTGAACTTCCCGATGGAAGAGAGGCATTTGTTTTGACAGCCCACACTGCAGATTTTTCACGTTGGCTCGCCTCCAGAAATCCGACAGCAGAAAACATCCTGACGACTGCAAGACAATTTGTCGGCTTTCCTTATATGTGGGGAGGCACCTCCGTAAAGGCAATGGATTGCTCAGGTTTTACTAAAACCGTCTTTTTCCTGAATGGAGTAATCCTGGAGAGGGATGCTTCACAACAGGCAAAAACAGGTGAGGATGTTGAAATCACAGAGGATTTCGGCAATCTTATGGCGGGTGACCTCCTCTTCTTTGGCTCAAAGGCAACAGAGGAGAGACCTGAGAGAGTAACTCATGTAGGTATCTATATTGCAAATGGTGAGTTTATCCATGCTGCTACATCTGTAAAATTCAACTCTCTGATTAAAGACTCGGCAAACTATTATGAAGGATCTAACAGGCTGGTCAGAGTAAGAAGAATGCTCAATATGATTGATAAGGATCCCGACATTGTTTCTGTGGCAAAGCACACCTGGTATGTAGCAGATTAATAATATTAAAGACTGTAAAATTGATCCATAATGACACTTACATCAAGAAGAAATTTTATTAAAAGCGCCGGATTGCTGACTGCCGCCACTGCGCTTATCAATCCATTTGACCTTTTTGCACAGACTAGAGCAAAATCAGCTGCCCGTGGAGGGAGCAAAAAGATGGTTCTGACATTCAGGTCATATGATGCTCAAATGAGGCATGTATTTACAATAGCAAACTCATCAAGAACAACTACACCTATAGTTCTTACAGAGATTGAGTGGGATGGGGTTGTAGGATACGGAGAGGCAGCCATGCCTCCATACCTTGGAGAGACACAGAGCTCTGTTATTGATTTCCTGAAGAAGGTTGATTTGTCAAAATTCAATTCACCTTTTCAGATTCAGGATATTATGACATATATTGACTCTATAGCCATCAATAATACAGCAGCCAAGGCTGCTGTTGACATCGCACTGCACGACCTTGTCGGGAAGATAATCGGTCAGCCATGGTGGAAAATATGGGGTTTTAATCCTGATACAACTCCAAATACTTCATTCACAGTTGGACTGGACACAGAGGAGGTGGTAAAGGAGAAGACGAGAGAGGCATCTCCATATAAGGTAATTAAAGTTAAGCTTGGCAGAGATGAGAAGACGGATAAAATGATGGTTAACACAATAAGATCTGTTACAGATACAATTATTTGTGTTGATGCAAATCAGGGATGGAAGGATAAGCACTATGCTCTTGATATGATCCACTGGCTTAATGAGAGGAATGTAAACATGATTGAGCAGCCAATGCCAAAACTCCTGCTTGATGAGTCTGCATGGGTAACAGAGAGGAGTCCTCTGCCAGTAATTGCTGATGAGGCATGCCAAAGGCTTACAGACATCCCTAAGCTGAAAGGCGCTTATCACGGAGTCAATATTAAGCTCATGAAGTGTACCGGAATGAGAGAGGCCAGAGAGATGATCTCTCTTGCAAAGGCTCTGCACATGAGGCTTATGATTGGATGTATGACAGAGACGTCATGCGCAATATCTGCTGCAGCTCAGCTTGCTCCGGAGACTGAATGGGCAGATCTTGACGGAAATCTGCTTATCTCAAACGACGTTTACAAAGGAATGCTCATTGTTGACGGAAAGATTACCCTTAACGATCTTCCCGGCATCGGTATAACAAAACTATAGTTTGAAATATTTTGCTACCTTTGCGCAAATAATTACAATTTATGGCAAGTTTAAGAACAATTAAAAAGGATATTGACTTTCTGGTGAGCGAGGTTATCTCTGATTGCTGGGTTTTTATGTATATCAATCCTGACCAAAAGGCAGAAGAGGCGGTAGCGATAATTAACGACGCCGTTACTTTGAGAAATGAGCTCTTTGAAAGAGTAAACATACGTCAGAAGGAGAATGCTAAAAAGCACTTTAAATCAATCAACCAGGATCTTTTAAAGGGTGTTGATGCACTATTTATAAGGATTAGTAATCTTACCAAGTAATAGCCAATTTCTTAACCAAAACTTCAGCTAAGGGGCGATACTGTGAGGGTTTCGCCCCTTTTTTTACTCCCAGATAAATGAGACTTGAGGCCTCTCTTTTCGCAGTAATCTGTTAAATTCCCGCTCCTTTCCATCACATAATGAGTTAAGGAGCAGATGAAACTGAGGGCCGTGATCTCTATGCTTCAAATGGCAAAGTTCGTGAATGATTATGAAGTCTGCCAACTCTGCAGAGAGTCTCATTAAATGGATATTCAGACTTATATTGCCAGATCTGGAGCAGCTACCCCAATTACTGCGGTTGTTCCTGACAGTAATCTTGCCGGGATTAAATCCCAGTCTTTGAGCAATATCCGCAGTTCTGTCAGGCAGATATTTTTTTGCCTCCTTTTTTAGAGCTTGAATGATAGTCGCATCCAGACCAAGTTTCTGGAATTCACTTTCACTATAGAAGATGATCTCTCCTGCTATTAATTTAATACCTCTTCCCGGGCCTAGCCTGACTGACTCCTCTGCTCTTTTTTTCTCTTGCTTTCTCTGCATCTGAAGTATCCACTCCTCTTTATCCTCAATAAATTTCTGAGCTCTCGTCATACTTAATATCCAGGGTACAGAGATTGAAATCCCATTTACAGGATGAACGGAGAGTTTAATGTGCCTGGACAATCGGCCTCTTCTGACAGTAATCTCTCCAAGCCTGGGATGCAGATATCTCTTTACTGTCATCTCAATAATATAACGCCGACAGGTGAGCCTGCCGCTAATTGACTTATCCCTATTGGTATAACAGCGACAGCATTTGCTCTTCCCATCGCCAGAATATGGGCGGAACCGTTATAGCTCAGCGGTTCAAATACTCCGTTCTCTTTAACAACTCCCGGAATCAGTGCCTCTCTAGAGTTGTTTTTTCTCACATACTCTTGAGCCAATGGAAGTTGAATACGGGCCACCGGATCCTCTGCCCCGGATGACGATGCAATCCAACTCTTTACAAGTATTTCAAACTGCAGATATGATGATACAGGATTGCCGGGCAGAGCAAAGACAACCTTTGCAACGGAACCAGTTTCATCTCTCAATATTGCAAAGGTACTTGGTTTGCCTGGCTGAACGGCTACTCTGTCAAAAAGAATGTCAAATCCAAGAATTGTCAAAGACTGGGGTACATAGTCAAAATCTCCCATTGATACACCACCCGTCAAAATAAGTGCATCGCACTTCTCAATTCCATCTCTGATTATTTGAATGGTTGTTTCAGGATTGTCTTTAATTATTCCCAGATATGCAGCGTCAGTACCCGCCATTATTGCCTGCGAATAAAGTTGCCATCCATTTGAGTTTCTTATCTGAACTGTTGTCGGACTCTCTCCGGGTTCTACAATCTCATCCCCTGTAGAGAGTATCCCCACCTTTAAAGCCTTCTTTACCAATGGTTCTACTACTCCCATTGAGGCCATAACAGCAATATGCGCCGAGTTAATAAGAACCCCCGTAGATATAGCTACCTCTCCCATTCTTATATCTTCCCCTTTTTTGCAGATATTGTCTTTAACCCCCCTTCCCAAATAATGCATTATATCTCCGTCCACAATGCACTCCTCAACCATTACAACTGCATCCGCACCATAAGGTACCATTGCCCCGGTCATAATTCTGGAACATTCACCTCTGGAGACTGATTTTGCAGGCATATGCCCTGCCTGGATAGTCTCAATAATCTTTAGTTGATCAGACAGGTCCTCTGTCCTGCAGGCAAATCCATCCACAGCAGATTTATTGAAGGGAGGAGTATCTCTGTCGGCTTTTATCTCCTCTGCCAGATATCGGCCTGCCGACAGGTGCAGCGGAGTTCTTTCACAGCCGGGGTCAATGAAATTACTCCGGACAATTTGTATTGCTTCTGAAAATTCTATCATTTTTATGACTGTTGTGAATCACAAAATTACGAAAATAGTTGCCCTTTGAGAAAATATGTTTAACTTTGCAGCCCAATTTTGGATAAACAAATTATATCAATTGCTTAAAAATGGCGAACTATTTAACATCGGACAAAAAGCAAGAGATTTTCGGACAATACGGAAAGTCTAATGCAGATACCGGTTCTCCTGAGAGCCAGGTAGCTTTATTTTCCTACCGTATCGCTCACCTTACCAATCACCTGAAGCAAAACAAGAAGGACTATTCAACACAACGCTCCCTTCTTAAGCTGGTTGGAAAGAGACGCCGTCTTCTTGATTACCTGAAGGCGACTGACATTGAGAGATACAGAAGCATACTGAAGGCACTTAACCTTCGTAAATAAAAATAAAGCAAAAATTTTTAAGGGTGTCCTCGGGCACCCTTTTGTTTGTATATTTGTTGAACCATATTTGTGCATGTTGTCTCCTAAAGCAGCCCGGGGCTACATGCGCAGCTGTATAAGTAATAATGGACCCTCACAGGGAGGGCCGGGCTGCAATGATTTTTTATGAATATTATTAAGAAAACCATCCAGTTGAGCGATGGAAGAGAGATTGAAATTGAAACCGGTAAACTTGCAAAGCAGGCAGACGGGTCAGTTGTCGTAAAAATGGGCAAAACAATGTTGCTTGCTACTGTAACCTGCGCAAAAGATGCTAAGGAGGATGTAGATTTCATGCCATTGTCGGTAGAGTACAAGGAAAAATATGCCTCTGCGGGAAGATATCCGGGCGGTTTCCTCAAGAGAGAGGGGCGTCCCAATGATTCTGAAATTCTGGTGTCCAGGCTTATTGACCGTGCTTTGAGGCCATTATTCCCTGAGGATTTCCATGCAGAAGTTTTTGTAACAGTTAATCTTATATCTGCAGAAAAGGATATTATGCCGGATGCACTTGCCGGGTTGGCTGCATCAGCAGCATTGGCCGTGAGCGACATACCATTTAACGGACCTATTTCAGAGGTTAGAGTTGCAAGAATTGACGGCAAGTTTGCAATCAATCCATCTTTTACTGAGCTCAAGACAGCGGATATTGACATAATGGTTGCTGCCACACTGGACAATATAATGATGGTTGAGGGTGAAATGAAAGAGGTTGCTGAGGCAGATATGCTTGAGGCTATCAAATTCGCCCACGAAGAGATTAAGAAGCAGTGTTCAGCTCAGATTGAGCTTATGAAGGAGGCAGGTAAGGAGCAGAAGAGGGCTTATTGCCACGAAACTCAGGATGAGGAGCTTCGTAAGGCTGTTTGGGACTATTGTTACGATAAGTGCTATAAAATAGCAACAACTCCAAGTGCAAAGCAGGAGAGGACAGATGCTTTTGAGGCACTTAAAGCTGAATTTATAGCCACACTTTCAGTTGAGGATTCAGACGCCAAGAAAGCTATGATAAGCAGATATTATCATGATGTTGAAAAGGAGGCGATGAGAAATATGATCCTTAATGAGGGTGTCAGGCTTGACGGCAGAGGAACAAAAGATATAAGACCTATTTGGTGCGAAATTGACTACCTTCCGGCAACCCATGGGTCAGCAATCTTCACAAGAGGAGAGACTCAATCTCTTACTACAGTTACGCTTGGTACCAGACTTGATATGAAGGCTGTTGACGAAGTACTTGTAGAGGGCTCTGAGCAATTTGTGCTTCACTATAATTTCCCTCCATTTTCAACCGGAGATGCCAAACCATACAGAGGAACCGGAAGAAGGGAGATAGGTCATGGAAATTTGGCACTCAGAGCTTTGAAATATGTAGTTCCTGTAGGAGATGAGAATCCGTATGCGGTTAGGGTTGTGTCGGATATTCTGGAGTCCAACGGCTCATCTTCAATGGCAACTGTATGTGCAGGAACGCTTGCGCTAATGGATGCCGGGATAAAGATTAAAAAGCCTGTTTCCGGAATTGCAATGGGTCTTATCTCTGATTCAAAAACAGGCAGATTCGCAGTCCTTTCTGATATCCTTGGTGATGAAGACCACCTTGGCGATATGGACTTTAAAGTTACCGGAACAAAAGAGGGGATTACAGCAACTCAAATGGATATTAAGGTTGACGGGCTCTCATACGAGATTCTTGAGCAGGCACTAGAGCAGGCACGTCAGGGAAGACTCCATATAATGGGTGAGATGATGAAAACAATAAGCGAGCCAAGAGAGGAGCTTAAGCCTCATGTTCCAAGAATTGTTCAGATAGTTATCCCGGGAGACTTTATAGGTGCTGTTATAGGAACAGGCGGAAAAGTAATACAGGAGATACAGAAAACAACCGGTACTACAATTACGATAACTGAACAAGACGGAACAGGTATCGTGGATATCTTTGGTGACAATCAGGAGTCAATGGAAAAGGCCCTTAACTGGATTAAAGGGATTACAACTGTTCCGGAAGCAGGTGAGATATACACAGGCAAAGTAGTCTCTATCCTTGAATTTGGAGCCTTTGTGCAAATTCTTCCGGGTAAGGAGGGGCTCCTCCATATATCTGAACTTGATTGGAAGAAGGTTGAGAAGGTAGAGGATGTTCTGAATATCGGAGACACTGTAGAGGTTAAACTTCTGGAGATGGACCCAAAGAACGGAAAGATGAGACTCTCAAGAAAGGCTCTTCTGGAAAAGCCTGAAGGGTATGTTGAGCCGGAGCGCAAACCACGTCCTGAAGGCGGAAGACCACAAAGACCACAGGGTAGACCCGGTGATAAAAAGCCGTTTAGAAGATAGGTAATCTTACATTTTTCTCTTTGAGCCGTATATTTATATGCGGCTCTTTTTTTGCGCTAAAAACGCAATATATTGATAGAAAAACATACAAAGATTAGAGAAAATGATAGGAATGAATACAAAAAACTTTTAAATTGTTATAAAAAACGATAAAAACACAAAAAAAGGGATGCTCAAACAAGCCTGATAACAATATTTAACGGGCAATGCAGAAAAAATTACAAATTTTTGCATTCGGTTCATTTTTTTTTTAATTTTGAACGAAACCTTAATTCAAATTACTTTAATCTATGAAGAAATCGATCTTGATTGTCTTGTCGGTATTACTAGTTAATATCGGTTGGGCCCAGATGAGAGTGACCGGAACGGTTACCTCATCAGATGACGGTTCTCCGGTTCCATATGCAACCATCCTTGTAAAGGGTGTTAGAGGAGCTGGTGCCAACACAGATCTGGATGGCAAGTACACGCTTACTAATGTGCCGGCAGATGCAGTGCTCGTTTTCAGTTATATCGGATATCGCACCCAGGAGGTGCCAATAGCGGGAAGAGCAGTTGTAAATGTTGTTCTTAGCCCGGATGCCCTTGCACTGGACGAAGTTATGGTAGTGGCATACGGTACTGCAACAAAGGGTACCTTTACAGGTGCTGCCAGTGTTGTAAAAAGCGATGCGATAAGAGATGTTCCAACACTCTCTTTTGAAAATGCAATGAACGGCAAGGTTGCCGGTATGCAGATTACTACTACATCCGGACAGGCCGGAGCAACTTCATCTATACGTGTTAGAGGTATAGGTTCAATGAACGCCTCAAATGAGCCTCTTTATGTTGTAGATGGAGTTCCTGTAGTTTCAGGAAACGTTACTCAGATGGGTATTTATACCACTAATAACGTAATGAGTACAATTAACCCTTCAGACATTGAGTCAGTTACAGTTTTGAAGGATGCTGCAGCATCTGCACTCTACGGTTCAAGAGCTGCTAATGGCGTTATTGTTATTACCACCAAAAGGGGTAAACTGGGTAAAACAACGGTTAATTTTAAGGCTTCTGTTGGTATTACACCAAGTTTTGCAACTGATAACTTTGAAGCAGCAACTACAGAGCAGCAGGTTGAAATGTATTATGAAAACTTCTGGAATGCGGATGTTTACTATCGTGGCAGAACAGAGGCAGTTGCGAGCACAAATGCTTTAAAGCAGCTCAACAACAGATTTAACAAGCACGGATATGTGTTCTCTGCGCCTGATAACACAGTTAACTCTCTTACTATTACAGGCGACCGTGCCGGTCAGTATTTTAACTGGGATGATGTACTATTCCGTACAGCAGTATATCATTCTTACGACCTGTCAGTAAGTGGTGCTACAGACGCGTCAAATTACTACTCATCACTCTCCTACACAAAAAATCTTGGAAGAAGTGTTATAAATGAGTACGATCGTATTACAGGAAGAGTAAACCTAACCCAGAAGGTTGGTAAGTTCGTTGAGTTTGCAACCAATATTAATATTGCAAGAAGCAATATGGAGGGGTTCAACGATACAAGGGCAACAGGAAGCAACTACTTCATGCAGTCAAGAAACCTGTTGTGGGGTCTCTACTGGCCAACTGACTATAAGACCGGAGCTCCTTGGACCGCCAGATATGGAAGTTATGCATACAACCCTATTTACTATAATAATGAATGGGAGAATAACTCACGAACACTTCGTATATCTGCAAATGAGAGCGTAACCGTTAAGATCCTTCCTGAACTCCAGTTGAAATCAATTTTCTCTTATGATAATACTCAAACGCAGGATCATATCTATTATAGCAAACTACACTTCTCAGGTTCATCTGTGGGTGGATCGGTTTCTGAGATGGTAACCAATATTAATAAGTGGGTGTCATCCACAACACTTAACTATAACAAGGAATTTGCAAAAAGACACAATGTAGGTGTCCTTGTTGGCTGGGAAGTAGAGGAGAATAAATCTGAGTTTGCAAGAGCAACCGGAACAAATTTACCTACAAGTGCACTTCACACTGTAGCAACAGCAGGTAAACTTGATGCAAATGCCTATTTCTGGGGAAATACAATGGTCTCAATGCTCTCAAGAGCGGAATATAACTATGATAACAAATATTATATTTCAGGATCATACAGAAGAGACGGTTCATCAAGGTTAAGCCCAAGTGCACGATGGGGTAACTTCTGGTCAGTTGCCGGTTCATGGAGAATTGACAAGGAGAACTTTATGAAGAATATTGACTTTATAAGCAGCCTTAGACTCAGAGGATCTTATGGAGTTAACGGTACTCTGCCGTCGTCTAACTATGGATGGCGTTCTCTTACAACATATGGCGACAAGTATATGGAGCAACCAGGTAGTGGAGTAAGTACTATTGCAGATGCAAATCTTTCTTGGGAAACCAGTTACACTTCAAACCTTGCATTGGAATTTGGTCTGTTTGATCAGAGACTGACCGGTTCGGTTGAGGTGTTCAACAGGGATTCAAGAAACCTTCTTCAGGATGTTCCAATTTCAAGGGTTACCGGTTTTGGTTCAACCTTGAAAAACGTTGGGGAGATTAACAATAAAGGTGTTGAGATAGAGCTAAATGGCGACATCATCAAAACCCAGGATATAGTTTGGAGCGCAGGAATTACTGCATCAGCTATTAAATCAACAGTAACCAAACTATACGGAGGACAGGACATTATTTGGTATGATCCAACAGGTGGTGACTCAAGAGCTAAGTTCATCTACAAAGAGGGAGAATCTACCCTTGCACTCTATGGACGCGAGTGGGCCGGAGTTGAGAGAGAAACAGGTAAAAACCTGTGGTTCCTTAACAATAGTAATACTGCAGATCTTACTGTTGATGGCAGACCAGCAACATATGACTACACTAAAGCTTCTGAAAAGATAATTGGTAATATTCACCCTAAACTGTTCGGCGGTATAAACACAAGCGTTGAGTGGAAAGGCCTCTCACTTGCTCTGAACTTTACCTACAAACTCGGCGGTCAGACCTATGATGCGGTAGGTAGAGACGTTACAGATGACGGATACTACTGGGAGAGAATAGTTTCAAGAGATCAGTATGAAAACAGATGGACGCCTCAGAATAAGGATGCCAAATATCCAATGCGTATAGCAATTGACCTTGAAGATGTAAACCAGAGAAGTACAAGGCATATGCACAAGGCAGACTATCTGAGACTTAAGAACATGACTCTTGCTTATAACTTGCCCAAAAATATTGTCAGCAAGGTTAAACTTGCAAACGCAAGGGTATATTTCAATGGTTCTAACCTCTTCACAATGGCCGCATACGATGTATACGATCCTGAGGTTAACGAATATGGCACAAGAGGATGGGAAATTCCTCTGGGCAAGACTTATACATTCGGCGTTGAATTCACATTCTAATTAAAAAAGTTGCAACAATGAAAAAGATAAATATTTCAATAATTTTGATGAGCATTGTGCTGCTTTCGTCGTGTAATGGTTTTCTGGATGTTAAGCCTAGTAACTCTGCTGCATCCGAGACATCTATTACCAACGTTAACGACGCGGGTGTCGCAATCAACGGTCTGATTAGTAAGATGTCATCTGCTGACTACTATGGCCGTAACTTTATAATGTACGGAGATGCCAAGGGTGGAGATTTTGCCATCCGTTCTCAGGGTAGAGGACTAGATGCTCTTTACACATTTAACCACTCTGCCACCTCTAACTCTTATTCAGGATACTGGAATCAGATATATCACAATATCCTTCAGGCTAATAATATTATCCTTAATATTAATAAGCTGGAGGCAGATGGTAAGGGATCAACTGCTTTAAGCTCATACAAAGGTCAGGCTTTAACAGCCAGAGCACTGATGTATTTTGACCTTGTAAGGCTTTATGGCAAACCTTACAATATGGATAAGGCATCTTACGGAGTTCCGCTCATTCTTGAGCCTCTTGATGCTGCCGCTCAGCCTACCAGAAATTCTGTTGAGGAGGTTTATACTCAAATATTAAAGGACCTCAAAGATGCAGAACCAATGCTTTCAAAATCAGTGTCAAAAGGTTATCTAAACTATTATGCAAATCTGGCTATTCAGGGAAGAGTATATCTCCATATGGATAGGTTTGATGATGCACTAACAGCAGCAGAGATAATTATAAATGACAAAAAGTACACCCTATATACTAATGATAAGTGGGTTGCCTCTTGGTCACTTGAAGGCGGATCAGAATCAATATTTGAACTGGCAATGTATGTCTCGGAGGGAGATCTTAGGACAGGATCTCTTGGATATTATCTGTTAAGAAACGGTAAAATTACCGGTGCAATGGGCTGGTTTATGGCCAGTGACTACTATCTTGCAAGACTAGGCGAAGATGCCGATGATGTAAGATGGGGCATAATGGACTACGATGAGTCTGCAAATGACAGATTTGGCTCTTGCCTGAAGTATGCAGGAGTAGATCTTAAAGGAGACAAAGGATCAACATCTGCTGTAAATATTAAGGTAATTCGCTTGTCTGAGGTTTATCTGATGGCAGCTGAGGCTGCTTTCAGAAAGGCAACTCCTGATAAAACAAAGGCGGCTGACTATCTTAATGCAATAAGAAAGAGAGCTCCAAATCTTGATCCTGCCGATGCTACGACAGTAACTCTTGATATGATTATTGATGAAAGGAGCAAAGAGTTGTTTGCAGAGGGTCACAGATATTTTGACATGTTGCGTCTAAACAGAACTATTGAGTTCAATGACGACTTCATCTCTCCGGCTGTTCAGATCAGCCACAGAACAAAGACAATCAACAGGACATTCTATAAGGCTATTCTTCCGATTTCTCAGGCTGAAATGGATGCTAACCCTGCGATTGCGGCCCAACAAAATAATGGTTATTAAAAAGGTTATGCTCCCTAAAGAGGCTGCCCCGCTAAGGCAGCCTCTTTTTTTAGGGAAAATTGGTGCTTTTATTCTATATTTGTAGGATTATATCAAAAATTATTATAAAATATAAGCTATATGGACTCTTTTCATTTAAGCCTGAAACATCATTCGCTTCAAGAAATATTTGAACTCTCTCAGGGAGAGAAAAGGATATCACTCTCACCGGAGCTCTTAAAAAGAGTAGCCGATTGCAGAGATTACCTTGATAAGCGGATGGAGAGTCAGCAAGAGCCTATATATGGAATAACCACCGGTTTTGGGTCGCTTTGCAATGTTACTGTTGATAAAACACAGCTTTCTCAGTTGCAGAAGAATCTTGTAATGTCTCACGCCTGTGGTTTAGGTGAGGAGGTACCTGCATCCATAGTAAGATTGATGATGCTTTTAAAAATAAAATCTCTGTCTTACGGATATTCGGGAGTAAGGGTTGAAACAGTACAGAGGCTTACCGATATGTATAATGAAGGGGTTACGCCAATTGTTTACCAACAGGGATCGTTGGGGGCGTCAGGAGATCTTGCACCTCTTGCAAATATGTCCCTTCCTCTGATTGGTATGGGAGAGGTATATTATAAGAGAGAGAAGAGAGAGGCTTCTGAAGTAAACTCAATATTTGGATGGATGCCTCTTGAACTTGCCTCAAAAGAGGGGCTGGCATTACTTAACGGAACTCAGTTTATGCTTGCATACAGCATATATAATTATGTTAAGGCAAGGAGACTGGTTGAGCTTGCAGATATGGTAGCGGCTCTCTCATTAGATGCATTTGACGGAAGAATTGAGCCGTTTACTCCTGGTGTACATGCTATTAGAGCACACAAGGGTCAGATTGAGGTTGCTGAAAACATGAAGAGATTGCTTGATGGTAGCGAGATAGCATTAAGATACAAGGCACATGTACAGGATCCATACTCATTTAGATGCGTCCCTCAGGTTCATGGTGCAACGAGGGATGCTTTAAGATATATTGAAACAGCATTTGAGACAGAGTTAAATAGTGCAACAGACAATCCGACAATCCTTCCGGAGGAGGATTTGATTGTATCGGCAGGTAACTTTCACGGGCAACCCCTTGCCCTGCCGCTGGACATGCTCTCTATTGCTATGGCTGAATTAGGAAGCATATCTGAGAGAAGAACATATCAGCTTATCTCCGGAAAAAGGGGGCTGCCCTCTTTTTTGGTTGCACATCCGGGACTGAATTCCGGTTTTATGATTCCACAGTACACACAAGCCTCTGTTGTTAGCCAGAATAAGCAGCTGGCCACACCTTCCTGCGTTGATACGATAGACTCTTCGCAGGGACAGGAGGACCATGTAAGCATGGGGGCAAACTCCGCTACAAAATGCTACAGAGTTGTAGAGAATGTTGAAAAAATTCTTGGAATTGAATTAATGAATGCTGCACAGGCAATTGAATTCAGGAGGCCTTTAAAATCTTCTGATATTTTGGAGAAATTTCTTGCCGATTATAGATCTGTTGTTCCTTTTATTGAGGAAGATGATGTTATGTATATACACATGAGGAGGTCTCAGGAGTTTTTGAGCTCATTCATAATCAATTAACTGATGAAAAGGATTTTTGTAAATATTGGTAAACTTGTACAGGTTGAGAACAGAGAAGCAGTTCTGAAAAGGTGCGGCAAAGAGATGTCGGATCTGGATATTATTGAGAATGCCTATTTAGCTATTGATGGGGAGGTAATAAGTGATTTCGGATCTATGGAGACGCTCTCCAGACTTTCAGAAAATGGGGTTGAATACTGGCTGGAAAATATGGCTGATGAGGTTGTGGATATGAAGGGGGCAATAATTATGCCGGGCTTTTGTGACTCCCATACTCACCTTGTATTTGCAGGAAGCAGGGAAAGGGAATTTATTGATAAAATTAAAGGATTATCATATAAAGAGATAGCTGCAAGAGGTGGCGGAATACTCAATTCGGCTCAGCTTCTACATAATACAACTGAGGAAGAGTTGTTAAGACAGAGTCATGCAAGAGCATGTGAAATTATTTCATTTGGAACTAGTGCTATAGAGATTAAGAGTGGGTATGGGCTTAATCCTCAGGATGAGATAAAGATGCTGAGAGTGGCTAAAAGACTTGGAGAGATTACTCCGCTGACAGTTAAAACCACTTTCCTTGGTGCCCATGCTCTTCCGGCAAGATTTGCCGGAAACAGGGAGGAGTATGTTAACGAGATAATTAATGAGATGATTCCTGTTATTGCCGCTGAGGATCTTGCAGATTTCATTGATGTTTTCACGGAGGAGGGTTTCTTTTCTGTAGAGGACACCGATAGAATCCTTAATGCCGGGATGAAGTACGGGCTTAGGGCAAAAGTTCATGCAAACCAGATGAGTTTCTCCGGAGGAGTACAAGTTGGTGTTAAATATAATGCAATATCTGTGGACCACCTGGAGTTTACCGGAGAGGAAGAGTTTGCTCTTCTGAAGGATAGCGATACAATGGCAACGTTGCTCCCTGGTTCTACTTTCTTTCTTGAGATGGAGTATGCTCCGGCGAGAAGGATGATTGAGAGTGGGCTGGCTGTGGCAATTGCTACCAATTACAACCCGGGATCTTCGCCTTATGGAGATATGCGGTTTATGATGGGACTTGCAGCTTTGAAATACAAGATGACTACAGAGGAGATTATAAACGCCGTAACAATTAACGGTGCTTATGCAATGGGTCTTTCTGAGAGCCACGGATCCATTGCCAGAGGGAAGCGGGCAGATTTCAATGTGATAAAGGAGATCCCTTCACTGGACTTCATTCCATATTCATTTACATCGCCACTAGTTGAACAGATTTGGATAGGCGGTGTTAAAATATAAATATAATTAAGGGTTAAATTTTTAAGATTATGACAAGATTCACAACACCGATTGGCGAAATTGCCATACTGCATCTGGGGCACGCCTCTCTTTTAATTCAATGGGAGGGAAAAAATATATTTATTGATCCTTATAGCGAGGTGGCAGACTACTCTCTGCAGCCAAAGGCAGATTTAATACTTTTAACTCATCACCATTATGATCACCTGGACAATAAAGCACTTGTCCATATAGATTCTGAAAGAACAGTTTATATCACAAGTGTGGAGGCTGCCAAGAGCATTCATGGTGCAAATGCACTTAAACAGGGAGACTCCTTCAATTATGAGGGTATAGAAATAAAGGCTGTATATGCTTATAATATTGAGAACAGAAGAGATGACGGGCTGCCGTTTCATCCGAGAGGTGAGGGAAATGGGTATATTATGGATTTTGGGGGGTATATAATATATATTGCCGGTGATACAGAGATCATCCCGGAGATGAGGGAGCTTGGCAAGATTGACCTTGCTTTTCTACCGAAAAACCTGCCCTATACAATGAGTGATGAGATGTTTATTAAAGCGGTTAATTTGATAAAACCAGCAAAAGTTTTTCCGTACCACTTTTTTGAATTAGATAAAGAGAGTTTAATGTCAAAGATGCCTGAGGGTGTTGTTATGATTACTCAGTAGGGTTTAATATAAAGTAAATTAATTATATAGTAATGCTTCAGAAACTAATAGAGTGCGTACCTAATTTCAGTGAAGGTCGCAATATGCAGGTGATTAAACAGATCACAGATGAGATTGAAAAAGTTGAGGGTGTTAAACTCCTGAATGTTGACCCAGGTGCGGCAACAAACAGGACAGTGGTGACATTTGTAGGCTCTCCTGAGTCTGTATCAGAGGCGGCCTTTAGGGCGATTAAAAAGGCGGGTGAAGTTATTGACATGAGAGGACACCATGGCGAGCACCCAAGGATGGGCGCAACTGATGTATGCCCTTTTATCCCGATTGCAGGTATTACTATGGAGGAGACTGCAGAGTATGCCAGAGCATTAGCTAAAAGAGTAGGTGAGGAGCTTGAAATCCCTGTTTATTGCTATGAAAATGCAGCCTTTAAGCAAGAGAGAAAGAATCTTGCGAATTGCCGTTCCGGTGAATATGAGGGCCTTGCTAAAAGAATCCCTACATTGGAGTGGAGACCTGATTTCGGCCCAGCACAATTTAATGAGAGGGTTGCCGTAACCGGTGCTACTGCTATAGGTGCCCGTGATTTTCTCGTTGCTATTAACTATAACCTTAATACAACATCTACCAGAAGGGCAAATGCTATTGCATTTGACGTAAGGGAGAAGGGAAGAAAATTGAGAGAGGGTAATCCTATTACAGGTAAAATCGTTAAAGATGAGAAGGGCAATGATATTTGGGTACCGGGAACGTTAAAGGGATGTAAAGCGATAGGCTGGTTCATAGAGGAGTATGGAGTTGCTCAGGTTTCAATGAATGTAACCAATATTTCTCAAACTCCTGTTCATATTGCTTTTGATGAAGTTGTTGAGAAGGCAGCCGCCAGAGGGATAAGAGTTACAGGAAGTGAAATAGTGGGGCTGATTCCTAAGAAAGTTCTTATAGACGCCGGTAAACACTATCTTGCGAAGCAGCAGAGATCAGCCGGTATTGCTGAGGAGGAGATTATAAAGATTGCTGTTAAGTCAATGGGTTTAGATGATCTCAAGCCATTTAATCCTAGAGAGAGGGTTATTGAGTATTTGCTTGAAGAGGGTTCATCAGCTAAGTTAATTGATCTTACAGCAAAGGGTTTTGCAAATCTTACCGCCAGTGAATCACCAGCACCGGGAGGAGGTTCTGTTTCTGCATATATGGGTGCTCTCGGAGCAGCACTGGCAACCATGGTGGCAAACCTCTCATCACACAAAGCTGGATGGGACCACAGATGGGAGGAGTTTTCAAAATGGGCTGAGAAGGGTCAGAATATTATGAATGAGATGCTATACCTTGTTGACGAGGATACAAACTCGTTTAATAAAATCATGGAGGCATTTGGCCTGCCAAAAGAGAGTGATGCAGAAAAGGCTGCAAGAAGTTCAGCTATACAGGCTGCAACTCAGTACGCAACTGAGATTCCACTTAGAACTATGAAAGTTGCTTATTCAGCCTTTGACCTTATTGAGGAGATGGTAAAAGAGGGCAATCCCAATTCAGTTTCAGACGCAGGAGTTGGTGCCTTAGCCGTACGATCAGCTATCTACGGAGCATATATGAATGTAAGAATAAACTCGGTTGACCTTAAAGACCGTGCTATTGCAGACAAACTTGTTGCAGAGGCACAGGAGATCTACAATTTGACCGCCGGCCGCGAAAAACGTATTATAGATGCCGTGCTGGCAACACTCTCCTCAAAGTAAAAATTACACTAGAATTTTAAGAAAAGGTGTTCCCAAAAGGAGCACTTTTTTTGAATCCCCCCGTCAGAAGTCCTGTTAATACAAAGTTGAGCTTTTTTAGTCTTTTTCTCGCAGGTTTTTTCGGAAAAAAGGCCGAGGATGTTTGACGACCGGGAGGGAGGAGTTCCGCAGGCCCCGAAAAAAGCAAGAAAAAAAGCGTTAAGAAAAAGCGAATTGTATTAACAGGACTTCTGACGGGGGGAAGGGGCATAAAATAACAGGTGCCCCTTTTGGGAGCACCTGTTTCTAATTAATATGGAAGTTGCTTCTAGAAATGTTCAGCCATCCTCTTGTAAGAGTTGTAACGCTTCTTCGCATACTCCTCAGTAAGCTTAAACAGAGTCTCAGCCTCCTCAGGGAATGTAGCTCTCAGTGAAGTGTAACGAACCTCTCCGTTAAGGAACTCCTGGAATTTGGTCCAGTCCGGCTCCTTGCTGTCAAGAGTGAAAGGATTCTTGCCTTCTGCCTCAAGCATAGGGTTGAAGCGATAAAGCTGCCAGTATCCGCATTCAACTGCCATCTTCTCTTCACGTTGCGATGCACCCATCCCGTTCTTCAGGCCATGACTGATACAAGGAGCGTAAGCAATGATGAGTGATGGACCGTCATAAGCTTCAGCCTCTTTTAAAACATTCATCAGCTGGTTGTGACTTGCGCCCATCGCAACCTGTGCAACATATACATAGCCATAGCTCATAGCCATCATGCCAAGGTCTTTTTTGCGAATCTTCTTGCCGGAAGTTGCAAATTTTGCAACTGCTCCTACAGGTGTTGATTTAGAAGACTGGCCTCCTGTATTTGAGTAAACCTCTGTGTCAAGCACAAGAACATTTACATTTTCACCAGAAGCAAGTACATGGTCAAGTCCGCCATATCCTATATCGTAAGCCCAGCCATCACCTCCAAAGATCCACTGGGATCTTGTTATAAAATAGTCTTTCAAAACAAGAAGTTCTTTACATATTGTGCATCCGCAAGAACTGATCATAGGTATAAGCTTGTCTGAAATCTCTCTTGTTGCAGCAGCGTCATCCCTCTTTGTGATCCATTCACCAAAGAGAACCTTCATCTCCGCTGAGCAGTCTTTGCACTCAAGTCCGTCTGCCATAAGCTTTGCAACTCTGTCGCGGACTCTTTCAGAACCAAGGCGCATACCCATTCCGTACTCCGCATTATCCTCAAATAGTGAGTTAGCCCATGAAGGACCATGACCTGAGGAATTGGTAGTGTATGGTGACGCAGGGAATGATCCTCCAAAAATTGATGAACATCCGGTCGCGTTTGCAATCATCATTCTGTCTCCATAGAGTTGAGTGATAGCCTTGATATATGGGGTTTCACCGCAACCTGCACATGCGCCGGAGAATTCAAATAGTGGTTGTGCAAATTGCAGATTCTTAACATTTTGACTCTTAGATTGGATGGTATCTTTGTAACCGACAACTCCATGCATATAGTCAAAATTGTGTTGTTCATGCTCCTGAGTATCAAAAGGCTTCATAATAAGCGCTTTACTCTTGGCAGGGCAGACATCGGCACAATTGCCGCAACCTGTACAGTCATAAGGAGTAACCTGTATTGTGAAACTGTACTCTTTGAAAGGGCCGTTTCCTTTTACCTTTTTTACTCCTGCAGGGGCATTACTCTGCTCCTCTTCGCTCATCAGGAATGGTCGGATTGCTGCATGAGGACAAACATATGCACACTGGTTACACTGAATACAGTTTTCAGGTTGCCATTCAGGAACATGTGTGGCAATACCTCTCTTTTCGTAAGCTGCAGTTCCAGCTGGAATTGTTCCATCTTCAAGGTGTAGGAAAGCACTGACAGGAAGGTCGTTGCCTGCCTGTGCATTTACAACATCAGCAACATTTCTAACCCAATCCGGTGCAAGCCTGTCAAAAGTTGAAGGACGGAATTTAGTAGTAAGGTTCTTCCACTCTACAGGAATATCAACTTTAACATACTCAGCACCTCTGTCAATTGCTGCATAGTTCATCTCAAGAATTTTATCTCCCTTTCTGCCGTAAGATTTTTCTGCAGCATGCTTCATCTCAGCAACAGCCTGCTCATAAGGAATTATGTCAGCTATCTTGAAGAATGCACTCTGAAGAATAGTATTTGTTCTGTTTCCAAGTCCAATCTCCTCAGCAATCTGAGTTGCATTTATTATGTAAAGATTGAGTTGCTTTTTAGCAATAGTGGCTTTAATGTGATCTGGTAACTTCTCAATAGTCTCATCAATTGACCACAAAGTATTTAAAAGGAATGTTCCTCCTTTTTTAATGCCCTTGAGGACATCATATTTATTCATATAAGATGTAACATGGCAGGCTACGAAGTCTGGTGTAGAAACCAGATAAGGAGAGTTGATAGGGGTGTCCCCAAAGCGGAGGTGTGAACATGTATATCCTCCTGATTTTTTTGAATCGTAGTCAAAATATGCCTGAACATATTTTGGCGTAGTCTCTCCAATAATCTTGATTGTATTTTTGTTTGCACCAACTGTTCCATCTGAACCAAGGCCATAGAACTTGCACTCCTTAACACCTTTTTTAGCAATGCTAATCTCCTCCTTCAAAGGAAGCGATTTAAAGCTAACATCGTCAACAATGCCTATTGTAAAGCCATTCTTAGGCTCCTTCATGTTTAGATTTTCAAATACAGAAAGTATTTGTGCAGGGCTGGTATCTTTTGATGACAAACCATATCTTCCACCTACTATCAAAGGCATTTTTCCACCTTTCTCTGCAATAGCAGATTTGATATCAATGTATAGTGGCTCTCCAACTGCACCCGGCTCTTTAGTTCTGTCTAGTACTGCTATCCTCTTCACACTCTTTGGAAGGACTCTGAAGAAGTATTTTGCAGAGAATGGTCTGTAAAGCCTTACTGTTAAAACTCCAACCTTCTCTCCTTTTTCCATTTGCATATCCACAACCTCGCGGATTGTTTCGCATACAGATCCCATTGCAATTATGATATTCTCTGCCTGAGGATCTCCATAATAATCAAAAGGAAGATAGTGACGGCCTGTTAGTTCACTAATCTCGCCCATGTACCTTGCTACGATATCCGGAACGGCATCATAAAACGGATTACTTGCCTCTCTTGCCTGGAAGAAGACATCAGGATTCTGAGCTGTACCTCTGGTAACAGGTTTAATAGGATTTAGGGCCTTTTGTCTGAAAGCTTTTAATGATTTTTCGCTAATCATCTTCTTAATTGCTTCCGGGTCAAGATCCTCTATTTTCTGGATCTCATGAGATGTCCTGAAACCATCAAAGAAGTGTACAAAAGGTACACGCGATTTAAGTGTGGCAAGATGGGCTACTGCACCCATATCCAGAGCCTCCTGAACGCTTGAAGAGGCAAGAAGGGCAAATCCTGTCTGCCTTGCTGCCATTACATCTGAGTGGTCACCGAATATTGAGAGAGCCTGTGCTGCCAGTGTTCTTGCGGAGACATGGAATACTGTCGGCAGAAGTTCACCGGCAATCTTGTACATATTTGGTATCATAAGCAGGAGTCCCTGCGAAGCTGTAAATGTGGTGGCGAGCACACCTGCCTGTAGAGCTCCGTGTAGCGCACCTGCTGCACCCCCTTCACTCTGCATCTCAACAACCCTTAACTTCTCTCCGAAAAGATTTGTCTTTCCAAAAGAAGACCACTCGTCAACGTATTCTGCCATTGTGGATGAGGGTGTGATTGGGTATATGGCTGCAAGCTCGCTGAACATGTATGCAACATGTGCAGCTGCGTAATTACCATCACAGGTAATGAATTTTTTTTCTTTTGCCATAACTGGTATTTTAGTAATTAGTATTTATGTTTATTTGTTTACTTTTTTCTATTAATTCAGCAATAAAACAAAAACGGCCTGCAATCTATCCAAGATCGCAGACCCTATTATTTGCCACCAACCGGACTGAGTCCGGAGATAAACTCTGTCTCTGTCTCAAATTCCAATTTTATCTGATGTGGCATGGGCATAATATATCAACTTCACCCCAAAAATAGTCAATTATTTTAGAAATAAAAAGTAAAATGACCACTTCCTGTTGGGGAGGTGTCACTTAATTTGGGCAAAAACCTATCAGACTGACTATTATTGATAACCGGAGGTTGTGCTGTCAGGTAGTATCTTGGTTATCAGGTTTTGAAGAACATTGCCGGGACCAAGTTCAACAAATTCTCTGGCTCCATCTTCCCACATTTTTTCAACGCATTGCCGCCATCTTACAGGAGCTGTAAGCTGCTTAATCAGATTCTCCTTTATCTCTGAAGGATCCGTATGAGGCATGGCATCGGTGTTTTGGTAGATTGGGCACAAGGGAGCGCTGAAATGAGTTCTCTCAATTGCTGCGGCCAATTCCTCTCTTGCAGGCTCCATAAGCGGAGAGTGAAATGCACCACCTACCTGAAGAACCAGAGCTCTCTTTGCTCCTGCCGCTTTTAGTTTATCGCATGCAGTTTTAACCGCCTCAATCTCACCTGATATTACAAGTTGTCCCTTGCAATTGTAGTTGGCAGGAACAATGATGCCAGGTGTCTCTGCACATATATCCTCAACTGTTTTATCATCAGCACCCAGAACTGCAGCCATTGTAGAGGGTGTAATTTCACAAGCCTTTTGCATAGCCATTGCTCTGGCGGAGACAAGCCTGAGACCATCCTCAAAACTTAGTGCTCCTGCAGCCACAAGTGCTGAGAACTCTCCGAGAGAGTGGCCCGCTACCATCTGAGGGTGGAAATCTTTAATACACTTTGACAATACAACAGAGTGAATAAAAATAGCAGGCTGAGTTACCTTTGTCTCTTTTAATTGTTCATCTGTTCCGGAGAACATAATATCTGTAATGCTGAATCCAAGAATTGCGTTTGCTTTTTCAAACAGCTCCTGAGCCAATGGATTTGTGTTGTACAAATCTTTTCCCATTCCGCTGAACTGCGCTCCCTGACCGGGAAATACGAAAGCTTTCATATCTATTGTATAATAGTAATTGAACCGCAAAGATACATTTTTCAGTCAATTTAAAAATATGTATCTTTGCGGTCCAATTTACGGCCTAGTAGTTCAGCTGAATAGAACGTCAGATTCCGGTTCTGAAGGTCGGGGGTTTGAATCCCTCCTAGGTCACTTTCTGTACGTTATAGTATGGCTTCTGTTGCCTGCATAGTATGCATCCCACGACAGGTGTATATTTACACTCTTTCCGGGATCGATTTCATTCAGTATATCTTCAATATCAAATGAGACTCTTCCAAATGCTCTGTAAACTGGCATGTCATTTTTTGCATTGTGCTTGAAGGTAAAGTATATATCATCTTCGTCACTTCTAATCTCGTCATAGACCAAATTTACCATGTGCCTGAGATTTGGATTGTTCATGTAGAATTCAAAATGAATATTTAAAAATTTTGAGCCAATCCATGCGTCATTAACATTTATGTAATCATACCCTATACTGTCTCTCTTTTCGTCGGTGTCAATATCTGTTGCGTTAAGATAATCTTTTGATAAGATGTCGTACAGATAGTTAAGGATTACACGCGTCTCTGTTACCGGAAGCAGAGTAGGAGTTCCCTCTGGCAGGTTATTGATTGGGGTATAGTCGGCTAAAACCCTCTGACCATCCTTTACGTCAAAATTGGGTACTCTGTTTATGTCTATAATAAGGGTCATGCCGTTATCCAGTTTTATCTTGTAGTCCGGATTATCTCCTACAACTACTCCATAGCTGAGATAAAACTTATCCAGATCCGTCCCCTCTTTTGAGCAAGAGAATAAAGCCAATCCTGCAAAAAGCAATGCAATAAAACTGATAATTCTTCTTTTCATAATACTTATGTTATATTTTCTGTTCGTATAGATTAGATGCTAGTTGTAAAAGAAGCGTTGCATAAGAAATAAAAAAAAAGAGGAGGAAATCTCCCCCCCCTCTTTATTATAATATGCGTAGCTTTCTACTCTACAAAAGCAATAATCTCGCCCTTGGCAATTGTCTCTCCATGTTTAGCACATATAGCTACAATCTTGCCGTCAAATGCTGGTTTAACAACCTCCATTCCGTAGAAGGCCTGAACAAAGCACATAGGCTTATTTGTCTCAACAGGTTCTCCAATATTCGGAGCTGAGGATTTGTCCATCAGATCATATTGCCATATTATCTGTCCCTTTACAGGTGCCTGAACTGGCTTGGCGTTAGGATATTTCTCCAGAATTTTCTCAATATCTACCTTAGGCATCTCAACAACAGGACGAGTAACTACAATAGGTGCTCCGGCCTTTGCCTTTGCAGCCTCAAGCTCTTGTTCAAAACGCTGTTTTGCTACACCGCTCTTATAGTCCCTGTATTGTCTTTCGTGCATGGCAAACTCAAAGAGCTCTTCGTCGTCCTGACCAAACTCCCAATTGTTCTCTACCATCTCTTTGCGGAACTTATCAAGTTCGTTAGGGAAGGCATCCTGAGGATTGCCGGTATAGAACTCCATGCCTTTATCTTTTGCCAGCTGGATTATCTCAGGTGCCAGCTCGCCAGGTAGCTTACCTGTTTTACCAAGAATCATATTCCATGTGTCCTTGTCAATTGTTGTCCACCTAGGCTCACCCTTAAGGATGTGCATCAGATTCATTAGGGCAGTATTCTTTACATACTGGCTGAATGGAGTTACAAGTGGCGGATATCCAAGCTTAGGCCATACATACTCTACCTCCTGGAATAGCATAACAACAAGCTCATTAAGCTGAAGCTCTTTTTTGCCCTGATTTCTGAGAGATGAATTGATAGCTCCGTGGAAGCCTTTAAGGTCTGCCATCATTGAACCCATCATTCCTCCCGGAAGTCCGCATCCTACAAGAAGTGATGTCATCACCTTGTTACCCGGGTCAATGAAGTATCCCAGATAGTCATCCATGAATTTTTGGGTAAGTCTTCTTGCCTCCATATAGGCATCCATGTTTATGTCTTTAACCATGAAACCTGCATCCTTAAGCATAGACTGTATTGTGATAACGTCAGGATGAACCATTCCCCATGAGAGAGGCTCCATTGCAACATCTAGATAATCTGCGCCGGCGCGTGCAACCTCTAGCATAGATGCTACTGAGAAGCCTGGCCCTGTGTGCCCGTGATACTCTACTGTAATATGAGGGTATTTGTCTTTAATGGCTTTTGTCAATCTTCCCAGAAAAGCAGGCCTTCCGATACCTGCCATATCTTTAAGACAGATTTCATCGGCGCCAAACTCTACAACTTTATCAACCAAACCCATATAGTACTCTACAGTATGTACGGGAGAGTATGTGATACTTAGCGCAACCTGAGAAATCATTCCGCCTGATTTTGCGTATTTTACAGAAAGCTCCAGGTTTCTTGGGTCATTAAGACCGCAGAAAGAACGTGATATATTTGTTCCCTGCTTTGCCTTCACTTTGTACATCAGCTCCCTGACATCGGCAGGAACAGGATTCATTCTGAGAGCATTCAAACCCCTCTCTAGCATGTGGGTCTGTATGCCTACCTTGTTGAACGGAGCTGTCCACTCGCGTACAGCTTTATTGGGATTTTCTCCGAAAAGAAGGTTAACTTGCTCAAAGGCACCACCATTAGTCTCCACTCTGTCAAAACATCCCATATCAATGATTACGGGTGCAATTTCTGTCAACTGGTGCACCATGGGGACATATTTCCCGGATGATTGCCACATGTCTCTGTAAACCAGAGAAAATTTAATTTCACGAGCCATAATTTCAATATATTTTATTCAATTCTTTTCAAGAATATTCAGGCCGCAAAAGTAGTGAAAAAAGCAATAATAACACCTATTAAATTGTAACTTTTTGCTTACGATTTTTCATAGGGTCTGTTTTTTAAACATTTCTTATTTGCAATTAAGAAAAAATATCTATTTTTGCATCCCGATTCGTTCGGAAATACGGTGGATGTAGCTCAGTCGGTTAGAGCGCTAGTTTGTGGCACTAGAGGTCGTCGGTTCGATCCCGATCTTCCACCCTCCTGAAGGCCTGGCAGTTTAATGCCGGGCCTTTTTTTCTAAACGAATTCTCCAGAATATAACATACAAATTGCCCAAAGAGTTTATTCCAGAATATACTTCTCTATCACTCCGGCCCATTTTAAATACCCAGATCCCATAAGATGGAGTCCATCATTTGTGTACTCCGGATTTAATAAATCTTCTGATGGTAGTGTTAAGCTTGAGTAAACATCTATGTATTGAATGGCTAATTCCCTGCATAACCTTTGCAGCCCTTTGTTGATATCCTTTACAACTTCTCCGCGGGTTGTTGCTTTAAGAAACATATTGAAAGAGGGATTAACCGGGAATATGCTCTGTATGTACAACTTTGTATGAGGCGAATCTGCAGATATTTTTTCAGCAATCCTTCTTGTTGCAAAGACAATCGAGTCAGCTGTTAAATCGTGAGAGACATCGTTTATTCCTATCAAAAGAAAAATCTTTGCAGGACTGCCACTAAGGATATGGTCAAGTCTGTCGTAAACACCCTGTGCAATATCACCGCTAATACCTCTGTTTTTTATATTGGGATTATTAAAAATTTCATGCCACTCTCCAAAATGGGTAATGCTGTTGCCAAGAAAGACAATGTCATTATTGTCTATAGGCAAGTTTTCAAACAGAGATGCCCTTTGATAATAAAGTTTGTGGTACTTATTGTCCTGAGAGTAAAGTGGAGATAATGAAATAAAAAAAATTGCTGACATAACGTTACAGGCAATAACACTCCAAATATATTTTTTCATAACATCTTTTGTTTTGATAGTGTGCAAATTTACGCAATAGAGCACGATTTTTGTTTAAATTTACTATTGATAAAAAATGTTTCGGCCATGAAAAAGTTTGCCTTTTTACTAATAGCGGCAATTTTGACTCTCTCCTGCTCTGCCGGGCAGAAAAGAATAAGTAGTCAAAATACAAATTATGAGCAGTATAAAGTTGCAGCCGGTGTTTACAGAGGAACTACTCCCTGTGCAGACTGCAAGGGTATAAGAACAGAGATTGTCCTGGATGAGAGGGGTGGGTATAGCATCTCCAGAACCTATTTAGGTAAAAGAGGAGGGCGTTTTATTGATCAAGGATCATACAGCATTGAAAAGGAGAGCGGAATCCTGACATTAATTGACAGAAGCGGGCTGTTGGAGGGAAGGTTTATTATAACTGAAGAACAGCTTGAGATGCTTGATTCCGAAGGAAAAAGTATTGAAGGAGAATTTGCCGGAATGTACATACTCAGAAAAGCTCCTGAATACGATCTCGTTGTAATGGATCCCGGGTTTGACTACTGGATGAATACAAATCCAATAAGAATAGATCACTACAGTAATGAGTATCTGCAATCTGTCAATGCAAGGTATGTTCAGGAGTGGAACAGAAGGTACATGCTGGGGGATAAGGATGTAAACAGCTACATAGAATATGAATCTTCAAAGCAATATAACAAAGACTTTAATTTCAAGCTGTTCATGTACTTCAAATACTTTGAAGAGACTACCGGAAAGAAACTGTTTTAGTATCTAAGGTAACTCTTCAAAACGATTTAGTAGAGTATCAATCCGGCAACAGCTCCCAAAAGAATAATCAGAATCGGGCTTCTTTTTCCCCACAATACAGCAATAAAGGCCACTATAAACAGAGTCCAGCTCTTCCAGTCAATGAAGTTATCGGGGGTAACCAGAGTTATGGCCGCCGATGCGATTAATCCCGGAATTACTGGCCTTATTCCTGTAAGAGCTGCATTAAACCATCTGTTCTTTTTGAATTGCCTGTATAAAAGGGCAATAGTTAATATTATTATGAAGGAGGGCAGGCATACGGCAATAGTTGCCACAAGGGATCCCCAAAAGTCTCCTGTAACCGTATATCCTATATAGGTTGCGCTGTTTATACCAATTGGTCCCGGTGTCATCTGAGACACTGCGATTATATCTGTGAAAGCAGGCGCATCAATCCATCCTCTGGATACGACTACCTCATTCTGAATCAGGGATATCATGGCATATCCGCCACCAAATGTAAAGAGGCCGATTTTAAAGAATGTTATAAAGAGCTCAAGATATATCATCTCTTTAGATTGTAGTAATAGTGAAATATGCCTAGTAATGCACCGGCAATAATAATCCATACCGGAGAGCTCTTCAGTAAAACAATAAGGGCTACCGAAACTATTGGGATAAACGAGGTATATCTGTTTAGTTTAAGTCCTTTTGCCATAGAAATGACTGGAACCGCAATCAGTGCTACAACCACTGGTCTCATCCCTTTAAACATCCGCTCAATGGTTTCATTCTCCTTAAATCCTGCAAAAAACGCAGCTATTGCAAGGATTATCAGAAATGAGGGTAGGGCTATTCCCGTTGCTGCGACTATACTCCCTTTGAACCCTTTTATCTTCTGCCCGATGAAAATTGATATATTCATTGCCAGTATGCCTGGCGCAGACTGAGAGATTGCAAGCATATCAAGAAACTCATCTCTCTCAAGCCATCTGCGTTTCTCAACAACCTCCCTTTCAATAAGCGGGATCATCACATATCCGCCGCCTATTGTAAAGGCTCCAATTTTTGAGAAGGTTGTGAATAGCTCCAGATACTCTTTCATTGGTGCAAAAGTAACTAAAAGAAGTTACTCCTCAGAGGAAAAGTGTCAAGTATCTGACAGTTAGAGATATAATGATAGTTTTGTTTTTTGTGTAAATTGCACTATATCAATTATTTGACACTTTTACTCTGAGGAACCGGTCTGGCGTGTTGAAAAAAAACAAATAAAAAATATCAGGAATAATTTTGTTGAAAAAAAAAAGAAACATATCTTTGCAGCCCGTTTCAGAAAATGAGACGCTGACAAGAAAGTTCTTTGATAGCATAGGTTTATAAAGAGTAACAAGGTAGAGGTTTTATAATAAACTTCGTCAAGACCTAAAATAATTTTTCGGTTTAAACTAGTTAGGACAAGCTAAACATTTAAAAAATTTTTACAATGAAGAGTTTGATCCTGGCTCAGGATGAACGCTAGCGGCAGGCTTAACACATGCAAGTCGAGGGGCATCGGGA